>JGI24025J20009_10003635_pt1 | contig 10422 bp, 10 predicted proteins | sample Cruoilmetagenom3_FD_20009 | JGI IMG/M metagenome (IMG submission 20009) | reverse complement strand
CTTCTTGGAATCGTCTACGCCTTTGGGGACAGGCTTGCCGAGCAGCACCGCAGCCGCCACAACCGGGCCAGCAAGAGGACCACGGCCAGCCTCATCCACACCGACGATTAGTGGCTGCGGTGCCTGCCGGGCACAAAATTCAGCAAAAGGCGTTCCAGACAACATGCGAAACCTACTCCTTAGCTCCGCCATATTCTCCGCCTCACTCGCCCTCGCAAGCTGCACCGGCGCGCAATCGGGGGATACCGCTCCCACCTCCTCGCCAGCCGCGTCAGGCAATGTGGTGGCCGGTGATCCTGTCGAGTTGCAGGACGCCTCGCCCTTTGCTGCCGCGAGTTATGGCGTATTCGCCGAGCCTTGGGCGCTGGAGTTTGAGCCTGTCACGGGCGCGATATTCATCACCGAGAAGGCAGGAACGATGAAGTTCTTCGAGCCTGCCAGCGGACGGCTTGGCACAGTCACCGGACTACCGGATGTCGTATATGCAGGCCAAGGCGGGCTCGGCGACTTCGTCTTCGCTCCCGATTACGCAGACAGCGGGACTGTCTATCTCAGCTGGGCGAAGGATGCCGGAAACGACACCGCCGTTGCCGCCGTCGGCATGGGCACTCTGGTCTGCGAGGAAGCAGGCTCTTGCCGGGTCGAGGGGCTTACGGAAATCTGGCAGCAGAGCCGTGGAGGCGAGCGCCGGGGCCATTATTCGCACCGCATCGTCTTTTCGCCGGACGGACAATATCTTTTCGTATCCAGCGGAGATCGTCAGGAACAGACGCCCGCACAGGATCTGTCGAACAATCTGGGCGCCATCGTAAGGCTCAACCTTGATGGCACCCCGGCGGCGGGCAATCCCTTCGCCGATCAGGGTTCACCAGCGGACCAGATCTGGACCTATGGCCAACGCAATTTGCTCGGGCTCGCTTTCGATCCTAGTGGTCAGCTGTGGGAGTTGGAACACGGCCCCGCTGGCGGTGACGAGCTGAACCGCGTGACGCGCGGTGCAAATTACGGCTGGCCCACACGCTCGAACGGCGACAATTACAATGGTGACGACATTCCCGATCACACGCCGGACGATGGCTTTGCCAAGCCCGCGATCAGCTGGAACCCGGTCATCGCTCCGGGCGGCATGACCTTCTATGGCGGAGAGCTGTTCGCCGATTGGCAAGGCCAATTGCTGGTCGCCAATCTGCGCACCACCTCCATTTCGCGCATCACCACCGACGCTGCGGCGAACAGCGCGGATGAAGCAGCACGCTACGAATTTCCCAACCGCCTGCGCGACATCGCCGAAGCGCCGGACGGTTCGCTATGGGTGATCGAGGATGGCGAGGAAGGCCGACTGTTGCGCCTGACACCTGCAAGCTGACCCGCGCGCACGGTATCCAAGGAAACATTTGCACATGGCCGCAGCGCGCCCTACCGGCACGCGTCCATGACTGATGTCGCTTCTGCCACTTTAATACCGCTCGCGCAGGTCGATCCTGCGATGATAGAGCAATTGCTCGACCGCGCTTTCGGAACCGATCGCCACAACCGCACGGCTTACAAGGTGCGCGACGGTGTCGAGTGGTTGCCTGCGCTCAGCTTTGCCGCGCTGGATACGGAAGAGATGCTCGCAGGTACAATACAGGTCTGGCCTGTCGCATTGACTGACGGCGATGGCCGCAGACATCCGCTGTTGATGGTCGGCCCGGTCGCTGTGGTCCCCGAACGCCAAAGCGAAGGTTTCGGCCATGTACTTATGGCAGCGATGACCAATGCTCTGAATCCAGGCGCCATTGATCCGCAGGCGAGCCTGCCGCAGGTCATGGTCGGCGATCCGGCCTATTATGAACGCTTCGGCTTCTACGCGGCACCGACGCAGGGCTGGTCGCTCCCCGGCCCATTTGAAAAGCATCGTCTGCTGGTTCGCGCGGCGAATCCCGGCGTGCTCCCCAGCGAAGGAACGCTTGGCCCTTGGATTGGCTGACGCGCTCTGGCAATTGAGCGAGCGAATATGCCTTACGAAGCTCCCCCTGACCTTGCCGGATTGTCGCTCGCCGAAGTGGCCGAGCAAGTCGCGCTGCGCAAATTGCCGCCCATCGCATCGTGGGACCCGCCCGAAGCTGGCGACAGCAAGATGCGGATCGCTGCCAATGGTGAGTGGTATCACGATGACGGCAAGATCAGTCGACCAGCAATGGTGCGCGCCTTTGCAAGCCTGCTGCGGCGTGAGGATGACGGGCGCTATTGGCTGGTCACGCCGCATTACAAGCAGAGCATTGAGGTCGAGGACGCCGTCTTCATCGCTGTCGATTTGAAAGCGGAAGACGGCGCGCTCACCTTCCGCCTCAATACAGATGAGCTGGTGATCGCCGGACCGGACAACCCGCTTCGCGCCGAGGGCGATGCTGACAGCCCCGCCATATATATCACCGTGCGCAATGGCTGCGAAGCCCGGCTCGACCGGTCAACCTGGCTGCAACTGGCGGATATCGCCCTCGCCAATGATGCGCTCACCGTCGAGAGCCAGGGCGCTCAGTTTACGCTGGAACCGGCATGAGCGCGCTGTTCGACCGCGTCTCGCGCCTGTTCGAGGCAAGCCACCACATCGGTATCGAAGGCATTCGCGATGACAGCGCTTGGGTGGGTGGCCAGTTGCGCGATGCAGCGGTGTTAATGGCGGTGACTGATAGTGCCGAGCCCGGAGTGCTGCTGACTCACCGTCCGCAAACCATGGCCACGCATCCGGGACAGGTCTCTTTCCCCGGAGGCAAGTTAGAGCCGGGAGAGGACGTGGTGACCGCCGCTTTGCGCGAAGCCGAAGAGGAGCTTGCCATTCCCTCTGCAGAAGTGCGCATCATTGGCAGCGCGCAGTCTTTCGTCACCGGAACAGGATTCAATTTGACGCCCGTGCTCGGTCTCATCCCGGCAGACTTGCCGATCACGCCAGACCCGCGCGAAGTTGATGACTGGTTCGAGGCACCGCTTCGCTACGTCCTGGACCAGCGCAACCATGTTCATAAGATGGGCGACTTTGGCGGGCACCAGCTGCCATATACGGAAATCATCTGGGAAGGACATCGCATCTGGGGGATCACGGCCGGGATCATCGCCAATCTCTCGCACCGGCTTGCGTGGCAGGAACTGCTTGATGGCTAAGCTCCCCGCAGCAGACTGGGCACAGCGCGAAGACCTTGTTCCGCTGGTGGCCGCGCTTGGTGCAGACGATATGCGCTGGGTCGGCGGCGCGGTGCGCGATACTTTGCTCGGGCTGCCGGTCAACGATGTCGATGCGGCCACCACGCTGCATCCCGAGGCGGTTATGACGCGCTTGAAAGAGGCCGGCATCAAATCCATCCCCACCGGCATTGACCACGGCACCGTCACCGCCGTGCTGCCCAAAGGCAATGTCGAAGTGACCACTCTGCGCAAGGATGTCGCCACCGATGGCCGCCGCGCGACGGTCGCTTTTGCAGAGCATTGGCAGGACGACGCCGCTCGGCGCGATTTCACGATCAACGCACTCTACGTTCACCCCGAGACATTGGAAGTCAGCGACTATTTCGGCGGGTTGGACGATCTTGATGCGCGCCGCGTGCGGTTCATCGGCGATGCGCATGATCGTATCCGCGAGGATCACTTGCGGATACTGCGGTACTATCGCTTTCAGGCCCGCTTCGGTGCTGATCTGGACGATGTGGCGGAAGAGGCATGTGCAGAACTGGCTCCGACACTAAAAGGCCTCAGCCGTGAGCGGGTGGCGATGGAATTGCTCTCCATCCTGACGCTTCCTGACCCTCACGCGACAATGGCACGAATGCATGAAAGAGGCGTGCTGCCGGTTGTGCTGCCCGAAACGGGCGAAACAGAGCTGGCCTGTCTGTCGAACCTGATTGCGCATGAGCAGGACCAGCGCGCAGCCCCCTCGCCCATCCGCCGCCTTGCGGCATTGCTTCCGGCGGAACGCGAAGTTGCTATGCAAGTCGGCGCAAGATTGCGCCTGTCCAACGCGCAGCGCAAACACCTTGCCCGGCTCGCGGGGCGCGGTGAAGGATCGTCAGATGCGCGCGCGAATGCCTACCGCCACGGGATGACTGTGGCGGAAGATTTGGCGTTGCTTACTGGTGATGACCTCGCGCCGCTGCAAGGCTGGCAAATACCCACCTTCCCGTTGAAAGGCGGCGAAATTGTCGCGCGCGGCGTGGCGGCGGGGCCGGAAGTTGCGCGCATTTTGCAAGCGGTCGAAACGCTCTGGATCGCAGCAGGGTTTCCCGATTCTGCGCGCGTGCAAGAATTCCTGAACGAAGAATTGGCGAGATAGCCTTCGAATGGCCTAGAAGCGGTTGTCCTTGGGGAAGCCTTGGGGTGGCAATCGGCCTGCTGCACCGCGCGCCACCTTCCACATGCCAATCTCGCTTTCGGTCCGGGTGCGATCACCCTTGCCGCCCATCTGCCAGCTTAGCCCTTCAGCCAGCGTGAAGGTGGTTGCGTCGGACAATCCGCCATCGCGGTAGCGTTGCAGAGTGACGCCTTGCCCGCGCGTCATCACCGGCATTTCCTCCAGCGCGAAGACCACCAGCTTGCGGTTTTCGCCCACCACGGCGAGGTGATCGTGGCTTGGTTCAACCGCGCGCGCGACAAGCAGCTTGGCATCGCCTTTCAAATTCACGACCTGCCGCCCTTTGCGCGTCTCGGCGAGCAATTCGTCGGTGACCGCAACAAAACCTTTGCCCAGCGTCGAGGCGAGCAGGACCTGCTTGTCCTTGGCATGAACGATCACGGCCATGATCGTGGCAGAAGCGTCGATATCGAGCGTGTTGCGTACCGGTTCGCCAAAGCCGCGCGCGCCGGGCAATTTGTCTGCACCCAGCGTAAAGAAGCGCCCGTCATCGCCCGCTAGCAGGATCTTGTCGGTCGTCTGGCAATGAACGGCGTAGGCGGGGCCATCGCCTTCCTTATATTTGAAGTCGCCGCAGCCATCCTCGCCCAGATCGACATGACCCTTTGCCCCGCGCACCCAGCCCTTCTGGCTGAGCACCACGGTGACAGGCTCTTTCTCGATCATCGCATCGGGGTTGAATTCAACGGTGGAGCTAGCTTCGGCAATGGTTGTCCGACGCGCGCCGAGCGCGGTTTCCGGCCCGTATTCCTTGCGCAGCGCCGCCATGTCTTTCTTGATGCGCGTTTTCTGCCGCGCGGGAGAAGCGAGCAGTTTTTCCAGTTCGTCCTTTTCCTTCAGCAGCCCGTCCTTTTCGGTGCGCAGCTGCATTTCCTCCAGCTTGCGCAAAGACCGCAGCCGCATGTTGAGGATGGCTTCGGTCTGCCGGTCGGTCAGCTTGAACTCGGCCATCAACACGTGTTTGGGCTCATCCTCGTAACGGATGATTTCGATCACCCGGTCAAGGTTGAGGAAGGCAATGATGTAGCCTTCGAGCAGTTCCAGCCGCTCCGCGATCTTGGCCAGACGATGGCTTGTGCGGCGCTGGAGAATCTCGATCTGGTGAACTGTCCAATTGGTCAGCAGCTCTTTCAGCCCCATCACCATCGGCGTGCGCGTGTGATCGAGCACGTTGAGGTTCAGGCCAAAGCGCGTTTCCAGATCGGTGAGCTTGTAGACACTCTCTTTCAGCAATTCCGGATCGACATTGCGGCTGCGCGGGATCAGCACGATGCGCACCTGCTCATCGCTTTCATCGCGCACATCTTCAAGGATCGGCAGCTTCTTGTCCGAGATAGCCTGCGCGATCTGTTCGATCAGCTTGCTCTTGGGCACCTGATAGGGAATTTCGGAAATGACGAGCTGGTAGCCGCCGCCCTTCTGGCGTTCGATCCCGGCTTCGCGGTCCGCCTCATCCTCAGTCTCGGCAGCATGGAAGCGCCCGCGCACGCGGAAGCTCCCCCGCCCTGTCTCATAGGCTTTCGATATGGCGTCCGGCGCGTCCACAACCAGGCCGCCAGTGGCGAAATCGGGGCCGTGGAACACCTGCATCAGCTCTTCGTGCGTCACGTCCTTGTTGAACAGGACCAGTTCTGCCGCGTCGAGCACTTCGGCGACATTGTGGCTCGGGATGCTCGTCGCCATACCCACAGCGATCCCGCTGGCACCATTGGCGAGCAGATTGGGGAACAGGCCGGGCATCAGCTCGGGCTCTTCCTCCTCGCCATTGTATGTCGGGATAAAGTCTACCGTGCCTTCGTCGAGGCCCGCCATCAACTGCATGGCAGTGCGGGTCATGCGCGCTTCAGTGTAGCGATAGGCGGCGGCATTATCGCCATCGATATTGCCGAAGTTGCCCTGCCCCTCGACCAGCGGATAGCGCAGCGTAAACGGCTGAGCCAGGCGCACCATCGCATCGTAAACCGCGACATCGCCATGCGGGTGATACTTGCCGATCACATCGCCCACGACGCGCGCGGATTTCTTGAAAGCATTGTCCGGCGACAGCTTCAATTGCCGCATCGTCCACAGCAGGCGGCGGTGGACCGGCTTCAGCCCATCGCGCAGATCGGGCAGCGAGCGCGCGGTGATCGTGGACAGGGCATAGACCAGATACCGTTCGGAAAGCGCGCTTTCGAACGGTTCGCGAATGATGCCCTGTTCGGAATCGTCAGTTGTGTCGTCGGGAATATCGGCCATTTCAGAGGCGTCTCTAGCAATGCGCGTGCGTGCGGGGGAGAGCGGTTTCCACAGCTATTGCGGCAGATTGCTAGCGCGGCGCCCCATTCCCGGCTTCCCGCTCTTGCCGCATCGCCGCGATCTCGATCCGCAAGAGGCGCANNTCNTCCAGAATAGCCTCGCGCTCGCTNCCNGCNTCCTCNTCAGCCGCCTCGTGCATGGCGTTAACGATCACTGCAATAAACAGGTTCAACACGACAAAGCTTGTCACCAGAATGAACGGCACGAAGAAGACCCAAGCATAGGGATATTCCGCCATCACCGGTCGCACGATCCCCATGGACCAGCTTTCCAGCGTCATGATCTGGAACAGCGAATAGAGCGAGGCAGGGATTGTGCCGAACCACTGCGGGAAGGCTTCGCCAAACAGCATCGTCGTCATCACTGCGCCAATGTAGAAGACGAGCAAGAGCAACAGGATGACCGTTCCCATGGAGGGGATGGCGCTGAACAGGCCCTGCACCACCTGCCGCATCCGTGGCACGACCGAAACGAGGCGCAGCGCCCTGAGGATACGCAGGGCTCGCAATACTGCGAACGGACCCGCCGCCGGCACAAGCGCGATTCCTACCACAATCAGGTCGAACCAGTTCCACCCATGCCGGAAGAAGCGGCCACGCCACGCAAACAGCTTCATCGCGATTTCGACGATAAAAATGGCAATCGCTGCGGAGTCCAACATGCCAATCACGCCGCCAAAGCGCGCCATGACGCTGGGAACCGTCTCCAGCCCCAAGAGCACCGCATTGAGCACGATAATACTGATTATAAAGTATTCGAACCAGCGCGCGCCAACGATCAGATCCACCTTTTCGCGCATCACAAATGACCCTTGTTTCCGGATTGGCGCAGCCGCGAGTGCCCACTGCACGCGGCGCCCTATCACGCAGACCTCTTCGCCCGTCAAGCAACAAGAGCCATTACAAATAGTTAGCAATGCCACACCGCAACATGATCCTATCGACCCTTGGCATTGAGCGGTCTGAGCCTGAATTGCCCAAATCCACATTAGTCAAAGCCAACTAGTCCACGGTTGTGATCGGGGAATTTCGACTTGACGATGTTACAGTGTTTCATCAAACTGCCCATGAATGGGGAAGAACATGAAATTTCAATTGTCTGTCGTCCTGTGCGCGGCGCTCACTCTGAGCGCCTGTGCTGAAAGCAATTCCCCGCGCGAGCAGGCAGAGAGCATCGAATACGCATCGTCCGATGCGGCCCCGGCTACAGAATTCGGCTTTCTGCAGGCCGAGGCATCCGGGCCGATGGTCTATGGTTCGGGCAGCGAAGCGGCGCGGCGTGCAGCTTCCAGCGCTGAGGCTGATGCAAATTTGGCCTCGCGGGAGAATACCGCGCCTGACACGCAAATTGCCTATGCCTATTCATGGGGCTTCCAGGTCAGTGCCGAAGATCTGCCGACACTGCAGGAACGCCACCGCGCGCTGTGCCAATCGCTGGGCGATGATTGCCGCACGATCACGCTCTCGCAATCGGGCAATGGCGAATACGCCTATGGCCGGATGCATATGCAGGTTGCGGCAGAGCAGATGGATGCGTTCGGGGAAGCGCTGACCGCAGCGACTGATGATGTCGACGCAGAACAGATTTCATTCGGCATTTCGGGTGAGGACCTGACCGACGATATTATCGACACCGAGGCACGCCTCGCAGGCCGCCGCTTGCTGCGCGACCGCTTGATGGAGGTGCTGCGCACGCGGCAAGGCACGGTGGGCGATCTGGTCGCCGCAGAGCGCGGCGTGGCCGAAGTCAATGAAGAGATCGACGCAGCAGCATCCCGGCTGGAAAACATGCGGGGCCGCGTCGCCTATTCCTCTGTGACCATCGAATATGATCCGGAAATGGGNCAGTACACGGTCGGGTTCTGGGCNCCGATCGCCTATGCNTTTGGTGCTATCGGATCGACGCTGGGCGTGGTCATCGCCGGGCTGATCTACCTTGCGGTTGCGCTTGTCCCGATCACAATCTTCCTGCTTGGACTGCGCTGGCTGTGGCGGCGCTGGCGCGCTCGCAGCACTCGCAAGGAAGAGCCAGCAACCGAAGCGGCCTAAAAGCCCTGCACGTCCACGCTGTCTGACGGAATTCGCACGGTCAGCCCGTCCAGCGTTTCGTCGAGCACGATCTGGCAGGACAGGCGGCTGGTCGCCTGCACATCAGCGGCGAGGTCGAGCATGTCTTCCTCTTCCTCCGCCGCTTCGGGCAATTTGCCGAACCACTCGCGCGCAACGATCACGTGGCAGGTGGAACACGCCATCTGCCCTTCGCATGTGCCTTCAAGCGGCATTCCGGCGGCTTGTCCAACGGCGAGCAAATCCTGCCCAGCCGAAGCCTCAGCCTCGACCTTGTCGCCATCGCGGGTAATAAAAGTGACCTTGATTGTGCCTATCCTTGCTGCGCCGCAGAATTGATAAGCGTTTTCGCTCCCTCTTCAAGCTCTTCCATGGTCGTATAGCGACCCCAGCCTAGCCGGATGGAGGATTTGGCCTGCGCATCGGACAGGCCGATGGCCTTCAGCACATGGCTCGGCGCGCCTGACCCGCTTGAGCAGGCGCTCCCGGCGGAAAACATCACATCGCGGCAATCGCTCATCAATCGTGCGACATCGAGACCGTCCTTGCGGATGTTGATGTTGCCGTGCCAGCGCGCCTCTGCGCTGCCGTTGAGTTCCCAATCGGCAAACAGTTCGCGCGCCCGGTGCCACAGACTTTCGGCGTGGGCTGCATCGTCTTCGCGCCGCTCCTTCGCAACAACAGCCGCAGCGCCGAAACCGGCGCACAGGGCGGGCGACAGAGTGCCTGAGCGGATGCCTTCCTGCATCCCGCCGGTGACTTGCGGATCAAGCTCCACCCCATTGCGAACCCACAATGCGCCGATACCCTTGGGTCCGTGCATCTTGTGGGCGCTGATGGCGATCAAATCCGCGCCGGTCACTTCCATCTTGCCTGCCGATTGCACCGCATCGGTCAGGAACAGCGCGCCCGCTTCCTTGGCCTTGCGATAGAATTCAACCGTCGGCTGGATGGTGCCGATCTCGCTGTTTACCTGCATCACGGCCACGAGCTTGGTGTTGGCGGGAATGTCCTGCTTGGCATTGCACTGCCCGTCCGCTGCAACATTCAGCTCGTGATGATTGCCGAGCGCCTTGGCGGTATTGAGCACAGCGGCGTGCTCGATGGCCGAAACGCTAATCTTTCCGTCACCGTGCACACCTCGCATCGCCAGATTGATCGCCTCACACGCATTGCCGGTGAAATGTACCGTGCCACCCGGCGGCAGAAGCGCCGCGACCTGATCGCGCGCCAATTCAACCGCCGCCGCTGCCATGCGCCCCATGCGGTGCGGCGAATGCGGGTTCCCGAAGGCGGTGCCGTCCGGCCCATCGAGCCATTTGAGCATGGCATCGCGCGCTTCGGGTGCGAGCGGGGTGGTGGCTTGATAGTCGAGATAGATCATGCGTGACCTATAGGCTGATTACAGATGAAACCAAGTCTGCGGGGACATGGTTTCAGAGACTCTGCCATGCTTCGGCAAAGGCATCCAGTTCTTGCGCTGTGGTGTTCCAGCCAAGGCTGACGCGGATGGTGCGGCGCGCGGTGTCCTCGTCCAAACCGAAGGCTTGCAAGACGCGGCTTGGCTTCATGGAGCCTGACGAACATGCGCTGCCCGCCGAAACTGCAAAGCCCATTGCATCGAGGCGGATAAGCAGCGCCTGCGCGCTCATCGTGGGATGAGAAAGAGCGAAGATA
>JGI24025J20009_10003631_pt1 | contig 10429 bp, 10 predicted proteins | sample Cruoilmetagenom3_FD_20009 | JGI IMG/M metagenome (IMG submission 20009) | reverse complement strand
TAATTACTTAATCTGATAATTGAATCATTTTTCTAATTATTTTTATTTTCTTTACTAACGCTTGTAGCCCGCACCTATACGCTAATTGGAGAATCGATGAATTTTAAAGCTTTTATTTTTGTATTTTCTTTACTAACGACTATTCACTAACGACTAACGACTAAATAGATTGGAGAATTGAAGAATGAAAAAATTAACTGAAAAAATGACTTCATGGATTGAAAATGAAGTAAAAAATGCAAAGGCCAATGGTGTCATATACGGATTAAGCGGTGGAATAGATTCTGCAGTCGTGGCAGTATTATGTAAAAAAATATTTCCAGAAAATAGTTTAGCTTTAATTTTGCCATGTCACAGTATTGGTGAGGATATTAAGGATGCACAAGAATTAATTAAGAAATTTAATATTAATTACGAAGTCGTTGAATTATCAGAAATCTATGATTCTTTCTCATCTNTATTATCGGGAAAATTAAAAAAAAATGTTCATGATGATGNTTTGGCAAGAGCAAATATAAAACCAAGATTAAGAATGATAAGCTTATATTATTTTGCGAATAATTTAAANTATCTGGTTGTAGGNACAAGCAANAAAAGTGAGATAATGGTAGGATATTCTACAAAATATGGTGACAGTGGTGCAGATTTTTTTCCATTGGGCAATTTATTAAAAAGTCAAGTTATTGAATTGGCAAAATATTTAGGAGTTACAAAGAGAATTATAAATAAGCCGCCTTCTGCAGGATTATGGAAAGGGCAGACCGATGAAGAAGAGATGGGAATAACATATGCTCAGTTGGATGAATATTTAACAGGTGGGGAATTGAATGACAAGAAAATCAAAAAAAGTATAGAAATGAAGATAGAATTAAGTAAACATAAACGAAACACTCCAAATATTTTCCAATTAAACAATTCAATTAACTAATTAGCGTATAGCGTACAGCGTTTAGCGTATAGGTTCTGGCTATGGTCGTAAGTAAAAAAATACATATAATTAAAAAGAAGATAATCCAGTTCTCTAATATAGCAATTAACTAATTCACCAATTAAGAAATACAAAATACAAGATACTGGATAATTCAATTAGCTAAAAAGTAAAAACTAAAAGCGAAAAACAATAATTTAAAATTTAAAACTTTTCCGTAGATTATACATTTAAGATCTCTTTCTTTTCTTCTCGTTTTTTGTTATTTAACCTGTATGTTAATTAACCAATCAACTAATTTTTCAAGATGTTAAAGGTAAAATTATCCGCAACAACCTGCAGCTAATTTATTGAATATACCTTATTTATATGCTAAAATTGATAAATATTGATAAAAACCATATCTATTATAATGTATAAGATGATAAGGAGATGTAAAACATGTCTGGACATTCAAAGTGGAGTACGATTAAAAGAAAAAAAGGTAAAGCAGACGCTCAAAGAGGGAAGTTATTCACCAAATTAATTCGTGTTATTACCGTAGCCGCTCGTTCCGGAGGGGGAGACCCTGAAACAAATGTAAAACTCAAAACCGCTATTCAATTAGCAAAAGAAAGCAATATGCCTAATGATAATATCGAAAGAGCAATAAAAAAAGGAACTGGAGGACTTGGCGGTGTTTCATATGAAGAGTTATTGTATGAAGGTTATGGCCCGGGAGGAGTTGCAGTTTTAATTGATGCTTTAACTGATAACAGAAACAGAACAGTTCCGGAACTTAGAAAAATATTTTCAAAGAATGGTGGTAATCTGGGCGAAAGCGGGTGCGTAGCATGGATGTTTGATAAAAGAGGTTATTTTGTTTTCGAAAAAACAAAAGTTGATGAAGATGTTATTTTTGATTTAGCACTTGAAGCTGAAGCTGAAGATGTAAAATCAGATGATGAAAACATTGAGGTCATTACCTTACCTGAAAATCACGAAAAATTTGAAAAATTAATTAAAGAAAAAAACAGCGAATATATAATTAGTGAAATTACTTTACTTCCCAAAACGACTGTTGAGTTAGAAGGTAAAAAGGCAATGCAAATGATCAACTTAATAGAACAGCTGGAAGATAATGACGATGTACAGAAAGTGTATGCAAACTTTAATATTTCAGATAAAATAATGGAAGAAATTTCAACAAATAAGGATAGAACATGATTGTCTTAGGCATTGATCCCGGTCTTGCTAGTAATGGATATGGTTTGGTTGGCTATGAAAATAGAAAATTATTTCCCATTAAATATGGTTGTATAACAACTGACAAAAATAGCACTTTTACTCATAGAATAAAAAAAATACATTATGAAATAAAAGAATTAGTAATAAAATATAATCCTCAGGAAATAGCCATTGAAAAATTGTTTTTTAACAAGAATACAAAAACTGCTCTTATGGTTAGTAATGTGTATGGAGCGATTGCTTTAACGGTATCTTTGGTTGGGCTAGAACTTTATGAATATACTCCTCTACAAATCAAACAGGCGATGGTGGGGAATGGAAGAGCTGATAAATATCAAGTACAATCTATGGTAAAAATATTGCTGAACTTAGAGAAAATACCTCGTCCTGATCATGCAGCAGATGCGTTGGCTGCAGCAATCTGTCATTTACATACCAAATATTAAATTTAGTCGTAAATCAAAAACCAAATTCGTTTATCATATTTCGCATATTATCATAGAACGGTTAGCGGATAGTTGACCATACATACTAACTAACAAATTTAGTATAGACTAATTTTATTGACAAACCGGTAAACTGGCTAACTATTAAACTAATTATTAATATTCCAGGAGGTTTAAATTTGATATCTTTTTTACAAGGGAAAATTGAATCAGTCGGTGTAAGCCATCTTGTTATGGATGTTAATAATGTGGGTTATTATATTCACATTCCTACTTACCTTAATTTTTCCCTTAAAATTGGCGAAATAGTAAAAATTTATACCCATTTATATTTAAGAGAAGATAAAATCATGTTGTTTGGATTTTTAACCCGGAAAGAAAAAATATTTTTTGAATTGCTCATAAGTACACCGGGAGTTGGGCCAAAAGTGGGATTAAAAGTTTTATCCAAAATGACTCCGGATGATTTTAGCCAGGCAATTTTACGAGAAGATCTTGATTCCATTACAACAATTGAAGGAATTGGCAATAAATTAGCAAAGAAAATCATTCTGGAATTAAAAGAAAAAATAAAAAAATCTACACTAAAAGAGATTGGTCGAAGTAAGAGTATTTAAATCCAAAGACATGCAGGATGCAATAGATGCTCTAAAGACACTGGGATATACTAATAAAAAAGCAATATTTGCAATAAATAAAATACAGGGAAAGTTTAAAGAAAAATTAACTGTGGAAGAATTAATTAGGGAATCTCTAAAAATTGTATAAAATACAAAATACATTGCGAACTTTTTGTTTTATGGGAGTAAATGGATGGAACCAAAAGAAAAAATTATAGATTTAGGATTAAAGAAAGAAGAATCGGATGTAGATATTAACCTTAGGCCTAAATTACTTAAAGAATTTATTGGTCAGGAAAAAATTAAAAAGAATTTGCATATTTATATTAGTGCTGCTCGAAAAAGAAAGGAACCGATTGATCACGTTCTTCTATACGGTCCACCGGGATTGGGTAAAACAACTTTAGCTTATATTATATCTACTGAAATGGGGGTAAATATTAAAATGACCTCGGGACCAGTTATTGAGAGAGCGGGGGATTTAGCTGCCATACTTACTAATTTGCAAGATAATGATGTTTTGTTCATAGATGAAATTCATCGTTTAAATCGTTCAGTTGAAGAGATTCTATACCCGGCTATGGAGGATTTCGAATTAGATATACTAATTGGAAAAGGTCCAAGTGCTCGTTCAATTCGCATTAGCTTGCCTAAATTTACTTTGGTTGGAGCGACCACACGAACAGGCTTAATTACTTCTCCGCTAAGAAGCCGTTTTGGGGTTATAACACGGGTTGGCTATTATAAAGAAGAAGATCTTTTGGAAATAGTCCTAAGATCCTCCCGGATACTCAAAGTGGAGATAACTGAAAATGCTGCTATTGAAATAGGAAAAAGATCAAGAGGAACTCCTCGAATTGCCAATAGACTTTTGCGCCGGTTACGGGATTATGCTCAAATTAAAGGGAATGGGATCATTAACAAAGAAATTGCCGATTTTGGATTACAGATGATGGAAATTGATGATCACGGTTTATGTAATATAGATAAAAAGTTACTCGTCACGATAATTGATAAATTTTCCGGTGGTCCAGTAGGATTACAAACACTAGCTGCGTCAATAAGCGAAGATAATGATACGATTTGTGATGTCTATGAACCATTTCTTTTACAAAAAGGTTTTTTATTCAGAACGCCAAAAGGAAGAGTAGCCACAGATTTGGCGTATAATTATTTTGGTAAAAAGAGAAAAGGAGAGCGTCAGGGAAAATTATTATAAAAAAATTAGCGAATAGCAAAACTAGCCTAGGACGTATAGCGGATAGTGTGTAGCATCCCGGCGTTACCGTGATGAGGAAAGAAAAAGAAATACGAACGAAGAATTAAAAAGAGGAGATAGATTTATTGATAAAGTTAAATATTGGAAAAGTTAATAAATTTTTTTTATTTTTAGGGATAAGTATGTTTTGTATATTTACGTTTACTAACAATACGTTGACCGCAGGAAAAGCTCCTTCTCTTCGGGTAGGAATTTTTTTAAATCAGAACGAAGTGAATGTAAGCGGGGATGGATCCTTTGAAATTTATAATTTAAAATCTAACAAATTGATTAGTAAAGAAAATAACAGGATAGTGAAGATGATTTCCCACCCAAAAGGAATAAAAATATTGGAAAAAGGTGTATATTCCGGTCCTGTAAAAGTGATACCAGTCGGTACCACACAGATTATGGTTATAGTGAATGGACAAAAATATCGATATAGAGGGAATATTGAAGTTATATATGATAGTGTTTGCAAAAAATTAAATGTAATTAATGTAATCGGTATTGAGGATTATCTTTATGGTGTTTTAAAAAAAGAGATTTCTCCGAAGTGGCCAGGTGAAACTTTAAAAGCACAAGCAATCGCCGCAAGAACTTTTGCTATTTTTAACATGAACAAATATATAGAAAAAGGCTATGATCTGGACGCATCCACAAATAGTCAGGCTTACGGTGGAGTAAATCATGAAGATCCGTTGACTAACAAGGCGGTTAACGCTACTAAAGGTAAAATAATGGTTTATAATGGGAAAGCAATTAATGCAGTTTACCATTCTGATAGTGGTGGTTATACAGCTAATAGTGAAGACGTATGGGGAAGTTATCTTCCCTATTTAAGAGGAGTAAAATCAACATTTGAAGAGCTTGTTTCCCCTACTCACCATAAGTGGGATTATATAATTAGTGAAAGAGATTTGGTAAAAAAATTAAAGAAAAAAGGGTATGATATGAATTCAATTATTGATGTGGAATTGGTTAAAGATGAGAAGACCGGGAGAGTGAGTAAATTGGGTTTTGTTTCCAATAACAATGAAACCGACTATATGGAAGCTAAAGAATTTAGAAATTTAATAGGTTTTGAGGTTATTAGAAGCACTCTTTTTAATTTTGAAGCAGTTAGGAAAAAATCGGTTCAAAAAACGGAACAAACAGTAAGGGAAATTAATAAAAATTCAGAGCAGGATCAATCGGTAATAGAAATTTTAGAACAAAAAAAAGATTGGACTATTAGAGAATTACTCGATCTAATGAAAGAAAGAAAAAAAGAAAAAGAGAAAGAGAAAATAGAAAACAATAAACAAACAATCTATACGCAACTACCTTTAATTTTTAAAATTTCAGGAATGGGAAATGGTCATGGTGTTGGCATGTCTCAATGGGGTGCCTATGGTATGGCACTGCAAGGAAGTAGTTATCAGGATATATTAAATCATTATTATCAAGGAATTGATATCATAAAAAAATATTAAAAGATTATTGTTTGGAGATTTATGAAATTAGAAGAGTTTGATTATTATCTTCCTAAGGGATTTATTGCTCAAAAACCGATGAAGCCGAGAGACCATAGCCGGTTAATGGTTTTAAATCGTTCAAAAAAAGAAGTTAAGCATAGGATTTTTAGAAACATAGTAGAGTACCTTAAAGATGGAGACTTATTAGTTTTAAATAATACCAGGGTTTTACCATCAAGATTATATGGATATAAAAAGCAGACCGGGGGAAAAGTGGAAGTACTTCTGGTAAAATCTTTAGATAAAGAAAATTGGGAAGTTTTGATAAAGCCGGGGAAAAGAGTTCATGTCGGGACGAAATTAACATTTTCTACTGAGCTAAGTGGGACTGTTGAAGGAAAAGATGAAGGAAAAGGTAGTTATAATATTAAGTTTAACTTTACTGGAAGTTTTAAGGAAATATTGAAAAAGATAGGACAAATGCCGACCCCACCCTATATTAAGGAAAAATTAGAAAAGAAAGAAGATTATCAGACCGTATATGCTGATAATGAGGGTTCGATAGCTGCACCAACCGCAGGTTTTCATTTTACCAAATCTTTATTTGATGAAATCTCCTCCAAGGGGGTAGAAATAGTATTTCTTATTCTGCATGTAGGGAGGGGAACTTTTGAACCCATCAGAGTAACTGAATTGGAAAATCATAGAATGTCTTCAGAGTTCTATTTTATATCTCAAGAAAGCGCTGAAAAACTAAACCAGGCTTATTCTAAAAAAAGAAGGATCGTTTCAGTCGGTACAACCACAACCCGCACCCTGGAATCTGCTTTTAATAGTAAAACTAAGAGAATAATGAGCGGTGGCGGGTGGAGTGAGATATTTATTTATCCAGGTTATCAATTTAAAGCTATTGATGTATTAATAACCAATTTTCACCTTCCTAAATCAACTCCATTAATGATGGCTACGGCTTTTGCAGGGAAAGATTTTCTGTTAAAAGCATATCAGGAAGCGATTGAAGAAAAATATAGATTTTATAGTTTTGGAGATGCAATGATTATTATTTAGTCGTTAGTATAGAGAAAATACAAAGAATAAATGCAAGCACATATTAGCGTAGAGCGTATAGCGTATAGGTGGGGGATGTAAATGTAGTGATGAGTAATGAGTAATTAGTAATTGGTAATTAGTGATAAAGAAAACGGTACTAAGTGAAACACAGTATTGAGATACTGTATATAGTGAAAAAGATAAGATGCGGGCTTGAATTGCAAGGAGAAGTAGTTATTTGTAGGGGCAGACCTTGTGTCTGCCCGCAATAGAAGAAAAAATAAAACGTAAAAGATAGAAGATAAATTAGTTATTAAAAAAATAAGAAATGTCGAGCGTATTGCATACGCCCTATTAGCTAAAAAATAAATTATAAGATTAAAATGGTGGAAAAAGTTGACAATTAAATTTGAAGTATTAAAAAAATCAAAAAAAACTAAGGCAAGATTGGGAAAATTATATACACCCCATGGAATTATTGATACCCCGGTGTTTATGCCTGTAGGAACCAAGGCAACTGTAAAAGCAATGACTCCCGGAGAATTGGAACAATTAAAAGTGAATATAATTTTAAATAATTCTTATCATTTATATTTAAAACCCGGACACACTTTAATTGCTAAAGCAGGCGGATTGCATAAATTTATGGGTTGGAATGGGTCTATACTAACAGATAGCGGAGGTTTCCAAATTTTTAGTTTGGGAAAATTAAATAAAATAAGCGATGAAGGTGTATTTTTTAATTCTCATATTGATGGAAGCAAACATTTTATTGATCCTGAAAAAGCCATGGAGATTCAAATGGCTTTAGGTTCCGATATTGCTATGGCATTTGATGAATGCTCGCCTTATCCTGCAGGACGGTATCAAGTTGAAACTGCTGCTCACAGAACTCTGCAATGGGCTAAAAGATGCAAAGAGGCACACAATAGCCCCAAGCAAAGTTTGTTTGGAATCGTTCAAGGAGGTGCCTATAAAGATTTGAGAATCGAAAATGCCAGGAATCTGGTAGCATTGGATTTTTCCGGATATGCCATAGGGGGTTTGAGTGTTGGAGAACCAAAACCAATTATGTATGAAGTACTGGATTATACAGTTCCCTGCCTGCCCCGGGAAAAACCCCGGTATTTAATGGGAGTAGGAGCACCTCAAAGCATATTGGAAGGAGTAATCAGAGGCGTTGATATGTTTGATTGTGTTCTTCCAACAAGGAATGCAAGAAATGGTTCGCTTTTTACTTCTTCCGGAAAAATATCTATTACTAATGCAAAATACAAGGATGATTTAACTCCCCTCGATTCTGAATGTCATTGTTATACATGTAAAAATTTTACTAAAGCCTATTTGCGGCATCTTTATATGTCTAAGGAAATACTCAGTTCAATTTTAGGCACAATTCACAATCTTCATTTTATGACAGAATTAATGAAAAATATAGGATTGGCTTTACAGGAAGATAGGATATTAGAATATAAAGAGGAATTTCTTTCCAAATTTCTTGTTTAATTGACTAATTATTGAAATCGTAAGAACAAGAAGTAAAAAAAGATAGAGAAAATACAAAATCATTTGAAAAATGTTCTGAAAAAATAATTTGCTAATTGAAATTAAATTATGTATAATTTATAAAGAATTTTTTAAAACAAAAACATGAAAGGAATGATTAAAAAAATGGAAGCTCTTCAACAATTTTTACCTTTGATCGTTATATTTGCTATATTTTATTTTATTCTTATTCGTCCTCAACAACAAAAACAAAAAAAGCATAAAGCGATGTTAGGAAGCATGCAAAAAGGTGACAAGGTTGTCACAATCGGAGGCATTTACGGTATTATTAAAGAAATTAAAAATGATACTCTGACACTTGAAATCGCTAAAGATGTATTCATAAATACTACCCGCAACGCAATCGGTCAAAAAAGATAAAAATAATTTATTTCATGAATGAAAAGAATTATAGAAAATAAGGCGATAATAAAAAATTAAAAGGCAGGTACTATTTTATACCTGCCTTTTAATTTTTTAAAAATTGATTTAGAAAATATTTTTAAAGGTTTCTCGTTGACAAAGAAATTATTAAAATACTATAATTAAAAAGTTAACCTTTATGATAATAGAAAATCATTTAGAAATAAAAATATACTAAAAATGAAAGGGAGGATTTTTATATGAATTTTAATAAAACTGCCAGAATTGTCAGCGTTTTTATAGTGATAGCTGTTGCAGTTATTTTTGCATTTCCTCTAGATGAAAAAATAAATCTGGGATTAGATTTACAAGGGGGTTCTCATGTAATTTTAGAGTGTAAGGATAGTCCGAATGCCTTGGTCGATGATGATGCTGTAAACAGAGTCTTGGAAATAATAAGAAATCGTGTCGATCAACTCGGAGTATCAGAACCAGTCATCCAAAGGCAGGGTAATAACAGGGTTTTAGTTCAATTACCTGGTATAGATGATCCGGAAACAGCAGTTGATTTAATCGGAAAAACCGCACTTTTAGAATTTAAGGATGAGGAAGGAGCAACGCTCCTGACCGGGGCACATTTACTGAATGCCAAAGAAACTTTTGATCAATTCGGGCGGGCTATTGTTACCATAGAATTTGATAAAACCGGAGCTACAGAATTTGGCAAAGCTACCTCTAGTAATGTGGGCAAAGTATTAGCGATCACTCTGGATGATAAAGAAATATCTGCACCTGTTGTGCAAGAGCCTATTTTAGACGGGCAAGCCAGAATTACGGGTAGTTTTACCGTAGATAGTGCTAAACAATTGGCACTCCTTTTACGTTCCGGTTCCTTACCCGTTAAAGTAGAAATCTTAGAAAATAGATCGGTTGGACCTTCTTTAGGAAAAGATTCTATTAATAAAGGTGTTAAAGCNGGTTTGTTTGGTTTAATTTTAATCTTGGTATTTATGGTTGTTTATTATAAAAAATNTGGTTTGATTGCAGATTTTGCGTTAATGATTTGTATGTTAATTATTATAGGTACTTTAGCAGGTTTTAAAGCAACCTTAACTTTACCTGGAATTGCCGGAATGATTCTTACTATAGGTATGGCTGTAGACGCAAATATTTTAATATTTGAAAGAATAAAAGAAGAGTTAAAATTAGGAAAAACTTTCCGCGCGTCAATTGATGCAGGTTTTAACAAAGCTTTCCGTACAATATTTGATGCCAATGTAACTACTTTAATAGCAGCAGTTGCTTTATTGTATTTTGGTACCGGAGCGATTCGGGGTTTTGCAGTAACTTTAAGTATTGGTATATTAGCCAGCATGTTTACCGCAATTGTAGTTACAAAAATTATTTTAGAGTTATTCTCTGCAAAAGCTAACTCTAAAATATTAGCATAGATGTAGTTAAGGAGGATTTTATTAATGGACTTAATTGGAAAAAGAAATTTTGATTTTATAAAAAATAGAAAAGTAGTTTATATA
>JGI24025J20009_10003630_pt1 | contig 10430 bp, 11 predicted proteins | sample Cruoilmetagenom3_FD_20009 | JGI IMG/M metagenome (IMG submission 20009) | reverse complement strand
CACATCCGCATCGTCCAGCAAATCAAGCAATGCAGCGCGGTCTTTTTCCGTTTTCAGATCCAGTGTGATGCTGCGCTTGTTGCGATTGGCGCCCAGAAACGCGGCGCCCATTCCGGGGGTATGGGCAGGTTGCACCTGACGGATCATATCGCCTTCGGGGCTTTCGACCTTGATAACATCGGCGCCCAGATCACCCAGCATTTGCGTGGCAAGGGGGCCAAATATGACCGAGGTCATGTCGATGACCCTGATGCCGGATAGCAAGCCGTCTTTATTGGTGCTCATGGTTATATGCCCGATGTTGTTGGGGTGAGGAGTTGCATTTAATCTAACGAATGTTAGAAATGCGGTCAACGCAGATTCGAATTACCAGGAGAGCAGGCAAGATGCCAGAAATGCAGGGGCCGGACAAAGTTTTCCGGGATGGGTTGGCAAAGGGACAGATCAACCTTCAGCAATGTGATGATTGCGAAAGGTTCATTTTCTTCCCGCGCGTTTTGTGCCCGCATTGCAAAGGGTCATCCCTGACGTGGCGCGCGGCATCCGGTGACGGCACCGTTCACACCACAACCACCGTGCGGCGCAAGCCCGAGCGCGGCGGTGACTATAACGTCTGCATGGTCGAATTGGCCGAGGGTGTGCGACTGATGAGCCGGGTTGATGACATTTCTCCTGACGGCGTGAAGATCGGGTTGGCGGTCACAGCCTTTGTCGGCGAAATAGACGGCGTTCCGGCCGTGTTGTGCAAACCGGCGGGGGCCTGAACCATGGATGATCAAATGCGCGGAAAATCCGCGATCGTGGGCGTGGGACATGCCGGTTTTGGCGAGGCACCGGGGTTTTCGGCCTATGAGATCATGGCGCAATCGGCGCTTGCGGCGCTGGATGATGCCGGGCTGAAGCTAAGTGATGTCGATGGTCTGTTTTGCACCATGATGGAAGATTCGATGCCGGTTCTCATGGCGGCGGAATATCTGGGGATCCAGCCGCGCTATGTTGATGGCACGATGTTGGGTGGTTCTTCGTTTGTGAACTATCTGACCTCGGCGTCACTGGCATTGCAGGCAGGCCTGTGTGATGTGGCGCTAATCTGCTACGGCTCCAATCAGCGCACGGCGTCGGGTCGGCTTGTTACCGCGTCAAAGCTGCCGCCCTACGAGGGGCTTTACAGCCCGCGCTACCCGATTTCGGCCTATGCGATGGCCGCTGCACGGCACATGTATGAATACGGCACCACACGCGAACAGCTGGCCGATGTGGCGGTTGCGGCGCGGGCCTGGGCCCGGCACAATCCCGAAGCCTTTGAACGTGGCGAGTTGACCCGTGAGGATGTTCTGGGCGCGCGTATGGTGAGTGATCCGCTGACCACGCGCGACTGTTGTCTGGTCACCGATGGCGGCGGCGCCATTGTGATGGTGCGGGCCGACCGGGCGGGGGATTTCCCCAAGGCGCCGGTCTATGTTCTGGGGTCTGCGGCGGCCAGCAGTCACCGCCAGATCTCGCAGATGCAGGACTTCACCGTCACGGCGGCGCGCGAGTCCGGTGAACGTGCCTTTGCGATGGCCGGGGTCACACCCGGCGATATCGACGTGGTCGAGCTGTATGACGCGTTTACCATCAACACCATCCTGTTTCTCGAAGACCTTGGGTTCTGTGCCAAGGGCGAAGGTGGCGCATTTGTCGCCGATGGCCGCATTGCTCCGGGCGGGGCGTTGCCGGTCAATACCAATGGCGGCGGGCTGTCCTGTGTGCACCCCGGCATGTACGGCATCTTTACGGTGATCGAGGCGGCGCGCCAGATCAGAGGCGATGCGCCGGGGTTGCAGCAGGATAATGTGGAACTGGCGTTGGCACATGGCAATGGCGGGGTATTGTCCAGCCAGGTCACGGCCATTCTTGGTGCTGCCAGCACCGTTTAATTTCAACAAGGAAGAACCGAAAATGCCTTTGGATATTGATGCACTGAACACCTGGGAATTCGAAGACCTGGAACACAGCTATACCAAGCGGGACACGATGCTTTACGCGCTTGGGCTGGGGTTCGGAGAAGACCCCGACGATGAAAAAGAACTGGCCTATGTCTATGAAGACGGGTTGATGGCCGCGCCAAGCATGGCGGTTATTCTGGGGTATCCCGGTTTCTGGGTGAGCGACCCGCGCACAGGTCTCGATTGGAAAAAGGTCCTGCACGGTGAGCAATGGCTTGATGTGTTCAAGCCCCTGCCCGTCGAGGGCACAGTGATTGGGCGCACCCGGATTGAACGGATTTCGGACAAGGGTGAAGGCAAGGGCGCGGTGCTTTATGTCAATCGCGATATCATTGATGCGGCCAGCAATGAAACACTGGCGCGGGTCTCGATGTCGACATTTGCGCGCGGTGATGGCGGTTTCGGTGGCGAAAAGCTGGCCGGACCAACCCCGGCTGTGTTGCCGGACCGCGCACCCGACCATATTTGCGATCTGACAACGCTGCCGCGTCAGGCGCTGATTTACCGGCTGAGCGGTGACTATAACCCGCTGCATGCCGACCCGGCTGTTGCGAAATCCGTAGGCTTTGATCGCCCGATCCTGCATGGGCTGGCAACCTATGGTCTGGGCTGCCGGGCGATCCTGAAAACGCTTTGTGATTATGATGCAAGCCGCCTGACTGGTTTGGATGTGCGGTTTTCCGCCCCAGTTTACCCCGGTGAAACCGTTCGCTTTGAAATCTGGCAGGACGGCAAAGAAGTACGGTTCCGCGCGCTGGTCCCGGAACGCAATGTACTGGTGCTGAACAACGGCGCTGCACGGCTTGCTTGAGGAGAGAGACCTTTGACCCAACCACTTGACGATATTCTGGTGCTGGATTTCAGCACACTTCTTCCCGGCCCCATGGCCACGCTGATGCTGGCCGAAGCCGGGGCCGAGGTTATCAAACTGGAACGACCCGGCACCGGTGAAGACATGCGCCTGACAGATCCCCAGATCGAAGGCCGCAGTGTGGGGTATGCCATCCTGAACCGGGGCAAGAAAAGCATCGCGCTGGACCTCAAGGCGGAAGGGGCCGTGGCCAGTTTGCGGTCGCTGATTGAAAAGGCCGATGTCATCGTCGAGCAATTCCGCCCCGGCGTCATGGACAGGTTGGGATTGGGCTACGACGCGGTCAGGGCGCTTAACCCCGGGATCATTTTTTGTTCGATTACAGGGTACGGCCAGACCGGTCCGAAACGAAACGCCGCAGGGCATGACATGAACTATGTCGGTGATGCGGGTGTCTTGTCGCTCAGCTCGGGCACAACAGACAGCCCGACCACCCCGTTTGGTCTGATCGCCGATATCGGCGGGGGCACCTATCCGGCAATCATGAATATCCTGCTTGCACTGCGCCAGCGCGATAAAACCGGGCAGGGGGCCCATCTGGATGTCGCTATGTCCGAGGGCGCGTTTGCCTTTGCCTACTGGGCCCATGCCAAGGGCGTCGTCGCGGGCGAGCCTATCGAAAATGGCGGCGACAGGCTGACCGGGGGCCGCGCGCGCTATAGGTTGTATTCGGCATCAGATGGCCGACAGGTTGCGGTCGGGGCGCTGGAGCAGAAATTCTGGGACGCATTTTGTGGCGTTATTGATTTGCCGCAGCATCTGCGCGACGACCTTGTCGATCCGGCGGCGACAAAGGCCGAGGTCGCGCGTCGACTTGCCGCCAAGCCGTCCGATCATTGGGCGCCATTGCTGGAGGCGGCGGATTGCTGCTGCACCATTGTCAAAACACCGGCCGAGGCCGCAGCCGATCCGCATTTCACGGCACGCGGCACGTTTGGGCGGGTGGTTTCGGTTGGGGGTGTTCAGGTTCCTGCACTGCCTTTACCGATCGCCCCGGAATTTCGCAGCGCCGCGTCGGATACCCCCGCAGCCCCTGATCTTGGCGAACAAAATGCTGAGTTTGGGGTGTAATTAAATGGCCGCCGGGGCCTGGGAATAGGTTGACGTCGAGAGATACTTGAAATAATCTAACAAGTGTTAGAAAGACGTCGAAACCACCTTTGGGAGGGGTTGTAATGTCAGAGTCGATGCCGGAACTTTCCGCAGAAGCGGAGCGATTTGTCTCGCCTGCGCATTATGTCGACAGCGACAGTATGGAAGTGCAGGCCTTTGTCATGCGGGCGCTGCGCGACATGGCACCGGATGCGCCCCAAAAGGACAAGGCGGTGCGTCTGTTCCAGGCCGTGCGCGACGATCTGCGGTATGATCCATATACGTTTTCCCTGAACGCCGAGGATTATCGGGCAAGTGCTATCGCAGGCATGGAATCAGCGTTTTGCGTGCCCAAGGCGATTCTTTTGGCGGCGTGTTTGCGGGCTGTTGGCATACCGGCGGCGCTTGGGTTTGCGGATGTCCGTAACCATCTGAACACCCCCAAACTGGCCGAATTGATGGGCACAGACCTGTTCATCTATCACGGCTATGTTCAGCTTTGGCTGGGTGAGGCATCTTTCAAGGTGACGCCGGCCTTCAACATGGACTTGTGCCAGCGTTTTGGCGTCAAGCCGTTGGAATTTGACGGAGAACACGACGCGCTGTTTCACGAATTCGACGACAAGGACCGGCGTCATATGGAATATGTCAATGATCGGGGGCTGTTCGCGGATGCCCCGATGCAAGAGTTTCTGACCGCATTTGGTGAGACCTATCCGAAGCTGAAGGAATTCAACCGCTGCAGGATCTCCGGTGAATTCTTCGATGCGGGTTTCGATGGTCCTGAAGGATTGCCCGCAAAATGAAGTATCTGGAAGATTTCAGTGTTGGCCAGGTTTTTGAATTCCGCTCGGCACCTTTGACCAAACAGCAGATCATAGGGTTTGCCAGCGAATGGGACCCTCAGCCTCTGCATATGGACGAAGCCCATGCCGAAGGCATCCATGGCGGGCTGATTGCGTCGGGCTTTCAGACACTTCTGATCGTGTTCAAGCCAATCATGCAGGACTTGATGGTGGACGTCGCCAATATTGGCGGAATCGGCTTTAACCAACTGCGCTGGCTGCGGCCGCTGCGCCCTGACGAACCACTGAATATCCGGATTGAAATTCAATCCGTGACCCCATCGCGCAGTAAGCCTGACCGTGGTGTTTTGACTTACACGCTTGAAGCGCGAAATCCCGCCGAAGAACTTGTCATGAGCGTTGAGACCCCGGTGATGGTCCAGCGTCGAAAGGAAGGCCTGAAATGACCATGATACAAGACGAAGACCTGCGGCTTTTGCGCGACAGCGTCGGAACGCTGTTGGAGCGGGCGGGCGGCCTTGGGCGCGCACGTCGCGTGCGCGATAGCGATAAGTCTTGGGATGCGGGTATCTGGCAGGAACTGGCCGGTGCTGGTGTGCTGGGTGCCGCAGCCCCCGAAGAGGCCGGAGGCCTTGGTATGGGGCTGACGGCGGCGGGCGTGGTGGCCGAAGAGATTGGCCGCGTGATCGCGCCCGAACCGGTGGTGCCAACAATTGGGCTGGCAATCGGGCTGATGCAACGGCTTTGCCCGCAGGATCCGGCGTTAGAAGCTGTGATTGCTGGCGAGGCTATGCTGGCGGTGGCCTGGCAGGAACGCTGTGCCACGGGCCTGTCGGATGTTATCGAATGCCGCTTTGACGGAACCACGCTGACCGGCAGCAAGGATTGGGTGGTTGGCGCCAGTGGAGCAGACCGGATTCTGGTTGTCGCCGAGGGCACGCAAGGCCCGGTTTTGGTGCGCGTCGCGACCGACGCTACCGGCATTTCGATGCAAGCACGGCCACAATCTGATGTAAGCGCGCTGTGGGGTATAAGCTTTGCGGCCACCCCGGCAGAGGTGCTGGCCGAAGGCGCGCAGGTAACTGACGCGCTGGCGAATGCCGTTGCGGATACAACCGCATTAGCAGCCGCCGAACTGGTCGGGCTAAGCGGTGCTGCGATGGCGCTGACGCTGGAATATATCAAAACCCGCGAACAATTCGACAAACCGATTGGATCGTTTCAGGTGATCCAGCACCGTGCTGTTGACATGCATATCATGCAGGAAGTTTCCCAGGCCGCCGTCCGCGAAGCGCTGGCCGCAATGGACCACGCTGAAACGGCATCGGAACGGATGCGTCAGGCAAGTCGCGCCAAGGCGCGCGCCTGTCGTGCCGCGCAGATGATCACCCGCGAGGCGATTCAGCTGCATGGCGCAGTTGGCTACACGGATGAATTTGATGTCGGCCTGTTGCTGAACCGGGCGCTTGTCTTGTCGGCATGGCTGGGGGATGCGGCGTATCATCGCCGCCGCTGGCTGGATGCAAAAGAAACAGAGGAGGCCGCGCAATGACCGACTGGAACGCGATGAGCGACGAAGAATTTCGCACCGAAGTCAGGGCCTTTTTCGAGGCCGAGTATCCCGAGGAACTGCGCCACCTGTCACACCGGCCCAAATTCGCCGAGATCAAGCACTGGCATGTGAAGCTGCACGCCAAAGGCTGGGTCGCACCCGCCTGGCCCGCAGAATTTGGCGGCATGGGACTAGAGGCCGCGAAACTGCTGATCTTTTACGAAGAACAGCAGCGCTTTGGCGTCAATCGGGGCCGTGACATGGGGATCCAGATGGTTGGTCCGCTGATCATCAAATTCGGCACCCAGGCGCAAAAGGATTATTGGCTGCCGCGCATCCTTAGTTGTGAAGACATCTGGTGTCAGGGCTATTCCGAACCCGGCGCGGGATCGGATCTGGCCAATTTGCGCACCAGCGCTGTGATTGATGGCGATGATTTTGTCATCAACGGCCAGAAGATCTGGACCACGATGGCGCATGACGCCACCCATATCTTTATGCTGGTACGCACCGATGCCGACGCGCCCAGAAAACAGCAGGGCATCAGCTTTGTTCTGGCTGACATGGATCAACCCGGTGTCGACGTCCGCACCATCACCACGCTGGCCGCCGAGACCGAGTTCTGCGAGGTGTTTTTCGACGACGCCCGCACCCCGCGCGCCAATCTGGTGGGCGAGATCAACAAAGGCTGGAGCATGGCCAAGGCGCTGCTTAGCTTTGAGCGGATATTCATCGGATCACCCAGCCTTGCGCAGAATGCGCTGGGGCAGCTTGAAACATTTGCCCGTGGTCGCGGTGCCTTTGACGACCCGGTGTTCCGCGATCGCTACACCGAATTGGCGCTAGACGTCGAAGACCACGCGGCGCTTTACGGCCGCTTTGCTGACCAGCTTAAGCGCGGAGAGACCCTGGGCGCTGACGTGTCGATGTTGAAAATCTGGGTGACCGAGACCTATCAGCGGATAACCGAGCTGATGATCGAGGTCGCAGGCCCCGATGGTGGCAGTATCGGACCGTTGCAGGTGGGCAATATCGGCGTCGATGTTCTGGCCAGCTTTTACAAAGCCCGTCCGGCCACGATTTACGGCGGTTCGAACGAAATCCAACGAAATATCCTGTCCAAGGCGGTTCTGGGCCTTTGACGACCATTTTCCAAACAAAGGAAGCAACAAATGTTTGACTACGCAGCAAAATATCCGAAACTGTCTTTTGACTATCCGGCAGATCGCGTTCTGCGCATCACTTTTGACCGGCCCGAGACCTATAACTCGGTTGATGCCGAAACCCACACCCAGATGACCGATATCTGGATCGACATCGACCGCGACCAGGACATCAACGCGGTGATCGTCACAGGCCGGGGCAAAGCGTTTTCGGCAGGCGGCGATTTCAGCCTGATCGAAGGCATTACCGGCAATTTCGACACGGTGATGAAGACCTGGAAAGAAGCCAAGGATCTGGTCTACAACATTATCAATTGTAACAAGATCATCATTTCGGCAATCAACGGTCCGGCGGCTGGTGCGGGCCTTGTTGTGGGTATCCTTGCCGATATTTCCATCGCGGGCAAGCGCGCCAAAATCGTTGATGGCCACCCGCGTCTGGGTGTTGCTGCGGGCGATTGCGCCGCGATCATCTGGCCACTGCTGTGCGGCATGGCCAAAGCCAAATACTATCTGTTGACCTGCAAGCCGATTACCGGCGAAGAGGCCGACCGTATTGGCATGGTGTCGATGTGCGTCGAGGATGACGAGTTGGAACAGATCTCGATTGATACCGCGACTGAAATGGCCAAGGGTTCGCAAAGCGCGCTGCGCTGGACCAAATATTCGCTGAACAACTGGCTGCGTCAGGCAGGGCCGATCTTTGATGCNTCGACCGCGCTGGAAATGCTGGGCTTTATGGGCGATGACGTAAAAGAAGGTGTTCTTTCGCACCGCGAAAAACGCGCGCCAAANTTCCGCAAAGATTGCCCGCTCTAAGGCATCCAAGTCAAAGGAATCCACCATGTCTGACCCTGTGTATACGGATATTGCCAAGGCCTATNCCAACGCAGCCAAGGTTGCATCGGGTCTGAAGGCACGGTTTGACAAAGCGGGTTTTGACCCGTCCAAAGTTTCGTCACTGGCAGATCTCTCCCGCCTGCCGGTGATGAAAAAAGAGGAGCTTTTAACGCTCCAAAGAGCGAACCCGCCTTTTGGCGGGTTCCTTGCCGCCGATCCCAAAGATGTATCGCGCATCTACGTGTCTCCGGGCCCGATATTCGAACCCTCGCTGCCCGGTGTTGGCGGCCACGGGCTTGATCTGTTGTTCAGATCTGCGGGGATCACAAATGCCGATATCATCCTGAATACATGGGCCTATCATCTGGTCCCGGCAGGGTTGTTGTTTGACGAGGCCGCGCAGGCCGCTGGGGCAACCGTTGTTCCTGGCGGTACCGGAAACCGTGAATTGCAGGCCCAGATCATTCGGGAAACCGGGGTCACGTCGATCTGCGCCAGCACGGCGTTTTTCCTGGCGTTGGCCGATACGGTGATCGAAACTTATGGTCGTGACGCCTGGACGGTGAAATCTGCCTTTCTGGGCGGAGAAATGGGCGACTGGATGGCCAAGCGCCGCCGGATCGAATCCGATTATGGTGTGAAAACCTGGGCGGCCTACGCCACCGCCGATCTGGGGCTTGTCGGCTACGAAGACGGCGGCGATGGGTATCTGGTTCACCCCGACAGGATCGTGCAGATATGTGACCCCGAAAGCGGCGTGCCTTTGGCGGATGGCGAAACAGGCGAGATCGTCGTCACCGCATGCCAGGCCGATTGGCCGATGATCCGGTTTGGTACCGGCGATAGTGCCTTTGCGCTGGAAAGTGGCGCGGATGGCCGGATCACGCGGCTTTCGGCGATCCAGGGCCGGGTTGGTGCTGCGGTAAAAGTGCGTGAGATTTTTGTTTACCCCCGGGCAATCGAAGAAGTGGTGATCGCAACACCGGACGTTTCAGCCGCACAGGCGGTGGTCACGCGCGAAAACGACCGCGACGTGTTGCGCCTTTGCATTGTTCTGGACAACAGCGCCGACAAACAGGCGGCCTCGGCCGCCGCAAAAGAGGCGTTTCAGATCAATGCCCGCATTCGCGCCGACGAGGTGGAGTTCGTTGACAAGCTCTCTGAAGGCAGCGAATTGATCGTTAATCTAAAAGACGGTTAGCCCGGTTGGGATAATCGGGGGCTCTGCACCTTGATCGTATGCGCGGATCTAACTGGCACTGCGTAACGTGCTGGGGGCAATGCCGCGAAACAGGGCATTGCCAATGCGCAGCGCGGTATTGGCGAGATGGCGCAAAATCCGCAAGGCGTGAACAACCGCGCCGACGGGGCGAACCGGGCTTTGGGCCTTTTTGTCCTGCATGGCGTTCTCCGAATGTTGTTCGACCTGGGCCGGTGCGATGCAATAGTGCAAGTGTTGGCATATTTCCAGCATCAGCCCTGCCATCTTCCCCTTCCGTTTAGCGGTACGGATCCGCGTGGCTGTCCTGAATTGTCAGGGCCGATCCCGCCGTTTTTCAAGGTCTGGCATTTCCGTGTCAATCTGCGGCCTGAATGAGATACAGCACCAACACTCCGGAAGTGCAATTCTTACATTAGAATGGCGGGGTTTACCGCCGGCCGGCAAAGAAATCCGCCAACACGATCCTGATCCGCAATAACGTTCCGTACCCCGGGATTTNGGGTGGATTCCACTTGTCACACGCAAGTATGTTCTCTAAATAAAATCGTATTCTGCATGTGATANGGGCATCTTTCGGTTGTAGGAAATGGACACGGAAAGAAACGACAGGCCAATTTCCCGGGAAAGAAAAGAGCGGCCCATGATGCAGTCAAATCCGAAGATCAGCCAGCCGCAAAACGGGCTGGATAAGTTGTTTTCTCCGGCTTCGGTGGCCGTTGTGGGCGCGTCAGCCGACCCGGCAAGAATTGGTGGCCGCCCGATCAGCTATCTTTTGCGAGCCGGGTTCAAAGGGCAGATCTATCCGGTCAACCCCAATCGCGACACCGTGCAGGGGCTGGCGTCCTATCCCGATCTGGCCTCGATTCCCGGCCCCGTGGACTTTGCCGTTCTGTCGG
>JGI24025J20009_10003629_pt1 | contig 10430 bp, 6 predicted proteins | sample Cruoilmetagenom3_FD_20009 | JGI IMG/M metagenome (IMG submission 20009) | reverse complement strand
TTACGAATTTTGGGTCTGTGGTTTCTCCTGTGGAATGGTCCCAGTAGTAGCACATGTTTGGTTTTATTGCGATTTTCTGAATTTTTGGGTTGAACTGAAAATTTATTAGGCTCAGAGATTTTTCAATGGTTTCTTGCAGAGACATGCTTTGTTCATCGAACTTGACAAGGCTTACTAGGCTCATCTATGATCACTAACGTTTCGTTCGCTTTTTTTTTGTTAGAAGGTGTTTTTATAAGCGGTTGAGATTAGTCTGAGATCCTCTAGCCCTTCTTCACCAGATGGAGAAGGAGTGGTGTCCGAGCTTATGCAACTAACGAAGTGTTCAAGTTCTTTGTAAAAACTTGATGAAGTGTCACTTGTAAATATCTTTTTTGCGTAATCGATTAGACCTGGAGATTTAGAGGTTGCGGAGGCATGCTTCACCGTTCCGTATAAATCCACACTCACCTTGTGGTATCTTGCAAACCACCCTACATTTAATATCGCGAGGGTTCCGTTTTTGAATTTTAGAACGCAAGTAGCGTGGTCTTCGAAATCCATGTTGAATCTGTGTCCCAGAAGACTTTGAATGCTGGTGACTTCGCCGAAGTACCATCTTAAAAGGTTGATCATGTGGCAGCCTAAATCTATGAGCGCGCCTCCACCTGTGAGTTTCTTGTCGAACCACCATGATGGTACTGGTTTAGGTATCGATTTTTCGCCTCTGGAAAAGAATGGACCAGTGCTTATATGATTTGCTGTGGCGATTTGTACATCGCCTAACGTTCCATGTTTTAGTTCATTTTTCAGATTAATAAAGGAAGGAGAAAATCGTAGTGGATATCCCACCATTAGTTTAACCCCGTTTTGTTTTGCGGCTGATAAGATGCGTTTGGCTTCGATCGCTTTCCTTGCTAGTGGTTTTTCAACGAGTATGTGTTTTTCATGTTCCGCTGCTTTTATGGCGGCTTCTACGTGTAGAAATGTAGGTAGAGAAATTATGACAGCATTTATGCTTGGATCCTTTAGCAAATCGTTGTAGTCCTTGAAAGCATGCTTTACGCCAGCTTTTTTAGCTGTAAGTAATGATTTTTTAGAGACGTCTGATACGGCAATAAGCCTAGCATTTTTTAGGTGAAGACAATTGTAAAGATGAATTTTCCCCATTTGGCCCAATCCAATCAGCCCTAGGTTAACTTTGTTCAAAACAATGCTCCCTTAAAGCTTCTGAACGACTGCGTAAACTTATGCTTTCTGGTTTAGAATCTATTTCGGCTCTTCACGATCCACGTGAATTCGGCGTTCTCGGATAAGCAGAAAAATGAGGACGGCAATTAACTGGATGGATAGGATGATGATTAGAGCATTTGAAGTTATCCAATCTACTAGCAGTTGAGTGAGCGTTTTTTCTGTCCATGTAACAGTCGGTGAGTTCGAAGTGAAGGCATTTAAACCGTAGGTTGTTTCTGTCACCTTTTCTGTTGCGTACTGATGAGTGGTTGCGATGGTACATGTATCGGTGAAGTTGTTGGTTGCGAAGTGCACTCTGTCTTTTAAAATGTCTACAGTGCATGCAGTTACGTGTTTGTTGTCGTAGGCGTAAACTGCTGTCACCTTGAAATTAACTTGAGTATCGACCATTACTTTGGTTGCGTCAGGGGTTATGGTAACTATTACCTTATCCCATATTACTTGTTGTGCTCCTACGGGGTCATTTATTGTAGTAATGCCGTACTCCACATCAGTTATGTTTGAAACTTTATACATCCGCTTCCCAACAGAGCTTTCCGTCACGCTGAGTTTCCAGTGCTTATTTGCTTCATCCCACGTTGCGATTGAATCGTTAATGTAAACAGTTCCTTTTGTGCCTTCGAACAGAGCACCGTCGTATTCCCTGGTGATGTTAAAGTATACGTCTACTGACGCTCCGATGTCTGTTCTATCATCTGTCACACCTTTCACAGTTATCTTCAGCCTGTCGCCGATTATTGTCTGACCAACACTCCAGTCCCCTTCAGCATCTCTGTTATCCCATGTTTTTACACGCCAACGGTAGAGCCCTACTTTATTCGGCAAAGGTTGAGTGATATGCGTGGAGTATGATGTAACTTTTCTCGTATCTATTATGGGTGATGTGAAGTCGCTGTCATCATCAAGCTGAAATCTATACGCGCATTGGGAATCATCTGGGTCTGGGTCGCTGAAATTCCAAGCGAATGTGACAGATTTGCTTGGGTCAAAACGTTTGGCTGCTAGTGGTAAAATAAGGATTGGGGGATCTGGTGGTGCGTGTGTCCATAGAAGCTGTATTATTTCTAGACCGTTAAAAGTCACGTTGAATGAGCAGATGTTTGTGGTGGAGTTATAGTTGTATTCAATTGATGTTCCGTTAATTTTGGTTGAGTTGGGTTGTCCGAGTCTTGTGCAGTCTACCTTAACATTTATCGAACCTGATGCGTTCCATAGTTGCAGTGTCAGATTTTTAGCCGTATATGTTTGCTTTATGTTTTCAACATAGCTTGAAGTCTGGTATATGTAGGGGTTACTTCCATATGTTACCTCTATCCTCTGTCCGCCTTGCCCTTGGCTGAATTCTACGTAAACATATTTTCCGTCAAAGTGCTTTATTTTCCCGATGGTTCTGTTGTCTGAAAACTCATTAAAGTATTTGCCATCGTATTCTATTGGGAACTTCCAAACGTAGTCCTTTAGTGTGCTGTTTGCTTTAAACTCGAGGACTACTTTGTTATTTTTATAGTAAGCGTTAACCGTGTGTTCAAGCATGTATTTTGCGTTAAGCCAAAACTTGAATCCTTCTCTTGGATTGGCGATTTTGATTTTATTTGAGTATGGTTCTTGGTTTAGACTTGTGTTGTAGAAATAGTTATGTCGGTAAACGCTTAAAATAGGGTAGAGTGTCTGTATTATTTCTTCATAGGCTTCATAAACTGCTTGTTCGTAAAATGGTTCATTGTGGCTTGCCAGCTTCCATTTTTGTGTGGCTTTTTCTTTATAGAACCCGGGAAAGGCATCCCTTCCTCCGAACTCGTAGAGAACCCAAGACAGGTTGCCTATAACATCGTCAACTAACTCTGGGTGTGAATCACCTGGATGATGAATTATATTTTCGTTTTCTTCAAATCCATATCCCGTTCCTTCAAATTTATCCTTCATCCAGTATCGGGCGGACTCGAAATGTTCTTTTATGTATGTTGCGTTTAATATTAAACAACCAGGGCTAGCTGAAGAATTCCAACTTGCATAGGACGACCATGCGTTGTCTCCTGGAAAAGTGTGTTGCCATCCATGAAAACAATAGCAGTTCCCGTAGTTTGCCCCTGCAGACCTTAATTTTGGAAGATCTCTGGTTTCATTTTCAAACAGCATTGGAGTTTGCCACCAAGCGATATTTATTTTTGTTGGGTTAGAAGCATTTGGGTATACTTTATTCCAGTAAAGCTTCCCTTGGACATTTGGATACGTCATGTTTTGCCAAAATCCATATGCAACGTCATCTGTGAAGTTGCGGTTTTTGTTGAAATCTATTTTTAACCGATCATAATCGCCACTTGCTGTGCTGTTGTAGATTATAGCCTTAAAGGTTGTTCTGGACATGTTTTTTAGCAAAACGCGAGTGACATCTGTGTATTTAGTTTTTGAGCTTGATCTGTCTTGCGCGCTGTAACCATCTGGAAAGCCGTCGGTTAAATCTAATGGGGCGTATAGGCTTCTTCCATAACCCAAGACACAAAATCCTTCAGCCCACGTATAGCCTGCATCTAAAGCTTCTTGTGGTGGAGTATGCTGCCACAGTGGATAGTCTCTGTCGATTCTGAGAATACATCCTCCCTTCCACCGTTTGTAAGGCATTATTTTGACAGGGACCTTTTCTACATTGTTAAAAACAAAATTTATGGCGTGCCCCCAAATGTCAAAGTTATGATCCGTCCAGTATTTCGCATAACATCCATACATTTCCTTGTATTCGTAGAATTGCCACATTAGATACCAAGCTTTCCCCTTATAATAGGTGGTATTCATCATGCCAATAGACCAGTGTTTCGTACCCTCAGCTATCCATGTAACATTAAGCCACATTGTTTTCTTAGTGCAGTTATGAATCTCGGTGCATATGTATCTAGTTACATCGCCCATTGTAATGTTAGTTCTTTGCGTATATTGTTTGATTCTATCGCTGAAGCTTTTGTTTAAGTATACTGATAACGTCACATATGGAGGCCAAGGAGGAGAGACAACTTCATCTGACGTAAGTCCTAACAACTCTGGAATATATTTGGCGGCTTTGCCGAAGACGACAACGTTTGTTCCGTTGCCTACCGCCCATTTAATATAGTTTTGGTTTAAAGCTGAACTGTCTGTCTGTGAGTCCATATGCAACACGATAACTTGATATTTTATTGAACCGTTACTAAATTGTAATGGGTATATTCCTGATTTGGAGATATCACTTGGTGCCACGATATCATCATCCCTAAAAAGATCGTAGGGAACTCCTCTACCTTGCATAAACCTTTCAAGCTTTTGAATAGCGTTGTAATCGCAACTTCTGTAATAGTCGTAACCTCCCATAATTATTACAGCCCATTTAATCGGAACGTAACTCTTTGTGTCTGCCCCAGCTGTCGACAACCTGAACGGAAAGATTAAAGCAGAACTCAACAGAAGCAAGGTCAACAATAAGAAAGCAATTTTGCGCAACCTCCTTCGAAAGCCAACTAAATAAATACTTTCGTTTGTGCAGAATTTAGTAAAACATTTGTGTTTAAACCGATTTCTGATAGATTCCGTAGACTTTATTGAAGTTGCATTCATTTGAAGCACCAACCATGAAGGACGATTCTTATGTTCTTCAAAAATTACCCTCTTTAATTCACGTATCACGCATATCGCCTTTTTTCAAGTTTATAGTTCCAATGCACCAACATTAATCCCGCAGAACAAAATGCACCAATCGCCCAAAAGATAAATGCACTGTTCCAGCCATAAACATCTATCAAATATCCTGACAAGAGTGAAACTACTGACGCGCCCAAATAACCTAGACAATCTATAAATCCTGTTACAGATGCGCTTGCCTTTCTGGTGCCCAACTGCTGTGGTAATGTCGCTACCATAAGAACATGTGGTCCATAGATGAGAAATCCTACCAAAGCCAAAAATGGCAAATTCCATTGCGAGAACATTGGAAAGATTAAAACAAAGACTCCCAATAAGAGTGTGAAAATCCCAGCCAATCTAGTACATTTATCCTCAAAGAATTTCCTTGTGAAATATCCGGAAACTACTGCCCCAACAGAACCTGCAATTGGTAGAACCGCTGACTTTAATGCAACACTCTGCATAGGAATGCCAATGTCATACAAAAATGTTGGAATCCAAACTATAAACCCATACCTGACAAAATCTAACGCCAGAAACGAAAATCCTATTATCCATACTCTCAGATTCAATGCTCCCAATGTGTATCGAAATCCTAGATGAGTGTCGCTACTGTCATCGTAGCCTTCTACTGTTTTGAATCCGACCTCTTCAGGAGATTGCTTTGCTCTAAAGTGCCAATTCACACCACTAATGGCGAATATGATCGCTGGTAAAACAAATGCCCACCTCCACCCTAAAATTGCTGCTAGGAATCCCGAAAGGATCCAACTTGCTGCATTTCCTATTTGATAACATGAACCAAGTATTCCTGACCATTTACTTCTGCTTTCTGGAGGATACCAATTTGCCATAATTTTGACTGTAGCACTCCAACCCATGCTTTGAAAAATTCCATTCAGTCCCCAAAATAGAATCATTTCATTGAGATTATTAGAAAGTGGAAATGTTAGATTTAAGATTGCTGAACCAAAGATCCCAACACTGATCAAACTTTTTGCCCACTTATCATTCAGTTGTCCATTCACAAATTGTCCTATTGCATAAGATAAAAGCAATGCTGAACTTATCATTCCCAGCATGGTCTTGTCTAGAGAAAACTCTTTTCCAATATAAGGCATAGCAACTGACATATTAACCCTACACAAGTAGAATGTTGCATATGTTACCCAGAGCAACAGAAACATATTTCTTTGAGCTGATTTAAAATCTTTCATTAATATTCCCTCTTAATCTTTTCAATTATCTTGGTTGATGTTTGGTCCTCGAAACATGAAGGCTGAATGAGTTTACCTCATACGCTCTCAATACAGTCCTTTCCAGAAACTTCTGTCCAATAATCATGCATGGGAATTTTGCATTTTGCAACTTCAAAGCTACAATAAAACGTTTGAGAGAAAAACTTGCGCTCGTTTTAAATCTTGTGGAGTATCTATTTCTATCCATGAGGGATTGCCACAAATATCAACATTTTCTATGTGATAGCCTCTGTCTATTAATTCCTGGAACATGTCTGTAAGATACGCTTTTTCTATAGAGATCGCGTCTTGGAATCTTTGATTTATCAGCCATCTACACCACCTGTTTTCTAGAATTCTTTTATAATTTCTCTTTAGAATCTCTGCTCCTTTTTTAGTGAATTTGGTGAGGCCAATGAATTCACCGTGAGCAATATTTGGGTTCATGAATTTTGATATTTTAACGACTTTGTTGCCCTCAACAACTACCAATTCTGCTTCATCTGTTGGATGCTGAGTTCTTCCTTCATATCTCTTTTCCCAATCTACGTCGACAATGATGCTGATATCGCCATCTGAATTCAAAAGCCTTTCAACAATTTTCGGTCCATAAATTATGTCAGAATATGAGAAGATAAAACCCTCATCCATTTCTTCTTGGGCACAGAAGAGAGACTTCAGAATATTACTATTTGAATAGTCCGGATTATGGTAGTGAACAAATTCTGGATACCTTTTTTCAATTTCATTTCTTTTATACCCTGTTACAATAACAATATTCTTTACATTGTTTTTTCTGAGTGCCTCAACTATTCTGGAAAGAATCGTTTTTCCGTTAATTTCAATAATGCATTTCGGTCTATCATTTGTGTATGGTCTCAGTCTTGTGCCAGGTCCTGCTGCTACTATTATGGCTTTTTCCATAGGCTAATCACCCTCGTAATCAAGCGTTTACTCCATAAGATTTGCCTCATTCTGAGCCACCTTATACATCTACTTATCCAAATAACCCAAAAGCGCTATTTTAATTGCCTTGAAAGGATGTCTCAAAATTTTAATGACCCTGAATGGATCTCTCAAAACTTGCTTGGCAGTCAAATACAATGAGTAACCGTATATATTTTTAAACCTGTCTTGGTACTCAAGGTATTTCCTCCATCTTTCTTTTTCAGCAGAAGAAGGAGCGTGTAGAGGTTGCCAGACCCTTTCTGACTCAATTCTTAGTTCTGAATAAATCTTTTCAACCTCATCCCAATCCGCCCTCGGTAGAGCCTGACGCCAGGGTATGCCAAGCTTATAACGCTTGTCGGAATTTGCGGCGCTTCTCCTTCTCAGCAGGTTACAGCATTCTCCGGGATCTACCTCTAAATCATACAACTCTTCCTCGCCATGTGGCGCCCATCCAAGGCTGTGACGTATATACTTCCAAGATCCTTTTCTTATGGCCACTCTCTTAGATATTTGTCCAGGGTAAACGTTAAAGGAATAAATATACTTATCCTTCTTCAACTCTCGGTTAAGGACAATATTCCCAAAATTTGTGTTACTAGTGTAACCATTAACAACGACTCCGTTTCCATGAGAAGAGACCAGTGGTATCCGTAAGATAGATTCGCATAGAGGCATTGCATAACCGATTTCTCCATGTTCCCCATGAGCATGACCGTGATCGGCAGTTACGTAAATCACCGTGTCATCTCCAACGACGTCTCTCATCATTCCCAGAAGGCTATCTGCGTCGTATATGTAGTCATCGCACATCATTTTAGTAGTTTTAGCACTTGCCCCAATAAATCTGCGAGAAGCAACTGGTTCAAAAAGAGCAAAAACAAACCATGGCTTTTTGGCACTTTTAATGACGTCGTTCAATTGTCCATAATTCTCAGTTGGAGAACGTTTTTTAAGGAGCATAAATCTTGTTCGGGAACCTTTCCAACTTTTCACTTTGTATTGATTTCCCTTGTAAGCAGACCCCATATGAAGAAATCTGTACCATAAAAAGTAGGTCTCATAGCCAAGATCCTCCAGACAAGGTAGCAATAATCTCTCTCGATTCTTTTCCCTCATGTCCTTTAGTGGGGCATAATCTCTGTCATCAAAGAATACTATCCCTGTCTCATGCGGATACAACCCAGTGAACATGCCAATTAAATTCATTCCAGTAGATGCTGCACAAGCTATATAATTTTTATAGATAGTCCCATTTTTCGCTAAGAAAGTCATATTATGTGCTTCGATTTTTCCCCCGTATAATGTTAGCCTGTCAGCACCCATTCGATCAAAACATAAAACTAAGATGTTTTTATGTGACATATCNGGNATCGCTCCTTTGTAATTACCTTTTANNCTCCCGCACGCTATGGGCTATCGACTGCTGCGACGTAAACTTCGCTTCCACCATTTGTGTATACCTNGTTCAGGTTATCAAAGACGGAACTGAGTTCGGTATAATTCCACACGGAGGTTCTACTCACGATCTTTCCGTGGATAACATTTAATGGGCTTAGATAAACTACTCCGTTGACTATCTTACTGGTGTTACTCAATACTCTAACATCACCTCGATTCACTCCACCATAACCTGTTAAAACCTTGTACTGAGACGGGAAATCGGCGTATATTTGATTCTGCTTCTTACCTACGTTTTGCGACAGCCAGCAGGCTCCTAATACACCTTGCTCCTCCAAAAAACCGATGGAACTGTATAAACTATATTTTATCGATTCTATTCTTGCTCAAAGACACCGACCAAGCTTCGCTTTTCGTTACTTCGTAAACAAAATTTGTCTGAAATAGGAAATAGGGCACAAGTACCATCACAGTCAAAAAGGATACATAGATTTGTTTTTTCCGTTTTCCAAGAAGATCGATTAAAGCTTTGCAACCTAAAGCAAATAGAGGCGATACGAAAAATAGGATTATGTGATAAAATCGCGTCATGTTTAATGTTGACGCAAGACCAGGAACTACTACGCACATTGCTAGAAGAACTATACCCAATGAAGAGAAAACAGCAAACTCCCAGTCGAAATTCTCTTTCTTCCGCTTAACCCATAGTGCGATAAAGCCAACAACTATGAAAAATTCTGTGGCATAAGCAAATCCCCTACTCACCGCTTGCCATTGGGATTCCACACCTTCCATCCCTAACCCTCGCATCACCTGAGTTCCCCTTGAGGCAGGATCAAAAAAATCGCTGAGGCTGTTATAGACACGGTCTCCAAAGTATAATAAACTCTCGAATGAAGTTGACCCGGAAGTGTAAATATACCAAAAAAACATGATGACGAAGAAAAATATTATCAGACCTAAAGTCAAATTCTTTAACTTTTTCTTCCTAAGAGAGGTGAAAATCCAAGCGATAGAGATGAAGAACAGAAAAATGATGGATAAAGCGTAATGTGACGTTATTAATGCAACGCTAAAAACTATGAAACAGACTTTGCTGCTTATGGAATCCAGTTTTTTACAAAGGATCACTGTAAATAGTAAAACAAAGAACAATTCCGCAACCATTTGTCTAGCTAGTCCTAACAGTTCAGTATAAAATGTCAATTGACTCATAAAAAGAAAAGCTGAGATGAAAGCAATTTTTTTGTTTACATTCATCTGCCAGGTCTTGTATAAGCTAAGAGGCACTAGTGAAAAGATTAATGGGTATATGATTTTCAGTATCCATGTCTCATCCATGCTTAGCATATTTGAATAAACCGTTGGAAGTATAGTAATACCAAGCATTGAGTTAAATCTTCCATATGCTTGTTCAGTGGAATAGGCTGTTGAATTCCAATACTCGTTTTCATGAGTTAGTCTAAAGGTATAATATTCGAGGTTTATGTCGTTTCCGCAAATGTAATTAGAAATAAGCGATGAGTGAAATAAAAGAGTAATAGCAATCATAAGTATGATAAAAGGATAAAGCTTTGGAGGCACGAATCTTTTAGAAAGAATGCCCAACACAAGCAATACAGCGATTGCAAGAATCATGAAGAGCAAAATCGAACTATTTCCAGAAGCATTAGCAAAAAGTGCTCCCACAACACTCAAAACGGGAAAACCTATAAATAATAACGCTAACGGAGATAAACTAAGAGTTTCAGCCGCAAAAGATTTGATGTCTTCACTTCTTAGATAAACTAAAATTCCACCTAGAAGTACAAGGCTGTTCAAAATCATCATTAAAGGCATCAGCGAAAGCGGATTTGAAACCCCAAATAAAAGGCAAAATTCGTTTATAGAAAGTCCGGCAAGCATTATGAAAGCAACGCTAAGCCCCACCGAGAAAAGAACGGTTTCCAATCCGTCAAGCTC
>JGI24025J20009_10003628_pt1 | contig 10433 bp, 12 predicted proteins | sample Cruoilmetagenom3_FD_20009 | JGI IMG/M metagenome (IMG submission 20009) | reverse complement strand
GGATACGGTGGCAACCGAAGGATCCTATATTGTCCCCATTGAATATAAGGAACCACTTAAACAGGAGCACTATGATTTCATCTCTTGTATCCGATCGGGGGCACAGCCAGTGGCCAATATGTATGTCGGGAAGCGGGCGGTTGAGATGATTGAGAAAGCTTTTGAATCAGCTAAAAAAGGATGTGCAATTCCTTTCAAAGGGCAAACTTGATAAAATGCAGAAAATAAGCAAACCCTGGGGATATGAAATTATTTATGCCCATGATAATGGACAATATCTAGGAAAAAAGCTTCATATCCAAGAGGGGTCACGCCTCAGTTTTCAAGATCACCTAAAAAAACACGAAACTTTTTATCTTGAGCAAGGTACAGCAGAAATAACAATTAATGACAAAACATATAGGGTAAGTGATAAGGATGACCCTGAAAAACGAGTATTTGTTATCAAACCAAGAGTAAAGCACAGGATATCGGCAATAACACAGTGTATTGTACTTGAATCATCAACAGATCATCCCAATGATGTTTGCCGGTATGAGGATGACTATGGTCGAGAGTCAGCCAAAAAGTAGGATTGTTAAAGCATAAAGAATGAATGAAACAAAAAAAAGATTTTGATACAAGTCTCAAAATAGCCTTTACCTAAATGCTATGACAGTTTTAGTAAAATACTGTATTTTGTTAGAAGATTCAGGAGGGTTTTAATATAACTTAATTCGCTGCAATTATGATGACATGTTATTCTGTTAATTTTTAAGATTCATACCATACTTACTCATAAAATAAAATATTCCAACTACAAGAAATGGCAACCTGAATAGCAACCTATATAGAAAAATATTTTTAGGGCCAAATATCTGTTGCAATGTAGCTAATTGAGGATATTTTAAAAAAAACAAGCCATGGGAAAAGAGAAAATATATGCAGATAGCAAAAAGAAGGGATACAAGGGAAAGATACTTCTAGTCCGGGCTGGAGAGAAGCTAAGCCTCCAGAAGTATGAAAGGAAACACGAGGCTTTTTTCGTTCTAGATGGAAGCGCAGCTATTTTTGTTGGTGAGAAGAAATGTGTCGTGAATGCATATTTTGGTCGTTATTTATTCAATGAGCTTCTGTATAGTGATATTAATTCCCTGATGAAAAGGAACTTTTTTATCCCCCGTGGGGCAAACCATCGCATAAACATCATAACAGATTGTGTTTTCATTGAGTCATCCAATGGAGATTATGAAGATGTGACACGTATTAAGGATGAGTATGGGAGGGAGCATAATGGTTGATGTATCACTTGTTATACCATCCAGGGATGAAAAGGATAATATGGGCAGATGCTTTGATAGCGTATCAATTATCTAATTATACTTTGATATCCCTGCATTAACTATTTGAAATAGTATAATATTAAATCAAGAACCCCTTTATCCATAATCCATTCGCCGAGGTCGAGTGGCGTCCATTCAACAAGTGCTGACAGTATCATACCAGCTATACAGAGGTAAAAAGGAGATACTATGGAGAATAATATATCTGTTGAAGAATACCAAACACCAAAAGAGATGTTTAAAGTCATACGGGAGATAGAAACACGGTTCTCAGTTGACTCACTACAGTTACTTGATGGAACAAGGATATGGAACCTCGTTAGGGTACTACTCGCATATTCCCTTCTAAGGAAGAAGAATGGGAAAAAAAGTTTGATGTCACTGCTACAAACAGGTTTCATGCTCTTTAAAGAGTCAATAAAACCACTTAGATTACCGCAACATGAAATAGTATATGCAGGATTCTCAGGGACTGAAAGCAGAAAGATGAAAGAAGGCTTCTTCTATGATATCTATATGGATCCACTTTATAGTATACTTAATGAGAATTTTTATGTTTTTGAGTGGCCAACACCTAGTGGGTATAGGAGAGAATATCAAGAAAAAGTGTATTCTAAACACTATGTACCTATGCATATACCCATTTTCTCAAGAACATTCCTTGATTTTATAAATTATAAACTATTCAAGAAAACAGTTACTATTGAGCCACAAAAAGCATTGTATGACATTGTAACATTCTTTAATCAAAAAACAAATTCTGATAGGGATACAGTGATGAAACATCTCACTAATTCAGTAACTGTCTTCTATATCATAAAAAGATTCCTAAGAGGAATACTTGGAAAGATACAACCAGAAATCATTTTCATCCGCTGTGCATACGGCCGTTTCAATATGGCGCTCGTCCAAGCAGCACGTGAACTAGGTATACTTACAGTAGAACTACAACATGGCATTATATCGCAATATCCTGTAGGATATGTTAAGGAACAGGAATCAAAAAATTTTGACTGCATACCAAACTATCTTCTCACATATGGAGAGATGTTCACAAGTATTATCACACGGGACTATCTTTTCAATAAAAAAAATGTTATCACAACCGGATTTCCTTATCTTGAAAAAATGAAGGGTGAGGCACCAGTTATAGACCAAAACCTAAAAAAATTTGTGACATACCATGATTACAATGTGTTTGTAACATCACAATGGACTGTTTCAGAACAAGTAAAAAAATTTGTAGCTGAACTATCAGAAAGGATTGGTCCCGCCACAGGGATTATCATTAAGCCGCATCCACGTGATGAAAGTAATTATTCAAGCCTAAAAAAATATTGTAATATCTATGTAACCAATAAATATGACAACACATATGAAATATTCAAGGTTATCGATGTCCATTCAACAGTCTATTCAACAAGTGGCCTTGAAGCACTAGCATTCGGTAAACCAAACATATTCATTCAAGCAGGAACAAACATCAAGGATTTCTTTGATATAGTTGATAACACATCATCTTATATGGCTTCCTCAACACAAGAATTCATACAACACTTAGAACACATTAAGTCACACTACAATGACATATCAAAAGAGATAGGAAAAAAAGCAGTGCTATTCTTTAAACCAAATCCCTTGGGCAATGTGAAAAAATTTTTAGACTCAATGATTCTAGAGAATGAAGATGCATAAAGAAAAAAAACAAAAAATACTTGGAATAATTCCTGCGCGTGGAAAAAGCAAAACTGTTCCTAAAAAAAATATTAAAAACCTTGCAGGAAAGCCTTTAATTTCTTATACTATAGAACATGCATCGCGCTCTAAATATATTAAAAAAGTTATTGTTTCAACGGATGATGAACAAATTGCCTCGGTTTCACAATCGTATGGAGCACAAGTAGTCATTAGACCTCCAGATTTAGCTCGTGACTCTTCTCCCATAATTGATACAATCTTTCATGTTGCTAAATCCTTGCGGGTTGATAATGATTTTGAAATAATTGTTTTGTTACAACCAACTTCCCCTTTAAGAAAAACAACCGATATAGATAATGCAATAGAGTTATTCATAAAAAATGATTGCACATCTGTCATAAGTGTTTGTGATAATAGAAAATTATATTGGTCACTCATACTGAAAAATGGATATTTAATACCCTTTCTTAAAAAAGAATATTTGGCCATGCGGCGTCAAAAACTTCCAAAGTTATTTATACCAAATGGGGCAATTTTCATCTCAACGCTACATGATTTATATCGCAAAAAAAGTTTTTACACTGGAAAAGTTATCCCATACATTATGCCTATTGAAAGAAGTATTGATATCGATACTCTCGTAGATTTTATGCTTGTAGAAAACATTGCCGTACAGGAAACTTAAAGCACTTACCAATATATACTAAATAAGCAGGATATATTTATGAAAAAAATAAAGAGAGGGTATAAATTAATAGGTGACGGAAAGCCGTGTTTTATTATAGCAGAGGCGGGAGTAAATCATAATGGGGATATTGCTATAGCAAAAAAATTAATAGATGCAGCAAAAGACGCGGGGGCAGATGCAATTAAGTTCCAAACATTTATCACAGAAAATCTTGTAACAAGTAAAGGAAAAAAAGCATCTTACCAACATAGATCAAAAGAAAAAACACAATATGCCATGCTCAAGAAACTTGAATTAAATTTTGATGATTTTCACACTTTAAAAAAATATTGTGATAAAAAAAATATTGAATTTATTTCTACCCCCTATGATACCCAAAGTGTTAATTTTTTAGATAATATCGAGGTTTTTCGATTCAAGATCTCATCTGCAGATATAGTGAATAAACCCTTAATCGAATCAGTAGCGAAGACCAAAAAACAAGTAATTCTATCTACGGGAATGGCGACCCTAGGCGAAATTGAGAGAACACTGAAAGTGATTACTGATCTAGGGAATTTTGACATTGTACTGTTGCATTGCACTACCAGTTACCCAGCACCGTACAATCAAGTTAACCTCAAGGTTATGGAAACACTAAAAAATGCCTTTGATTTACCCATTGGCTACTCTGATCATACATTAGGAATTGAAATACCAATCATGGCAGCTAGCTGCGGTGCAAAAGTTATCGAAAAGCATCTCACTCTAGATTCTTCTATGGAGGGGCCAGATCATTTCGCCTCGTTAGAGCCCCAACAATATAAAGATATGGTTATATCAATAAGGCATATAGAAAAAGCTTTTGGAGAAAAAAGAAAGGAAATTACTGAAAATGAAAAGCAAAACATTTTTTATATGAGACGGAGCATGCATGCATCCAAGGGCATCAAGAAAGGGTCATCTATTAAACAAGAACATATAAAACTAGTGCGACCATTTGACGGAATTGAACCTTGGTCATTAGACAATATCTTGGGGAAAAAAGTGAAAGTTGAAATAAAAAAAGATGACCCAATTAAATGGAAGGACCTATTATGAAAATGATTATAATTGGGGCAGGTGGCCAAGCACGAATAGTATATGAAATCTTACAGCACAGTAAAAACATGGATGTCGTCGCATTTATTGATAATGTGACAAGGGGTTCAGAGGAAAAAATTATGGGGATTCCAGTCATCGGTGACCATTCCCTTTTACCCGGCTTAATCAAAGAGGGGATTAAGGCGTATATTATTGCTATAGGTGACAATAAAATAAGAGCTCGTTATTTTGGCAGCCTCCAAAAAAAGGGGCTAGAACCCATCAATGCAATTCATCCTACAGCCCATATCTCGGATAATGCAAAAATTGGTAAAGGGGTTGTTATTTCCACAGGTGCAATAATTACCACAAATGCTATAATTGGGGATGATGTAATAATCAATACTGGAGCCATAATAGAGCATGAAGATATTATCGAAAAGCATGTTCATATTGGCCCGGGGACAGCAATAGCTGGAAGAGTAACGGTAAAAAAGGGAGCATTTGTAGGGATAGGATGTGTTGTTAAGGAATATGTGACAATTGGTGAAAATGCGGTGGTGGGAGCTGGTTCCGTAGTGCTTGATGATATCCCAAAAAATGCGGTTGCCGTGGGATCACCAGCAAAAGTAATCAAAATAAAAAATAAACCGGTGAAAAATGGGTAAAAGTGCGTTAATCACAGGAATTACTGGACAGGATGGTTCATACCTGGCTAAATATCTCCTAAAGAAGGGTTATGAAGTTTATGGAATGTATCGGAGACTTTCCACACCCAATTTTTGGAGGCTTCAATATTTAGGTATTTTTGAAAGAGTGAATCTGATACCGGGGGATTTAATTGATGTAGGATCCATGGTGGAAGCCGTACATATTTCGAAACCACAGGAAATATACCATCTTGCGGCTCAAAGCTTTGTAGGTGCATCTTTTGAGCAACCTATTGCTACTGGTGAAATAACGGGTCTGGGTGTGACGCGAATTTTAGAGGCCATCAGACAAATTAATCCTGCAATAAAATTCTATCAGGCTTCCACAAGTGAATTATATGGAAAAGGCCATTCAGGAAGCTTAACAGAAAAAACAATTTTTCAGCCCTCTAGTCCGTATGCTGCAGCTAAACTATATGGGTATTGGCTCACAAAAATCTATAGAGAAGGATATAATTTTTTTGCGTGTAACGGCCTTCTTTTTAATCATGAATCCCCGTTACGTGGGTTGGAATTTGTAACACGAAAAATAACCAATGCTGTGGCAAAAATTGCATTGGGTATTGAAAAAAATCTTACACTTGGGAATATCGAATCTAAAAGAGACTGGGGGTATGCTCCAGATTATGTTGAATCAATGTGGCTTATGTTGCAACAAAAAGAGCCAGATGATTATGTAGTGGCCACTAATCAAGCCCATTCGGTAAAAGAATTTGCAGAAAAAGCGTTTGGAATTGTAGGGTTGGATTGGAAAAATTATATTAAAACACACAAGAGATTTCACAGGCCATTGGATGTTAATTATTTGCAAGGTGATTACTCGAAAGCAAAGAAAAAGTTAAAGTGGAAACCCCGGGTGACTTTTGATAAATTAGTAAATCTTATGGTAAAGGAAGATTTGGATAGATGGGAAAGGTGGCAACAAGGTGAAAGATTCCCCTGGGATGCTCCTAATTACCCTACTGAAGAAAAAATTATTACACGAGTGCTTAAATTATGATTCCTGTTGCAGAGCCTGTTCTTGGAGAAGAAGAGTTACAAAATATAACCAAAGCGGTAAAAAGTGGGTGGATTTCGTCAAAAGGTGAATTTATTGAGGAATTTGAAAGAAATTTTTCCCATTATTGTGACAGGAAATATGGGATTGCAACATCAAATGGAACCACGGCCTTGCACTTAGCGTTAAAAGCCTTGGGGATTGGCAAAGATGATGAGGTAATTATACCCAGTTTAACGTTCCTTGCTGTGGCTAATGCAGTAACATATTGTAATGCAAAACCTGTATTGGTTGATATCCATCCTGAATACTGGTGCATTGATCCAAGTAAAATACAGGAAAAGATTTCTAAAAAAACAAGGGCAGTAATCCCGGTTCATCTTTATGGCAATCCCTGCGACATGGATGCAATTCAAGATATAGCCCAAGACAAAGATTTATATGTCATTGAGGATGCAGCAGAAGCACATGGTGCTGAATATAAAGGTGAGAAAGTTGGAAAATTTGGGGATATTTCCTGTTTTTCATTTTATGGTAACAAAATTATTACAACTGGTGAAGGAGGGATGTGTCTTACTAATAATGAAGAGTTAAAAAACAAAATGATGATCCTGAGAGATCATGGTATGAATCCACAGAAAAGATATTGGCATGATGTCATTGGCTTTAATTATCGAATGACTAACTTACAGGCGGCTATCGGTGTTGCTCAACTGAAAAAAATAAATAAGTATATTTCAAAAAAGAGGGAAATAGCATATTGGTATACAGAAGGATTGAAGAATCTTGCAGATCAACACTTAATAACCCTACACCCACAACCACATTGGGCAAAAAGTGTTTATTGGATGTACTCAATCATACTAGAAGAACTATTAGGGATAAGTCGAGATAAATTCATGAAATACCTGGAAAAAAATGGTATAGAGACAAGACCATTTTTTTATCCAGTGTATAACATGCCCCCTTACGAAAAAAATGATGAATCATTCACAGTTACCCAGTATATTTCCCCAAGGGGATTGAATTTGCCGTCTTCGCCAAATCTTGATAAAAAAGATATTGATTATATTGTTGAAATTTGTTCAAAGAAAATAGGCAAATTAAAAAAATTACAATGAGCATCTTTGTTTCCACATCCTGCCTAAGCAGCATTTATAGTTATCCAGAAATATTAGATATTTACCATCATTTATGTCTGGATAGTGTTGAGCTAGGGATTCTCAGTGATCCACACATTGATATCAAAAAACTTATCAAAAAATATAATTTTAACTATACTGTTCACCATTATTTTCCACCGCCTAGAAAACCATTTATCATTAATCTGGCTTCACAGGATAAAAACATTCTTAAAAAAAGTGTAAGGCAAATACTATCATCTATTGATTTTTGTTCAAAGTTTGATATAGATCTTTTTAGTTTCCATTCAGGTTTTAGGGTCGATCCGGACATGTATCTTAGATTTTCTCAAAAAAATATTCCACCTTATGAGATTTCTTTTAATACCTTTAAGGACTCCCTTGTAACTATAGTTGACTATGCAGAAGAAAAAAATGTGAAGATAGCCATAGAAAATAATGTGCTTTCTGAATACAACTTAATTAAAGGACAAAACAAGTTTCTTTTAATGTGTGAAGTTAGTGAATTTGAAAGACTTTTTAAAGAAATATTGTCACATAAACTTGGAGTCCTTCTTGACTTAGGGCATTTAAAAGTCACTTCTAACTCACTAGGTTTTGATAAGGACACATTTATTAAAAAATTGCAAAGCAATATTTATGCAGTTCATGTACATGAAAATCATGGAAGAGTAGATGAACATAATTGTCCTAATAAAGATAGTTGGTCAATTGAAATACTTGTTAAATACTTTAACAAAAAAAAATTACCGATAATCCTAGAATGTAAATGTAATAAGATAAATAATCTAGAAACTAGCTTGGCGATATTAGGAAACATTATCAAAAATTAAAAAATTTGAGATTTTTAGGAATAATAAAAAACATCATAACCAAAAAATTTATTTATAACCGTTTATTGTTTATAAGAAAATAAATGGATAAGACCTTGCCAAATTTAATCATACCCGGAGTCTCAAAATCAGGAACAACTTCTTTGAAAAATTATCTAAATCAGCATCCAGATATTTATATAGTTGGACAAAAAGAAATTCACTTTTTTACTTATAATTATAGCATAGGAAAAAAAAGGTTTTTAATGTTGGCACAGGGATAGAAACAAGTATAAACCAATTAATTTCTATATTTAAAGAACTCAATCCATTACTACAGGTTAATTATCTGCCGCAGCAGATTCAAAGCATATCTCGGACTTACTTTGATATCTCGAAAATTAAAAATGAAATGGATTTTATATCAACAATGAACTTAAAAATTGGTATAAAAGAAATGATGGAGACTGTTAATGATGACTAAAAAATATTCCAAAGAATATAAAGGAAAATCAATATTAGTTACAGGTGGAGTTGGATCCATTGGCTCTGAAATTGTTAAAAGATTACTAAGGCTCAATCCAAAAGTTATAAGGATTTATGACAATAATGAAACAGGCCTATTTGATTTGGAATCAGAATTGAATTCTCATAAAATACGATCATTGGTTGGTGACATTCGAGATAAGGAAAGATTACAAAGGGCTATTAAGGATGTGGATATTGTTTTTCATGTAGCTGCTTTAAAACACGTTCCACTTTGTGAATATAATCCTTTTGAGGCAGTAAAAACTAATGTTATTGGAACACAAAATATCATTAATGCAGCGATAGACCAAGAGATAGAAAAATTAGTTACTATTAGCACAGATAAGGCAGTAAATCCAATAAATGTCATGGGGGCAACAAAATTATTATGTGAACGATTAACAATCTCTGCTAATTCTTATAAAGGTAAACGAAAAACATCCTTTTCCTGTGTAAGATTTGGAAATGTACTAGGATCACGGGGCTCAGTAGTGCCTGTGTTTCTTAAACAAATACAAGACACAGGAAAAATAACTTTGACAAATCCAGATATGACCCGTTTTGTCATGCCGATATCAAAGGCTGTTGATTTGGTCTTAAAGTCAGCTCCAATAGCTCAGGGTGGTGAAATATTTGTTTTTAAAATGCCTGTTATCAAAATGGGTGATTTTGCAGAGGTAATAATTGAAAAATTTGGGCCAAAATATGGTTATAAGCCTGATGATGTAGTAATTGAAATTATTGGGAAAAGACCTGGTGAAAAAGATTTTGAGGAATTAATCACAGTAGATGAAGCAAAAAATACTTATGAAAACCAAAATATGTATATTATCTACCCTTTATCTAACTTATTTAGTTTAGTTGCGATCCCAAATGTACCAAAAAATTTTACTAGGGTTGAAATACAACAATATTCATCGCATGTCACTAAACTATTAAACAAAAAGGAAATAAAGAAACTACTAATACAGGCAATAGACTGTGATACCGCCTTTAATATCTAAATTTTTTTATTGTTCAGTATAGAATTCTCGAAAAATCTAAAAGAAAGTTGAGTTTATACTTCATCTTTTTGCAGTTTTCTGAGGGGTTGAGTATGAATGCCGCATTCTCCTGCTCTTTTATTTATGGCTCTCCAGCGACCATCTTTCTCGCTTTCATAATCAAGCACAGGAACGGTACAGGGAGCACAGCCAAGTGATCTAATCCGTCTGCCAGCATAAAATTTATTTGTACCAAGGATGAATAGGTACTTTATTATCCTCGAGATATCGCTACACATCATCTTCTCTTAGTGTCTTAGTTATCATATTTTAATTATCATATTTTTACAGGCTATTCCTAGAAATTTTTTTTAAGTCTATTTATATTTTTATATAACCCTGCTGTGTTGAATAATTAAGGAGATGGTCTTTGTTATCTAAATATATGTGGAGGGCCAGTGGTTTCTCACAAGCTCATCAGGGTATTATAG
>JGI24025J20009_10003627_pt1 | contig 10435 bp, 9 predicted proteins | sample Cruoilmetagenom3_FD_20009 | JGI IMG/M metagenome (IMG submission 20009) | reverse complement strand
AAATCAAGACTACGGTCTTAGGTGGTCTTGGAGTACTAATGCAGGCGTAAACTGGACACCTTATACCGTTGTAAACAGCTTCAATGATTGGAATGAAGTTCTACCGAGCATCTCAATCTATGATGGCTATAATTCTACTTATGATGATCCATATGTAACATTCATAAAGTCTTATTATGACTGGACCAATCCAAGTGTCAATTCATTCTACTGGAATGATAGCGATAGTTCGTGGAGTGTAGATACAACCTATAACGATTCGGTGCCAACGTTCACAAGACCAATCCAGACCTGGATGCTTAGTTCTTATGGAATACAGCCAGCGATTGCCTATGTTGGTTGATAAGGCAATAATGTTTATTTTGATTCATGGTCAATGTCTGGGGTTGAAGAGGAAGAACTTGTTTCTGGTAAAGAACTTTTAAGCAGAGTCTATCCAAATCCATTCACAAGTTCTACCCGAATTAAATATTCCCTGCCAATAAAAAGCAAAGTCTCAATTAAGGTCTACAATATCGTTGGTCAGGAGATTGCAGCTCTATTTAACGGTATTAAAGAAAGTGGAAATTATGAATTAGAATGGCGAGGAGTAGATAATAAAGGAGCTCTCCTACCAAAGGGTATCTACTTCCTGATGATTGAAACAGCCAGTGCAAAGGCGAGAGAAAAAATAATAATCATCCGATAAACTCTTAAAAAGGGGGAGGATTTTCCTCCCCCTTTTTATTATAAATAAGGGTAAATTTAAATCCCAAAATAGAGAAAAAAAATGCGGTTAAGAACTCTCATAAAGAGAATTGAAGAGGAAGAGTTTTCCTTTCCGATAGGTTTTTTATCCCTTTTTTCTATTATCCTTTGCAGGAACATTTTTGAAAGCGCTTTTGAAGGTTCCCAGATTCTTGGCTTTTCCCCGATTTCTTCTCGTTCTTTCTATATGATGTTCATCCACTTTCCTTTATTTTATATCTCAATATTTTTATGGGTTCTTTTAGTTTTTATCCTATTAACAAAAGAAAATTGGATAAAAATATCAAAGGCTTTATTGATTGGAATGGGAGTAATTATAATTGCCCCAATCATTGATATTATTGTCTCTAAAGGAAGTGGCTATGAACTAACCTATCTAAAAGGTTTTGGAGAATTCACCGAAATACACAAATTCTTTGATTTTACCAGGGACCTACTTCAGGCAAGTTGGGGTCAGCGAGTTGAAATTCTCCTGGTTTTAACTGGAGGCTTTTTATACGTTTTAATAAAAACAAAGAATTTTTTCAAATCTTTTTTCGCTTCAATTATTATTTATCTAATCATCTTTCTGCACGGTGTTCTACCAAATACTATTGCCAGAATACCTTCCTACTTAGGTTTTAATAAGCTCCACTTCAGGACAATAATAACCGATGGAATTCTTCCGATTGATAGTCAGAATTATGCGGTGATTTTTTCAGTCTCTATAATCTTGGCCGGGTTTCTTATCTGTTGGAAGAGCAGAAAAGAACTCATCAGAAAAATATTTAATTTCAAATCCCCACTAATCATTATTCCACTTTGTTTTGGAATCCTCTACGGTATCTTTCTTATCTTTCCCTATTACCAATTTATTTTCTATAGTCCAATTTCATATTTAATCTTTTTACTGGCAATTCTTTCATTTATCTTTGCCAATAGAGCTACTATCACGAGTGGAAACTCTTCAGAATTCAAAATACTCATTACAGTAAGTATATTTTTTTCAATTGCCCTTGGCCCCGTATTTCTATTTTTAATAGCCGTTTTTTTCCTGTTTAAAAAATTTTTAACAACCAGATGGCTTGTTGTTGTTCCGTGTTTTCTCGCTGGCTTTTCTCTCATTTATCAAGGAGATACATTTAAAACAATAATTCCCATAAACAAAACTTCTCTTGAGATTAAAGGTAGAAAATTAGCTGGATGGTCTTATTTTCTGAATGCTGATTATAAAAAAGCTCTGAATCAATATCTCAAGTTGTATGCAATAAATAAGGAAGACGAGATTCAACTACGGCTTGGGCAGAGCTATCTTAATCTTGGCTATATTGATAAGGGAATAGAAACATTAGAGAAAATTAGAGAACCAGGATACGAAACAATTCTTTCACTTGGCCAAGCTTACACTCAGAAAGGGGAACACAAAAGGGCGATTAAAATTTATAAAAAGGCAATTGAAGAAAATCTCGAACCAGCAGAATTTTATATCAAAATCGCTCGTATTGCAGCTCGTAAGGGGTTGGAAGAAGAAATGGCTTTGGCAATTGAAAAGAGTTTATTATATGGGAATCCTGCCTATAAAATCTATCAGATAAAAGGAGATTACTATTTGGGCAAGGGAGATAAAAAAAGAGCGCTTGGGATGTATAATAAGGCTCTGAATTATAATTCTCGGTGCACCTCTGCCTTGGCAGGCATAGGAATAATCTACTATAGTCAGGGTAATCTACCTCGCGCTCGGGAACAATTCTTAAAAGCTTTAAGATTTGAACCAGGTAATGAGGCTATTTATAATAATTTAGGAGCTATATACCTTATTACCAAAAGTTATGAAAAGGCTGAACAATTATTCAAAAAATCAATTAAAAAAAATCCAAATCAGACTGAGGCTTACTATAATCTTGGTCTTTTATATGAAAAAATGGGAAGAATAGAAGAAGCTCTGGAAATGTTTAATAATGTGTTAAAAGTCAATCCATCCTATGCTCCGGCAAGAAGGAAAATTGAGGAACTAAAGGAATGAACTTCTATTCATTAATACCAATTATAATAACCATTATTAGTTTTGTTGTTATGAAAAAAAAGTGCCAAGGGTTTATCAAAAATTGGATATCAGGTTCAAGGCCCCTCATTTCTATCCACTATCTTTTTCCAACAATTTTCGGAATCTTACTTGGAAATTATATTTTCCAAAAGCCAGTAAACTATCTTGATGGCTTCCTTCTAATCTGTTCGGTTTTTTTCTCTTTTCAGACTTCTGTAATTGTTAATGACATTAATGACATCAAGACAGACAAAATTGCCCTGAAGAAAAGCCTTTTAAATTCAAATTATTTCGGGCTCAAGGTTTACCAAAATCTTGGAGGGTATTTTTTTATTCTTTCGCTTCTGTTTGCTTTAGTTATTGAATATCGAATTTTACTTATTGTATTGCTCGGGCACATTCTGCATTTTACATATTCATCAAAACCCTTCAGGTTAAAAAGATTTTTCCCTGTATCAATACTTATGCTCGCTCTGGGAGCTCTTCTCTCTGCAATATCTGGCTATGCCCTTTTTGAATCATCAAAACCTTTTCTGTCATTTCCTATAAAACCTGCACTATTTATTGTAATTCCTCTCTTTTTAGCCTTAAACTTCCGTGACCTTGCCGATTATCGCGGAGATGAAAAAACTGATGTAACAACTTTATTCACTTTATTTGGTCTTGGGAAGGGCAGATTGATCAACGCATTTTTGGTTCTTTTGGGTTATCTTTCTGTTCCATTAATTCTTAAATTCCCTCCGCTATTTTTTGCCGTGGTTCCCCTTGGGATTCTAAGTTTTTATTTCTGCCTGAAAAAACCGTTTAAAGAAAAGTATATTTTCTATATATATTTTATTTTAATCGCAATTTTACTAATTATTTTCAAACTCAATCCAGAGATTTATTTAGGGCCAGTTTTTTAAAAAACTTTAAGTTCTTTAATTCTAAATCCTTGACTTTTTTTACATTGACAGTAAATTAGTAAAGATAATAGACCTGGTAGAAAAAGTAAAAAATTAAGTTAAAAGAGGTCAATTTTGAGTAAGATAAAATGCTAAGGATGATATCTATAATAATTCCTTTTAAATACAATATAGATATTGAGGGTACCTATGAAGGGTAGAGTTCTATTAATTGCAGTTCTTATTATAAAATATATCGGTTGTTCTTCAATATCTAACAATGTAAGAGATACGGAAGAGCGAATCCATAACTGTGGTTCAAAAGCAGTAAAATTCCTTGAAAGTGCTCAAATGAAGGATGGCGCAATAAGAGATCCGGATAATTCTATATTCAACGTTTGGGAAACTGTAAATGCAACCCTTGCAATCTCACTATGGTCAGATATTACTGATTTAAATGCACAAAAAGTAATTGAAAAAGCAATCCATTTTCTCACAACTTCTGAAAACCCTGATGGTATGGTATTACATAACAAAAATCACCATGGTTCTTTCTGTCTGGAAACTTCCTCTGAATATGTTTGCCTTCTCATAAGAGTATACTCAGCAACTGAGCCAGCGATAAACGAAAAATTGAAGTTTATCAAGAACCAACAATTATTATCGGGTTGCTGGAAAATTGTAAGTCCAATTATACCATCTAATCTTCAAAAATTTCCTTCGGTAACAGGGTTTGCATTAAAGGCTCTTTTAAAGGGTGGTAAAATGCCGAAATATTATGAAAGTGCAATGAAGTTTCTTTCAAATTCACAAAATAAAGATGGACACTGGGGTATGGTATGGCAATTTTACAACACACCTTTCTATGCAATGGCACCCATATTATGGGTATTTGATAAAAGTGAGGAGGAATATCCAGATATATTAAAGAAAGCACAAAAATATTTAATTGAATCCCAGAACGACGATGGAAGCTGGTTCTATAAACCAAAAGATTCCTCTAACGCACCTTCATCAGAACTACAGACGGCATTGGCTTTACAAAGCTGTTTTTCCTGTGGTTTAGGTCCCAAGAGTAGAGTTGTGAAAAGAGGCATTCACTATCTTCTGGAAAAACAGACATTAGATGGATATTGGGATGGTGGATATTTCCCTTGCCTAGGCAAATTAATCCCTAAAAAAGAGGATATCTACGCAACATCACAGGCTCTCATTGCTCTTCACCAATACTGGATTCTTATGGAGAAAATAAGTAATTGAAACAAAACTTACCCCAAAAATATCCTTTAGATATAGAATGAGAAGAATACTTGACTTAAAAGGTAAAAATTTTATTATAACAAAAAGGAGGTTCAATGGAATTAGAGAGTTTTGCTCAGGAGGAGGTGATAAATCATACAAGAACGATGAGTGGTTGGCTGAGACTACTTGCGATTGCGAACATTGTCTTTGGAGCTTTCTTTATAATATCAATAATTGGAATAATACCAGGGGGGGTTCTTATCTGGCAGGGTTTACTTTTAAACCGAGCGGCAAATGGTTCCCGTGGGGTTTCTTCTGGTAATCTAGATTCCTTAACAAAATTACTCAGTCCATTAAAGATATTCTTCATCATTCAGGGTGTATTGGTTCTTCTTGGAATATTCGGGTGGATCTTAGCTTTGTCCATAGTTGGTATAAGCGGAATACCAAATATTTTAAAAGGCGGCGGCTTTTATTGAGTGAAAGTCAAAAATTCATCTGTGATTTTATGCTTGGCCGCCTTGCAAAATGGATGAGGTTGCTTGGTTTTGACACTTTATATCATCGAGACACAGATGAAGTTGGGATTCTTCATCAAGCCAGGAAAGAAAAGCGCATGATTTTAACGAGATCAAGAGCTTTGGCAGAATATGAAAATGCTATCTTAATAAAATCTGAACAGCTTGATGAACAAATGGAACAGATAAAGGAACTTTCCCCAATAAAAACCCCCTTTACTCGCTGTCCAGAATGTAATTCAAAAATAGAATGCGTAGACAAAGAGGAAATAAGAGAAGATGTTCCTGAATACATCTATAAGGTGCATAATAATTTTAAAAAGTGTCCTTGTTGTGGAAGAATTTTCTGGAAGGGTTCCCATTATAAGGAGATAAAAAGGAAGATAGATGAAATCACAAAATAGATTGCTTTTACTGCCACTCCTTATAATCATATCCTGCGCGCCTTTAGTCTCTATTAGGAGAGCAGGCGAGGAACCAATAGTTAGAATCCTCCTTTCAAGGAATCCAGAAGAAATAACTATTTCATCAGATTTTGAACTCGAAATAAAAACGGGTAAGGAGAAAGGAATTGTAAAAGGACCAATTCATATTTTCACCTGCCCATTAGAAATTTCAACTTCTAAAGGAAAAATTAAGAATCCAGGTTTCCCAATTTTTATTACATCCAGCAAAGGAAATATCTATTTAATGGGTAAAGCATATCCAGGAGGAATAAAGATATCAAAGGGTAGTGATATTTTAGTTGTGAGCTACGTTCCTATAGAAAAATACGTAAAAGGAGTCCTTCCCTATGAAATGGGAAAGCTACCTCTGGATCAGATAGAAGCTTTGAAGGCTCAGGCGGTTGCCGCAAGATCCTATGTGATGGCAAATAGAGAACCACATAGGGAATACGACATTCTCCCTACCATCTCTGATCAGGTTTACGGAGGTATGGAGGAAGTGGATAATGTGATAAATGAGGCTGTAGAATCAACCAGGGGGATTGTTGCCACATACAATGGGAAGATAATAAATGCAAAGTATTCGTCTACCTGTGGGGGGATCACCGAGGATAATGAAAATGTTTGGAAGGGTAAGCGGTTGTCATACCTTCGATCAGTTAAAGATTCTGGATGGGATGGGGAACCTTTTTGTAGATTCTCACCCTATTTTCGATGGGAGAAAAGTTATAACAAGGATGAATTCTTTGAAGTTGTAAAAAAACAGATAAAGGAGTTATTCGGGCAGGCACCTCATGAGATCCAATGGATTAGGATTGCAAAAAGAACGAAAACTAGGAGAGTAAGGACGATCGAAATAAATACAGAGATAGGGAAATTCTATCTTGATCGGGATCAAATACGGCGTCTTTTTGCTGACTTCAGGGGTTCCATTAGGTCACTCTTATTCTGGATAAAAGTTAAAGGAGATAAAATCATTATCTATGGTAGGGGTTACGGGCATGGTGTTGGAATGTGCCAGTACGGAGCAATTGAAATGGCGAAAGAAAACTTTGATTTTCAGCAAATACTCTGTCATTACTATACAGGAATTAGATTGAGGAAACTCTGGTAGATGAAAATACTGCACACTGCTGATATCCATCTAAAGAATTATAAAGACGAAAACTGGGAAACACTTCAGAACCTAATTCAGATTGGCAGAAAGGAAGAAATCGATATTTTTGTTATTTCAGGGGATCTCTTTGATAAAAAANGTAGTTCTGGAGAACTCTATCCTAAGCTTCGACCCATTCTTAATGAAAATGATTTTGATGTGATNATACTTCCTGGTAATCACGATGAGGATGCNTTCGGCTTGAATANGTTCTTCGGAGATAAAGTTAAGATTATAAGAGACTTAATGGAACCAATTGAATATGATTCAGTCAGGATATTTGGTATGCCCTTTAAGAAGACGGGAAGTTCAGAAGTCCGTTCTGAGATTAGAAAAATCACTGATATAGCAGAGGATGATAAGGTGAATATCCTGCTCTTTCACGGAGAATTGCTCGATCACTCATTTACAAGAGATGATTATGGTCCAGAAGAGGGTAGGTATATGGGGGTGAGACTCTCATATTTTGAGAATCTGAATCTTAAATATATACTCGCAGGTCATTTTCATACGAATTTTCAAATTTACGAATTCCCACCCGAGAGTTATTTCATATACCCAGGCTCTCCAATCTCAATAACCAAGAAAGAAACAGGGAAGAGGTCGATTAATTTATTTGAAGTGGGAAAATCTCCAAAACAATATCATATAATTAGTCCATACTACGAAAAAATCGAGATTATCCTTTCTCCAAACAGTAAGAAGGAGCCAGTGAAAATGATAGAGGAGGAAGTGGAGAAAATCCCTAAAGAAGCAAAGATACTTCTTTCTGTAAAGGGTTATACTGAGAGAGATGAAGAAGAAATCCACAAGGAAATCAAAGAGTTTGTAAAGAAAGAGGGTAGGATAGAATTGGAAGATAGCTTAAGAGGCATCAAAAATATCCTGGAAGATGAATTATTCAAATCTTTCAATGAAAGGCTAAAAGGATTAAATCAACCAAGGGAAGAAGAGATAAGAAAACTCTTTATCGAGGGAATGATTCAGGTATCCTTGGAATGAAGATTAAAGAATTCTGGATTCAAAGATACGGACCCTTACCAAATAGGGGAGAGATTAAATTATCCGATTTTAATCTTATCTATGGAATGAATGAAGTAGGTAAGACCCTTACAATTGAAGCTTTAATTCGCTTGCTTCTTGGTAAAACCTCAAGGAAGTTCTCTAAGATTGATAGAGTAGAAGAAGAGCCCGAAGGTTATATAATAATAAATACAGAAGAAGGGGATAAGAAAATTGGTAGAGAGATTCGCTTGTTTGACATTGAGACCCTTAGGATGACAGAGTGCAGAAATATCTTCATAATCAGGAATAGTGATTTATCAATTGAAGAGCCCGATTTCTATACAGAAATCACTGATCGACTGACTGGCCTTGAAACAAAGAAGATCGAAAAATTAAAAGAAAAGATTCTTGATATTGCAAAGATAACTCCTACTTACCTTTTCTTCGATAGAAAGGAAGATAATAATCTTAAGTCAAGAATGGTTAAGGCGAAATCTCTGCTGGAGGAGATTGAACCTCTAAAGAAAGAAGTAGAAAAAGAAGGTCTTGACCAACTGGAAAAAAAGCGGATAAAACTATCCAATGAGATAAAAACAAAAGAAAAACTTGAAAAAAAATATGATGACGCAAGAAGAAGGGAAAAGTTTGAGAAAGGTGATAAAGCTCTCGAATTGAGAAATAAGAAACTTAAAGGCAAGGAAAAATTGGAGAAGTTCATCCGGGAAGACTATCAAAAATGGAGGGATGCTGAGAAATCCATCCAGATCTTAGGAAAAGAAGAAATGGATGAAAAAAATGAACTTAAGGAAAAAGAAGAAAGATTGAGAATTTTAGAAGAAGGAATAAAGGAAAAAGAAATAGAATTTGATACATTAAAAGAAAATAATAAAATAGTTGATGAATGTAAACTTCAAGTTGAGGATCTAAAGGGAAGGAAGGTTAAGATAACAGGGGATGAAGAGTCTCTTTCTCTCGAGAACCGATGGCTTTGGTTTTTTTTAAGCCTCGCCATTCTTTCAATCATCGGCCGTATCTTCCATCCTTCAATTCCTTTATTTTTTCTTACTTTATTATTCTTAACAATCATCTTTATCTTCTTTACTCTAAGGTGGAGGATAAAGAAGCGAAAATCAAAATACAAAAAGGATCTTTCAAAAATAGAGATGAAACTTGCGAGCTCTGGCCTAAAAGCTCTGACAATTCAAGATTTAATAAGGGAGATCGAAGAATTCAATCGGCAATATAAGAAGATGGAAGCTTATCTAAATGAAGAGAAGATGAGTAGGATTTCTTTAAAAGAGTCTATTAAAGAGAAGAGTTCTAAAAAGATACCAGAAATTGAAAATAAAATACAAAATAATAAGGAAATTATCCAGGATATAAAAGATTCTTCATTATCAAAAGACCTAAAAGAATACGAAAGAAAACTTAAGGAAAGGGAGGAATGTGAAAGGATAATTGGTGAAGAAGAGAGGGCCTTAGAGGAGCTTTTCCCCGGGGGGAATTGGGAGGAGGAAATAGAAAAAATAAGTAATTATGCCAATAAGGCAACCTCTCTTGTTTACAGTGAAAATGAATATAAAAAATTAGGGGAAGAATTGGACTCTACTCAAGAGAAACTAAATGAGTTAGAAAATAAGATAGGAAATTTCGAAGAAAAATTTAAGGAAATTGAACGAAAATCGAATGAAGTGCTCCTTGATAAGGATATTCGTTGTGATGGAACAAATGACCTGAAAAGAGTAAAAGATGAAATTTTAGAGTTTATTGATTTGAATGAGAAGAGAAAGGAAGAAGCCAAAATTGCCACAGAAATACTTGATGAAATAAACAAGGAAGAAAGATCAAAAATTGCCGAACAGTTTGGGGAGGGAAGTTCGGTTTCTAATTATTTTTCCTGGATAACAGAGGGTCTGTATAAAAGAGTTGATTTTGATGGAGAAAGTGGGATGATTAAAGTTATGATGAAAGATGGGATGAGTCTTCCCGCTTGGAAACTTTCAGGTGGAGCTTACGATCAATTATATCTATCTATAAGACTTGCCCTTGGGGAGAAACTCCTTTCGGATAAAAAGGGTTTCTTTATCATGGATGACCCATTTATTAAAGCAAGCCCTGAGAGATTGGAAAGAGAGATAGAAACCCTAAGGAATATATGCAAATCTGGATGGCAGATAATATATTTCTCTGCAAAGGGTGAAATAAAAGAGGCCTTAAAAAAGGATATCCAGAAGAAAACTCTAAACTTCGTCCAACTACCGAAGATTTTTTAAGGGAGAAAACCTATTTTTAAAATTATCCTTTACAAAAGTAAATATTCTTATTTTAAAAAGGTAATTTATGGGGAATTTGATTTGCAGGAATTGTAATAAAGAATTCTCATTGAATGAGAAAATATGGAGATGCGAATGTGG
>JGI24025J20009_10003626_pt1 | contig 10436 bp, 8 predicted proteins | sample Cruoilmetagenom3_FD_20009 | JGI IMG/M metagenome (IMG submission 20009) | reverse complement strand
TCAAAATAGAGGATTCCGGTGCCCCTATAGCCGTTCCTCCAGTTCTCATATCGGCACAGGTAGAAGCTGCCCCATAGATAACTGGTGATCCTTCCCGGATCATTTGAGCCAACACCACCCCAGATAGTACTTCAGCATTATGTTGAATTATTGTTCCAAGGAGAGTAACCGGGCCAGATACCCCTGCTGAAATTAAGGGAGCAATTATCACCGGTTGTCCAAAGGAAGTGTATTCCAAAAGTGCCTCTAATGTCTTGGGATCGTATAATAAGGGACTCTGGGTATTAATTAGAGCTAAAACTCCAGGATTTCTTTTAAGTTCAGATTCTCCTCCCCATATAAAAGATGCCATCTCTAAGGTATCAAGAGCTGCCTCCTTTCCTGCTACAGCTCCCATAAAAGGTTTATCAGAGTATATTATTAAGGCCTTTAATATATCAAGATGCCGTGTAGTTGCTGGCATGTCCTGAGGTTCAACAATTACCCCTCCTGAACAGTCCAGTTCACCAGATAGATGGGTTAGTTTAATAAAATTTATTAAATCCTTTATTTTTCCTCTTCTTCTACCCTGGTTTAGCTCAAAAATAAAAGGGGCACCGTATCCTGGAGCAAGAACTGGAGGGTCTTTTCCTATCCTAATACTTTTATCAGGACTGCGAGCTTTTACCACAAATTCTGATGGAGATAGCTTTAAATAGTGATCTACCACCTGGGGAGGAAAACGTACCAGCTCACTCTTCTCCTTAGTTATCGCTCCTCCCTTTTGAAGAATTTCTCTTACCTTCAAGGAGGGAAAAACTACCCCTACTTTTTCCAGTAGTTCTAAGCTCCGGATATGAATTTCCTCAATTATATTTTCAGGTAGAAAAGGAGCTAATCTGTTCATACTTTATTAATCTCCGCCACCCCCCGCCTCTTACGGAGACGGGGGGAACTGAGAAATTGGCTAAGAAGAGATTTCCCCTGTTTTCCAGTAGTTTATCTTAAGAGGATTATCCTCTATGTATTTTTGAGCTGCCTCCTCGGTAGTGAGACCTTCTATCACATAGGCCATCATGGCAAGAATCTCGTCCATATCAAACCACATTCTGCTCAAAAATCCAGTTATATCAGAAGGAAGGTTCTCATAAAATTTTCTTCCTACTATAACCGCGACAAATTCTTCCCCTCCTAAGATTTTCTTTGGTTCATCCAGCCAGCGAAGTCCAGGTCCACCTGCTGCTTTAGAAACTGAGGCCCACGATATATCAGGTGCCCAGTTGGTTGTCACTATCCACTCATTTCTTGCAATAGCCCTCTTGAGAGCTCCTAGCATCATTGCACCGCTTCCCTCTACCAGCGTGTAGCCTTTAAGCTCAGGATACCCCTCTTTTATCATTAACTCAGAGTGCTGCGTTAGGCCTGCACCAGGGTCTATACCTATGACCTGGTTTTTTAACTTCTCCTTAACCTCGGCTTTACCCATATCTTCTACCGAAGATAATACATCTTTGGGAATGTAATCGGGAATAGCCCATCCTAATCTTGCACCCTCATACATAGGGAGGAGTATAATCTCGGTAGAGAACTTATCCCAATAGGCCTCATGAGTTAGGGGAAGCCAGGCTTCAAGTCCTATATCTAAATCACCACCTGCTACACCTGTATACACAACTCCTATATCGCTCAAAAGGAGCTCAACCTCGTATCCCATATCCTCAAAAACATTTTTTAGAAGATATGCTACAGGCTCGGTTTCTGACCAGGCAACCCAACCTATCTTTATGACCCTTTTCTCGGCTAACAAAGGTGCTGCAGATAGACCAAGAACAAGACAGAGTAAAACCGCCCCTATTAGTATTTTTTTAACTAAACTACTTTTTAATCGCATTTTTTACTCCTTTCCAAAGATTTTTTGCACAAAAATAAATAAAGCCCATCACCTCCTTTTTTAACTTGCCCTTTTAACTTGCCCTACATACCTTGTCATTCTATCCAGAATAACGGCAACAATGACAACAGCTATGCCAGCTACTATTCCCCTTCCCACCATCATCCTCTGGATTCCCCTTACTACTTCACCTCCCAATCCTCCTGCACCAATCAAAGCAGCAATCACCACCATAGAAAGACACATCATTATGCTTTGATTTACCCCAGCCATAATAGAGGGTCTGGCCATAGGTAGCTCCACCTTCCACAGAAGCTCAAAGGGATTACAACCAAAGCTTTTCCCTGCTTCCACAATTTCTACCGGGAGTTCCCTGAGACCAAGAGCAGTTAGTCTTACTGCCGGAGGAAGAGCAAATATTATGGTGGCAATAACTCCAGGTGCAACACCTATTCCAAAAAACATAACAGCTGGAATAAGATAGACAAATACAGGCATAGTTTGCATAAAGTCTAAGATGGGCCGGAGCCCTGCCTCTACAGAATCAGATTTACCAGCCAAAATACCCAGAGGAATCGCCAAAACCAAAGCAATAAAGGCTGCTGTGAGGGTAAGAGAAAAAGTCTGGATAGTTTCTTTCCATAAACCAAGAATAAAGATAAGAACCAGGGAAAAAAAGGTAAAGATACTAACTTTCCAGTTTGAAACAAAGTAAGCTATAAGGGCAAGCACAAAAGCTAATATAGGGATATACAAAGGGACTCCAAAAAGATTCGGTGTTAGCACCGGGAAAAATGAGAAAAATGAGAAAAAGAAATTATTAATTGAGTTTATTAGATAAGTAATAGAATCAAAAAAGGAGCTAAAATTAATAGCCAACCAATCTACTCCCTCTTCTATCCATAGAGGTAAAGGAATTTTACTTTTTGGTTTTATAATCTTCCATAAAGCCAGCCCCATTTTTTCTTGAGAAAAAGCAGGGGCAGATAAAAACAATAAAACAGCAGCCAGCAAAACTGCATTTATTAATTTATTCTGTTTCATCTATTCCTCGCTTCCCTTAGGATGCTCTTTTAAAATTGTCTGGAAAAGAGGCTTTTCTGTAATAACTCCTTTTAGCCTGCCCTTATTGGATAACACTAATACCAAAGGCAAGTTAGCCCTCATCATAATCCTTATAATATCCCTCAAAACCACTTTACTTTTTACAGCGGGTAGATATTTTCCTCCTTCTTGCGCTATTTTATCTCCTTCCCCAATTACTCTAATGGGCAAATCTTTGCCCATTATTTGGGCTTTTTTTAGTTTTATTTCTTCATCCCCATCAGCACTCAAATAAATTTGTCTTTCTTTATCTATTAGATAAAAAGGCCTCTCCTCTCCTTCAATTTTACAGACTTTTCGCAGAGGAAGGGAGCACTCAGGAATAGTGCGGACCATTGTTTCGGCTGTAATCACACCTGAAGGGTCGGCATTTTCCACAAATTTTGCCACATACTCTGTTTTAGGATTAAGAATTATCTGTTCAGGTGTTCCCATCTGCACAATTTGTCCATTTTCCATAATAGCTATGCGATTACCTAATTTGAGAGCTTCATCAAGGTCATGGGTAACGAAAATAATAGTTCTTTGCAACTTATCTTGCAGCTTTAAAAACTCATCCTGCATTCTTACCCTAATTAAAGGGTCAAGAGCACTAAAGGGCTCATCCATCAAAAGAACTTTAGCCTCCGTAGCTAAAGCTCTAGATAATCCAACTCTCTGCTGCATTCCACCGCTTAAATGAGAGGGGTAAGAATTGGCCCATTCTTCTAATCCCACCATATTCAAAATTTGTCCAGCTTTTTCTCGTTGATATCTTTTCTCCTTTTTTTGTACCTCCATTCCAAAAGTAACATTTGAGAGAACAGTTTTGTGAGGAAAAAGGGCAAAGCTTTGAAAAACCATACTCACCATCTTTTTCCTTACTTCCCTTAGTTCTCTTTTTTTTAAAGAGGTTATCTCCAGTTGCTTATTGTCCATTTTAAGGTACACTTTTCCTGATGTAGGTTCAATCAATCTATTGATACAGCGAAGGAGAGTTGATTTCCCACTACCAGATAGGCCCATAACAACAAATAACTCTCCCTCCTTCACCTCAAAACTAACATTATCAACTGCAACCACCTTGCCAGTTTCAGTATGTATCTCCTTTTTAGATTTACCCTCTTTAACTAGCCTGATTGCCTCTTGGGGCTTTTCACCAAATATTTTGTAAATGTGCTCAACTTTTATCATTTGTTATTTAGGCAATTGATCACTTTCTGTATCTTCTCCTCAGCCTGAGAAGATAAAGGTACTGGAGTATGTGTTTTGAGAATGTGCTGAATTTTTTCCCTTATTCTATCCTGCATCCTCTTTTTTCCACCCTCAACCCATTTAGACCAGGTTTGCCGATCAGATAACTCAGGCTCCCATAACTCTTTTCTGAAATTCCTTAGAGTATGAGGATGAGTTAAAAAATCTCCTCCTGGGCCTACCTCTTCTATAATATCAACGGCTAATGTCTCCTCGTTTACCTCAATTCCTCGATCTATTCTTTTTATGTAGCCTAATATCTCATCAACCATAACTATCATTTCTAAAGCCCCTGTTTTCCCCGATTCCAAATATCCTACATCGTGGACAAGGTTAGCTCCGCTAAGCATTGAAAAAAGACAGGAAAATGTTGCCTCAACTGCTGCCTGTTCATCAGGAAGCTTAGAATCACTACACCCTGCTGTTCCCCAGGTAGGAACTTCATAATAGTGGGCAATATCCGTAAAACCAGATAGAGCCAGGGAAAGTTCTGGTGCTCCGTAGGACATCTGAGCATCTCGCATATCCATAATAGTAAGCACTCCGCCCATTAAAAAGGGAACACCTTTTCTTTTTAGCTGAGCAATTACCAGAGAGCTTAAATTCTCTGCATTGGCACTGACCAACTCACCCGCAAGAGTAACCGGAGCACTGGCCCCACTTTGAACGCAGGGAGTGTGAATTATAGGTATTCCATACTCAGCAGCTAAAAGAAGCTTTTCTGTAGCCGCTCTATCTCCAGTTAGGGGAGAGATGGGTTCAGAATAGGCAACAATAAAAGGTCTTTTAAGTAGATTTTCTTTACCTCCCACTACTGCAGAGGCCATTTCCATAGTATCCTTTAATCCTTCCTTAGTGTAGTTCCATATTACAATAGGTTTGGAGGTATTTTTAACCATTGCCTCAAATTCAAAACGATCCGAATACTGAGGTGGAACATCACTAATTGTACCCAATCCCATAACCCAGTCAATGTTGGGTAGAGCATCGGCGACTTTAGCTGCATTTGCTGTATCTTCCCTCTTAAATGGGCGTCTTTTTCCTGTTTCAGGATCAATCATATTAAGCAGGGTTGGCCCCAGGCCAAAATAACTATTATGACCACCTAAAGCTAACTTTTTATCTCCCAAACGGTCAGATAGAAGAACTTGAGAAGGAGCAGAGTTTATTGCCCACTCCACAAGATGGGGAGGAAAATGAACTACCTCACCTTCTACTTTGCATCCAGCGTTCTGCAATAAATCAAGAGCTTCCTGACACTTAACTCGAATACCTGTCCTTTCCAAAACCTCCAATGTAGTCTGGTGAATTTTTTTTATTTGATTGAGTGAAAGAACTCTAAATTGTATCCCTTCAATTTTACTTAAATTTGCTTTCATTTATTCCTCCCCTATTTTCCGGGTTTTTGCCTCGTTTCTGATCAGGGCCGTTATTTCGTTTTTCTTTTGCTCTTCCAGAGGTGGTGGTTTGTATTCTTCTAAAATTTTTTTAACCATCTTATTAGTTCTTTGAGCTAAAGTCTTTCCACCCTCCGAAGACCATTTTCTGTACCCACTCCGATCCATAAGTGCGGGGTACCAATGTTCGGTTCTAAAATGCTTGAGCGTATGTTCCTCAGTCAAATAGCTACCCCCTGGCCCCACTTTATGAATTAAATCAACAGCAAGGTTTTCCTCAGTAGTGGGTATACCCCGCATAAACCTTTTTGCCATTCCAATTATCTCGTCCGACATCACCATCATATCGAAAGAACCAATTAATCCCGAACCAATATAGCCTACATCATGAATTAAATTGGCTCCAGATAAGCCTTGCAGGGTGATAGAGAGAGTTGCCTCAATAGCTGCCTGATTATCAAGGCATTTAGAATCACTGCAGCCTGCTGTTCCAAACATAGGAAGGTTTAAAAAGTGACTCATCTGGGCAAGTGCTGCACTTAAGATGTGAAACTCAGCTGCGCCATAACAGTAGCAAGTAGTCCTCATATCCATTACAGTGATAACCCCTCCTATTATGACTGGTGCACCTTTTCTTTTGAGTTGCGAAATAACAACCCCACTTAGACTCTCGGCTAAAGTCAATACAATATTACCAGCCAAGGTAACCGGGGCTGTGGCTCCTCCTGAAGGACAAGGTGTATATATTAGAGGAATTCCCGCTTCTGAGAAGAAAAGCAGCTTATCCACAGCATCCTTGGAATGCCTTAATGGGGAGGACGGTTCAATGTAGTGGATAATAAATGGATTTTGGACAAGTTCTTCTTTTGTATCTGCTGCTATAGATGCGATCTCAAAAATATCTTTATTACCTCGTAAATCATGAGAGGTAAAAACAATGGGTTTTTTGGAGTTAAAAACCATCTCTTGGAATTGGTAAAGATCTGTGACCTCCACGGGTTCATCAGATATAAGTCCAAGAGACATTATAAAATCTATGTTGGGAAGTGCGTCAGCTATAAGTGCTCCTTTACCTATGTCCTCTCGAGTAAATCTTCTTATCTCTCCCGTAAAAGAATCAAGTATGTTTGGACAATCCGAGCCAGTTCCATAATAAGAATTAGTCCCTTCCAGTTTCATACAAGGCTTTCCATCTCTGTTATAAATTATTATCTTTTTGGGAGCGGATCTTACTGCCTCTTCTACCATAAAAGAAGGTATATGTGCTATATTGCCATCTACCCAGGCCCCGGCATCTTTTAGCATGGAAAGGGCTTCTTCGTGGAAAACTTTCACCCCTACTCGCTCCAGGACCTCTAAAGCTCCCGAATATATCCTCTGACACTGAGATTCAGTTAATACTTTAAATTCTGGTGTTTCCAGGCTGCTTCTCTCATAGCCCATCTTCTTCTCCTGGTATAATCTTCACTATAGGTGAAGATTGTTATTTGACTTTCTATAGTTTCAAGATTAAAGTTTCATTGGTTCTTTAAAAAACGCTTTTTGAGAAAACAGGAAGAGGGCTTGCCTTCTCCTGGTATAAAAAAGACCTTTTGACCTTGTCCCTTTCCTCTTTTTGACAGCAAAAATCTTTCTTTTTTACTTTTGAAGATATGTGATTTTGAGCGAACAGTTTTTGCCCGATAAAGTAAGGCTTGGATAGGTCAAAATTAAGAGGGAAAATTTTTATATAAAGATAAACCGTCAATTTTACATCCTTCTCTCTCGGCAGAAGGGAATTTTTTCCTTAGATGAAGATACTCTGTTAGCTTAATGCCAGCCGGATTAACTTTTAAAGTTTTTTCTAATTTTTGCAAAACCTCTTCCCTGGTTTCCTTTAGATCTTCCACTACCACAGGTCCTTGAATTTTAGCGAATATGTCCTGAGGGTCAAAAATAATATAACCATCCGATAAAGCCTCCAGCCAAATCTTTACCCTCTCGAGTTTGGAGGGAGTGGTTACCACTAGGTAATAATCTTTTCCCTTTTTATCGGGGGCAAGGCGAAGAATTGAAACCTCATCAATAAGTTTCCCCTCAGCGTCTAAGAAAAAAGAGTGAGTGATATCACCGGGTTTAAGCTTAGTTATATCAGCAGTAGATACTTCTTGCAGAAAAGGTTTTGCTCCTTCTCCACTCACCTTTAAAAGTCCTATATCGCTGGCCTCCAAAAATTTGTTCTTTTGTTTAAGTAAATCAGACTGGTTTTGGATGAAGTGCGGAGAGAGAAATTCAAAAATCTCTTTCTTTTCTGCTTTTTTACCCTCTTTTTCCTGGATTAAATTTTTTACCTCTTTTTTTACTCCTTTAATCATATCCAGATTTATTTTCCCTCTGGGTAGATTCCCCGTTAACCCTCTATAAGCAAAAGGTTGAATGTTAACCAGCACCTGGTGAATAAACTCACTTACCTATTACCACAAATTAGAAACGAAAAAAGTTCCTAAAAATCCAAGTTTATTTCAAATACTCCTTAGCTACTTTTCTTATCTTTTTTACCCGCAGTCTTACCGCCTCATGAGTTAATTTTAGCCTTTTGGCAATTTCACCAAGGGTATATCCTTCTAAGAGCAGGCGATAGGTTTCTTTTAGTTTTGTGTTCAGGCGCTTTCGGATTTGTTCTTCTAAATCCTTGGCTATCAGAGCATCCTTTGCATCCGCTACTCTCGAGGGAATACTGGATGCAAGTGGTGCCTGTCCTTCATCACTCACGTAATATAAGCTGATTACTGTAACATTTTCCCTTGACTTACTGTCAATACTCCTGCCTTGCTTGAGATAATCAATGAATTGAAAATAACGGCCCGTCAAAACATAAGATATCGCCTTTTTCTCGAGTTTTTCTTTATTTTTCCATAGATAAAGCCACCCTTCTTGCAATAAATCATCCTGATCCGCCTTATTGTTGGTAACATTGCCAGCAATTTTTCGCAGCTTTGTTTCTAACTTTTCTATGGTTTCGGCAAACTCCATCTTTTTCCCAAATTTTGGCAGTTTTAAAAGGCTGAAAAAGCCAGTCTAAATGAAGAGGACTATATCTATCTTCGGTAATTCCAATTTTGGGTGCTGTATTTAGTCTGCCTTAACTCCTGGGATAATTTCACTTCTTCTTTAGTTAACTGGCCAAGTACTAACTTTATCCCCAGTTTTTTTTCAAAACCCCAGACTAGGCTATCTATAATCTTTTCTTCATATCCCTTTTCTGCACCTTCAAAAGAGATCTTATCATCCATCAGAATCGATCCGTGTTGAAAAAAGGCTTTGTTTTTCCTCCTTTGAGCGCTTCCTACAATTTTTCTTCCAGCTTCAACGACGTCGTATTGTGAGGGACTGACAAAACAAAAATAGGGATCAGGTCTTTTGCTTTGTTTTCTTTCTAACTCGGCGCGTATCCCCAAATTTTGTAGACCCAGGATTATAGCCTCATGAACTAGCTGCTGGGTTTTTGTAATATCCTTAAAGGCAGGAAACTCATGAGTAGAGCAAGCTAGTGAGTAGGTTATCTCATTTCTATGCAATATAGCACCTCCTCCGGTAGAGCGCCTGACAATGGTTATTTTTTGTCTTTTGTATTCTTCTAGGGAGAGGTCTTCTATTTTTTGAAAATAACCCATGGAAACAGCCGATGGTTTCCAGGCATAGAATCGAAGGGTAGCAGGAAGGCCCAGTTTCTCTCTCATCAGGAATACGGCCTCGTCTATAGCCATATTGGTATAGGCATCTAGATAGCCAGAATCGATCAATCGCCACTCTTTTTTTCTTTCCATCTCAGCTTTAGCTCTTTAGCTGCCTTTACCTCATCCAGCCGACCAATGGATAGATTTTGAGGAGCTTCTTTAACTAAAGAAGGATTCTCTTCTATCTCTTTTCTGATTTGAATCATGCGAGATATAAAGGCATCCAGGGTTTCCTTGGACTCGGTCTCGGTAGGCTCAATCATTAAGGCTTCTTTCACAATTAAGGGAAAATATATAGTAGGAGGATGAAAGCCGAAGTCCAAAAGGCGTTTAGCAATGTCCAGGGTTCTTACATCCTTCATCTTTCCCTCTACTCCCGAAAGAACAAACTCGTGCATACAGGGTTGATCATAAGGAAGATAAAAATACTTCTTTAGTCTTTTCATGAGGTAATTGGCATTTAAAACAGCATTATGGCTTATCTTCTTTAATCCTCCTTTCCCCAGAGATCTTAGATAACAGTATGCTTTTATGATAACCTCGATATTCCCATAAAAAGACCTCACTTTTCCTATCGATTTGGCTCTATTGTAATCAAGATAATATCCTTTCTTATTCTTTTCTACCGTTGGCACAGGTAAATAAGCAGCGAGCTTTCTCTTTACCCCCACAGGCCCTGAACCGGGGCCTCCTCCTCCATGAGGGGTAGAAAAAGTCTTATGGAGATTAAAGTGCATTATGTCTATCCCCAAATCAGATGGTTTAGCTATTCCTAAGAGGGCATTGAGGTTGGCCCCGTCAAGGTAAAGAAAGCCTCCCTTATCGTGGACGATCCCGGCGATCTCGAGGATATTCCTCTCAAATAGACCCAGAGTGTTAGGAATGGTGAGCATTAAAACAGCCACTCTTTCGCTCATTTTATCCCTCAGGTCATCTAAATCTGTTCCTCCATCTTTATTCGATTTTACCACTACTGTTCGAAATCCACAGAGATGAGAGCTGGCAGGATTGGTTCCATGGGCAGAATCTGGTATAAGTACAGTATCCCTTTCCTCTTTTTTATCCTCATAGTAAGCCTTTATCATCATTAAACTGGTAAGCTCGCCATGAGCTCCA
>JGI24025J20009_10003625_pt1 | contig 10440 bp, 7 predicted proteins | sample Cruoilmetagenom3_FD_20009 | JGI IMG/M metagenome (IMG submission 20009) | reverse complement strand
CTAAAACCTAACAGCTAATAGCTAATCGCACAAGTCATATTTTTTGAGGTATATTACCCCTAAAAATGTAAACTACTTTTGGCTTGATATGAAGGATGCCCGGATTTTTATCTATTTCAATCCCTCAATCACCAATCATCAATCATAAGGGAGGAAACATATCCTATGAGCACATGGCACATAGCGGTAAATGGTCAGACACAGGGGCCGTATTCGGCCGAAGAAATAAGCACGCATCTTGCGTCAGGACGTATTGGCACGGACACACTGGTCTGGAAGGAGGGAATGGCAGACTGGACGTCTATTTCCCAAATACCGGAGCTGAACATGGATACTCAACGACCCCGCATGGGACCTCCGCTGCCTGCTCCCGGCATGACCCATGGTATGATGGCCCATGAAATAGACTATCAGATCTTCGGGCAGGAAATGCAATTCGTGGAAATTGAGCTGGATCCAGGTGAAAGCGCCGTGGCTGAAGCCGGGGCAATGATGTATATGACGGATGGAATAGTCATGGAGACGATCTTCGGCGACGGCAGTACTTCCTCGCAGACCGGAAGTTTTTTTGACAAGCTGATGGGAGCCGGGAAACGCCTGATCACAGGTGAGAGTCTTTTTTGCACAGTCTTTACCCAGCAGGGCCACGGAAAAGCAAAGGTTGCCTTTGGAGCGCCATATCCCGGAAAGATCATTCCCCTGGACCTAAAGGACTACGACAACAAAATAGTCTGCCAGAAAGATGCTTTTCTTTGCGCTGCCAAGGGCGTATCAATTGGGCTTGCATTTCAGAAGAAGATAGGAGCTGCCCTCTTTGGCGGAGAGGGATTCATTATGCAGAAGCTGGAAGGTGACGGCCTGTCTTTTGTCCATGCAGGGGGAACCATTGTGGAAAAACAGCTTGGCACTGGAGAGACCTTGAGAGTTGATACAGGCTGCCTGGTGGCCCTTACTCGCACTGTATCCTATGACATAGAGTATGTTGGAAATGTTAAATCAGCCATTTTCGGAGGCGAAGGCTTCTTCTTCGCCAGTCTTGTCGGACCAGGTCATGTGTGGCTGCAGTCCCTACCCTTTTCCCGACTTGCCGGCAGAATTCACGAATCTGCACCACAAAACACCGGAGGATCCGGCACCAGGGGGGAAGGATCAGTGCTCGGAGGCCTTGGAGACCTGTTTCAGAAATAATCAATACTGTTGTATTCCGGCCGAATACGTGATAAAGACCGACCACAGATTAAGAGTTCACCTTTCGGTGGGTTGCGGTAAAATGGGGGCTGTAATCCCATGAACCCTGAATCTCTGCACACGTGGGCGGTTACTTGTGAACAATAATTTTTTTCGTAATACTATCCTTTTTTCTGTGTTTTTATGTATCCTGTTAGTCGGTTTCCAGATAATCGATTACAGATCCCGGAAAACCTCGCCCGATCAAGATACATTCACATCAAACCAGGCTGATCCGGTCGGAAACAAAGATACTGCGGCCTTTGCCGACTATACAGCGAAAACAAAACCGGCTGTCATAGTCAAAGGCATTATCAGGCCCGGCGAGACCTTTTCCCACGCACTGGAAAGAAACAAGGTGGATAGGGCTCTGGAATCTCAAGTCATTGAAGGATTTTCACAGGTCGTTGATTTCAGAAAATGCAGGCCGGGGGATTCTTTCTGTGTTTCACTGGACGATTGCGGAGGGCTCATTCGATGTACTTATGAAAGGAGTCCGCTTGAAATCTATGCATTAGAGCCCAATGAGGACAACAAAAGTAAGTTCCATGCCTTCAGAGACCCGGTTTTGCTGGAATGCCGTTTGACAAAACTATCTGGGATAATAGACAGTTCTCTGTTTTCCGCCTTCTCAAAGATAGGGGCCAACAGCAGGCTCACCATGGCCTTCACAGATATATTTGCATCCAGTTTGGATTTTAATACTGAAACCAGGCTTGGCGACCAGTTTGACGTAATTGTTGAGGAATATTTCAAGGACGATCGTTTTGTGGGTTATGGCAAAATAGTGGCAGCACAGTATAAAAACCATTACAAAGGCTTTGACGCCTACTATTACAGGCCCGAAGGCCAAACCAAGGGAAAATACTACGATTCCACCGGCCGGGAGGTCGGGACTTCTTTTTTAAAATCTCCTCTTCCTGTCTACAGAGTGACATCCAAATTCTCCAGGAGACGTCTGCACCCGATCCTCAAGGTCTATCGCCCTCACCTTGGTGTGGATCTTGCGGCCCCCATAGGTACACGCATAATGGCTGCGGCAGATGGCAGGGTCAGTTTTGCGGGCTGGCAAAAAGGTTTTGGCAGGACTGTTATCTTAAAACACCTTGGAGGTTACAAGACTTATTACGGGCACCTTTCCAGGTTTGCTAAAGGCATAAAAAAAGGAATCCGGGTCGAGCAAAAACAAATAATAGGTTATGTAGGGTCAAGTGGTTTGTCCACCGGACCGCATCTTGACTATCGAATCAAGGAAAACGGCGTATTCAGAAATCCTTTCAACATGAAATTCAAGCCCAAGTCCAGGCTCTCGGGCAAGGCGCTGGATGACTACATTGAAGAACAGGGCGAATGGGGACAACTTCTTGAAAATAATTCAGTCCCTAAAACTCTGCAGATTGAAACACGAAAAATCAGGAAACAACCCGATGGCTGGCTGGGTTAAGTCTCCTCCAGCTCTCCTTATTATCTTCGTCCTTTCCTCTCTTATATGTCCTGTTTTGTGTCCTGCCTCCAAGGCTGCAAATGCCTCTGTCTGGGAACCTCTTATAGAACATTTAATAAAGGATGGAGAAGACGAGGCGACAATTCGCAGCATATTTGCCAGACGCGAAGTTCAATTTAATCCCAGGGTCATGCCCCGCAAGCTTTCTCACAAGGAGAGCAAACTTGATTACAGTAAGTTTCTCAGGCCTGAACGTCTCTCAAGGGCCAGTGCTTTTTTGGATACGCATAAAGAATTGCTGATCCGGATAGAAGGTGAATACGGTGTACCCAAGGAAATAAAAGTTGCAATCCTCCTTGTGGAGACAGACCTTGGCCGTTACCTGGGTCCTGATCGCGCCTTTAATATATTGGCAAGCATGGCGGCAGCAACTGATATAGATCGTGTAAAACCCTGGCTTCCCCCTGAACTGCTTAAATCCACCGAAAGTGAACGCGTGGAAAAGAAGCTTAAAGAGAAGTCCCAGTGGGCCTATGAGGAACTCAGGGCACTTCTTCTCTATTCTGAACAAAACAAAATAGATCCCCTGGAAATCAAGGGCTCAATCTTCGGGGCCATAGGGCTGTGCCAGTTCATGCCTTCAAACGCCCTTCGCTTTGGAATCGACCATGACCACGACGGCAAGGTAGACCTGTTCTCAAAACCCGATGCCCTTGCCAGTATGGCAAATTACATAAGAAACTACGGATGGAAAGACAACCTCAGCCGCGAGGAGCAGAAAGCAGTCATTCTCAGATATAACTACAGCCGCCCATATGCAAGGGCTGTACTTGATGTGGCGGAAAGGCTTTCAGACAGTGCAAACGAATGATGGCCTAAGCCACTTGCAAAACATTATTTTTCACCGCAACAGCAGCCCGAAGCACAGGGTCAAGGGCGTTCTCGGGCCGGAACTCCTGAAAATGATGTCTTGACCCGTAGGGAACCATCTCCTGAATTGCCTGCAGATCCCTCTCGGATAACAGCGGCTCCACCACTGTTGTTCGAAACTCATGGTCAATACCACTCTGGGCAATCAGCGCAATACTTTCTTCCAGTTGCTCCTTAGGTGCGCATACACCTGTCAGGCGGTCATAAAGCTCAAACGGGGCCTTGATGTCCATGGCGATGAAATCCACAAGACCTTCTAAAAGCAACTCGGCCAGAGCTTCCGGACGACTGCCGTTTGTATCTAATTTGATCTGGTAATCCATCGACCTGACACGATAAAAAAATAGAGAAATGTCAGGCTGCAGCGTTGGCTCCCCGCCACTGACAACCACACCATTTAGTTGTCCGCGCCGCTTTTCCAGAAACAAAAAGACCTCCTCCAGCGGAATCAGCGCACTGGTCGGCGGATCCATGGGAATCAAAGAGCCGTTGTGGCAATACGGACACCGGAAATTGCAGCCCTGCGTGAAAACCACTGCTGCCACATGGCTCGGAAAATCGCTGAGGCTGAATGAGTTTAAACCGCCGATTCGCATAATTGTTTATCTATCTGATAATAATTACGCAAAGCAAATTCAGCCTGCTTTCCCTCGTTCCACTGCTTGACAGGCCGAAGGTACCCGACGACACGGGAATAGACTTCCGTTTCCTCACCACACTCTGGACAACAACTTTGCTCACCCCGAAGGTAGCCGTGGGTGGGGCAGACTGAAAATGTCGGCGTAAGAGTGAAATAAGGAAGGCGGTAATTTTCGCAGACCTTGCGAACAAATGCCTTTACTGCCTGCGGGTCGGATGCAGCTTCTCCGAGGAAGATGTGCAGGACCGTGCCACCGGTGTATCTTGCCTGCAACTCGTCCTGCAGATCGAGCATCTGGAAAATGTCCTCAGTGTAGTTGACCGGCAGTTGTGTTGAGTTGGTGTAAAAAGGTTTCGAATCGGCTTCCCCATCATTGGCGCTACGAATATCAGGATAACGCTCCTTGTCCAGCTTTGCAAAACGATAGGCCGCACCCTCTGCAGGGGTCGCCTCAAGGTTATAATAATAACCGGTCTCTTCCTGGAACTGACTGAGTTTCTCCCGCATGAAATCAAGCACCCTTAAGGCAAAGGCTGAACCTTCTGTTGAGCCGATATCGCTGCCGAGCATATTAAGGCAGGCCTCGTTCATTCCTGTCAACCCGATGGTCGAAAAATGGTTATACCAGTATTGGCCTTGACGCTGCTTGACATTGCGTAGATAAAATTTTGTATAGGGATAGAGGCTCTTTTCTGTAAAATTTTCCAGCACCTTACGTTTGGTCTCAAGACTTGTCCGACCAATCTCCATCAGCCGTTCAAGACGCCTGAAGAAATCGTCCTCGTCAGTGGCCAGGTAGCCAAGGCGCGTCATATTAATTGTCACTACGCCGATAGACCCGGTCAACGGATTGGCACCGAATAACCCGCCGCCGCGCCTCTCAAGGGCACGCAGATCCAGCCGCAGGCGGCAGCACATGGACCTGGCATCATCAGGCGACATGTCTGAGTTCACGTAGTTTGCAAAATAGGGAATACCGTATTTTGCTGTGACTTCCCACAGCCTCTCCAGGCCAGGTGCCTCCCAGTCAAAGTCCGGATCAATGTTATATGTGGGTATGGGGAAGGTGAAGACCCGGTCTCTCGCATCGCCCTCTGCCAACACTTCAAGAAATGCGCGATTGAACATGATCATTTCGTGCTGAAAATCCGCATAGATCTCTTTTTGTGGCTCACCGCCGATAATGACATTTTCCTGAGCCAGCGTGCCCGGCGGCTGTACATCGAGTGTGACATTGGTAAAAGGAGTCTGGAAACCTACCCGCGTCGGCACATTTACGTTAAAAACAAATTCCTGCAGGGCCTGCTTGACCTCTTTGTATTTAAGGCCGTCAAAACGGATGAAAGGTGCCAGAAGAGTGTCAAAGTTTGAAAAGGCCTGTGCTCCAGCGGCCTCTCCCTGCAATGTGTAAAAGAAATTAATAATCTGTCCGAGCGCGGTCCTGAAATGTCGTGCAGGGCTGCTTTCCGCCTTGCCGGGTGCTCCCCTGAAACCGAAGCGCAGCAGGTCCTGAAGGTCCCACCCCACGCAGTACACTGACAGCAGGCCCAGGTCGTGGATATGGACCGCGGCGGATGTGTGCGCTTCACGAATTTCAGGAGTGTAAATTTTGTTGAGCCAGTAAGTCTTGCTGACCTCGCTTGAGATATAGTTGTTAAGTCCCTGTAAAGAATAGGCCATGTTGCTGTTTTCCCTGACCTTCCAGTCCAGACGATCCAGATAGCGCTCGATCAGGTCAAGATCGGCCTTTTTGACCATCTCCCGGATGCCTGCATGTCGATCTCGATAGAGAATGTATGCCTTTGCCGTCCTCTTAAACGCCGAGGCCAACAGCACCTCTTCCACCATATCCTGAATTTCTTCAACCGTTGGCACAGTATCCAGAAACACCATCTGAGCAAGACTTATGACCCGAATTGTAAGCCGTCGGGCAGTATCCTCTTTGAATTCACCAGTGGCTCTACCCGCCTTCAGTATGGCAGAGGTAATTTTTGATGACTCAAACGGCACCAAGCGATGGTCACGTTTTCGGATCTGGGTTAGGCCGATATACTCTGTAATGCTGACTGCCTGTTGGGGAAGCTCAACAACTGTTGTCATGGTCTATTTCCTCTCAAAGGGATTGATATTCTAAACAAAGGCCTTTCTTGAACTCCGCATTTTGTACTACATAACTCCAACATATTGAAGACAATCAAATATGAATCGCAAGATATAGTGGTCTTATCGGACTGTCAAGCATTAGACTTTAAAAAAAAATTGTAAGCGTTCACAGAGCACCGCATCTGCTTTGTTGTCGGGCACTTGAAGTACATGGAGTACGTCTGCGTACCCTCCGCCTCGCATCTGCAGCACCCTGTAAACGCTTACAGCTCGGTGGGTTGCGGTAAAACGGGCATTGTAACTCCGTAAACGCTTACAAAAAATTAAACCCTGGGATGCAGGTTCTGGGAATAACCCCCGGAGGGCATCATTTCTTGACAGTCAGGGAATATTATGAAAAAAGTGTTGCAAGCTTGCGCGAAATCAGGTTCATAAACTATAATTTATCTATATCTATACAGTGAGGCTCAAGTGAAAACTACGGGCAGTTGGGTATTATCTACTAAGTTGAGCAATTAGCTGTCTTGTCAGGGCGACCAGACCGACTTGCCAGGGCGGCAGACCGATAGCCATTAGCGTTTAGCTTTGAAAAATCAAGGCATTACGTTAATTAGTGCCTGAACGAAAACCCCTCTTTTTGTCATTTCGACCGTAGGGAGAAATCTTTAATGCCTGTATTTTCAGTACGATAAGATTTTTCGCTTTGCTCGAAATGACAGCTTTGGTTAGTTAATGATACCCAAAAAACCAAAAATATACCAAACCAACTTCAAAGAATCGCACTGGAGAAACTATCAGAGAAAGCTGAAAAGGACTGCCGCCATAAATAAATTTATCAAAAACATCTCTAAATACTCTGTTGTCCTTCTCACAGTGCTTATTTTGGTTTGCGGAATAATCAGTGGTCTTCTTGGCGGAATTGCATGTCATCATACACAGACACTTAATAGTAACACACCAGATAGCAAGGCTGATATCCATCACAGTCATAAAAAATTAATAACCAAAAGGGATGTTCAGTCCCTGATTAACAGTGAATCCTTTGTAAATCTTAATGAAAAAGGTTTCGGTTTTGGTTTCAATGAACAAAATTTCAGAGTTGACACGAGTCTTGATGTTCCCCTGCAGCAATTCATGCTGGATAATTTGGATCAATCCACAGCTCGCTACATCGGAATTGTGGCTATGGATCCAACTACAGGCAGAATATTATCAATGGTGAGTTATGATAAAACAGACCAACATAACAATCCATGTATCGACGACAGATTTCCTGCCGCCAGTATCTTTAAAATAGTTACTGCTGCTGCGGCTATTGAAAAATGTGATTTTAATTCAGGCTCCATACTTAAATACAATGGCGGGAAACACACATTATATAAATCCCAGCTTAAAAAGCGGACAAACAGATACACCAACAAAATAACATTCAGGGACTCATTCGCTCAGTCAGTTAATCCCGTGTTTGGAAAAATCGGTTCGCTTTATCTTGGAAAAACCGTTCTTGAAAACTATGCTGAAGCCTTTGGATTCAACCAAAATATTGATTTTGAGATTCCAGTTTCTCCAAGTTCTATTTATTTATCTGATGAACCTTATCAGTGGGCTGAAATTGCCTGCGGATTCAACAACGAAACCACATTATCTCCCCTCCATGGGGCATTGATAACATCGGCGATTCTCAACCAGGGCAGGCTGGTAGAACCCACAATTGTCGATCAGATAACTAATGAAATAGGACAGGTTATTTATCGCAGCCATTTGATTACCCTTAACCAGGCTGTTACACCCAAGTCAGCAAAGGTTGTTAATAATCTCATGGAGGCCACAATAAAATCCGGTACTTGCAGAAAGGCTTTCAGGGGTTACCGAAAAGATCAAATCCTTTCCAAACTTAATATAGGCGGCAAAAGCGGCTCCATTGACAACAAGGCACATGATGCCCGCTATGACTGGTTTGTGGGATTTGCCGAGGAAAAAGATGGACATGAAAAACTTGTCATATCAGTCATTGTAGCCCATGAAAAATATATAGGCACAAAAGCAAGCCATTATGCACGTATTGCAATGAAACAATATTTCCGCAATTATTTTGCAAAAAAAGATGAAAAAGTGCCTTTTAAAACAGCCTTTGGGATTGATGATTGATGATTTGTGATTTGTGAAAATCACCGGTAATAGATTCCCAAAGCAACAACTGAGTTTCAATCCACGCCCGCTTAATTCGCCCATTTTTTTGGACAGATAAGAATCTTTGGAATTTATACACAGCGGCATTGGATAATAGAAATCTGCGGCCTTGATCATCGTTTCGGCCATTGAGGGGTTATGTTGAACAATGAGTAATGTTGTTGAACCGAAAAAAAGATAGACACTTTGTGACAATTAAGACCAACCACCTCTTCACTAAATAAAACTCTGATTGGGAATTGAACCTAAACTGTCATGACGGGGCATTTCGCCGCCAGCTCACTCGACACACACAGACGAACACAGACTCAGGCCATCTGCTAAACCTGTTTGAGATCGCTTCGCTGATGCACACATCGATTGCAGCGGGAATTTCCAAATCTACGCAAGAAATACTGAGGGGGGCATTTGTGGTCTCGGGGATATTTTGGATCGTCAGTCGGTGCAGTAAATGAGACACAGATTAAGCAATATATCGAGAACCAATCAGATGAATCTGGATCGTTCAAAGTATGGGATGAACCTGAGCCATAGGAACTTGAGTCGGATTCATCCGAAAATTCAGATGACTTTAAGTCTTAATGAGCGTTTACGCTCGAAACAACCTACCGGCTTTAGCCGGTGTCATTGAGTCAATCTAGTCAATAACGCAATTTCCAGTATAAGGTCAGTGTTATGTATCTAGCAAGGCAGTGTCAGAAAGACGGTAGCATAAAATATTTCATTAGGCATTCCTATCAGGACGAGGCAGATACATGGCTTAGCAAAAGCCTGTTTAGCTTGGGTCACGATCCTGAAAAATACATAGTTTATGTGGGGGATAGGGCATTCTATATTGACCCTTCTGTGGAGGAAGCCATCTCATCCCAGGGAGTTGTTTATAATTACTGTGAGCTGGAGGAGATATTTATGCCCTTTCTGGAACCTGAAATTCGCAGGGTCGTGGAACAATTTGGTAAACGTGGGGGTAAAAGGCGCAGATACAGCAAAGCGGAGCTTGCAGCCATGCAGAAGGTGATCCATCCTTTTGACCGGCGCAGACTATGCTTTCTAAAATTCTGTCATACAAAAATAGAGGAATTGTCAAACCAGCCTTTCTCTTTTTTCAATATCTTGCTCAATAAGTCCAGGGACGAAATAGAACAGGTCCTTGAGGATATGGAATTTATGCTTAGTCCACGTGAGAAAAGAGAGTACCTTTATGCCATATTTGATATTCCAAGGCGGTTTGTCCCAAGACTTACGCGCTTCATACCGGATGCCCAGGATCAAGACCTCATTGACAAATACTTGCTGAAGGAGATCTGCAAGCTTGACCAGGATTCCACTTTTTTAAACCAAGGCGCAGTCCCTTGGAAGGCAAAAGGCCTTCATCCTTATCTGCGGAAGTATCTGCTCCAGTACTTTGATGTTTTATACAAATGGCCAATTACTGACGGCAGTGCCGGACATAGCACTACAGGACATAAGGTGTGGCCGCCTCCTGCAAAATCCTCAGATGAAAAGTATTTTAAGACGATGGGTATAAGCGCCAGTGAATTTTCGCGCATTGGAAAGAAGGAATTTACTTTTTTGTTCAGACGCAAGGCCCAGGAGCTACATCCTGATAAGGGGGGAAACCATGAGGCGTTTATAGCGCTACAACAGGCATATCAGATCCTTATACATAGGAAGACATAGCAGGTTATACGGAAAAGCGTACTTTAAGGTGAGGGTCAGGATCATGAAAGATTTCAACCTGTGCGGTTAGGAATCTCCCCTTTTCTATGCCGCCAGTTTAAATTCAAGATCCCTGTTCTCAAACCACCTTTTATGTTCTTTATTTCTTTTAAGAGCTGTCACTGATGCAAGGGCTACGGAACCTGGTTTCGACCAGCTCATTCCATTATGCTTCTGACGGCCTGAT
>JGI24025J20009_10003623_pt1 | contig 10441 bp, 13 predicted proteins | sample Cruoilmetagenom3_FD_20009 | JGI IMG/M metagenome (IMG submission 20009) | reverse complement strand
AAAAGCTATATCTTTTATAGATACAACTGCTGCCGCCTCAGCTTTATCACCTATTATGCAAAACATTAACTTTATTGACCAAAGAATACAGAAGTTAAGTCAAGCAGTTCCAGCAATATCACCAACCCCAACAAAAAAAGAAATGCACGAGACTTTAGGTGGAACACAGATACAGCAGGCAAATGCTGCGGAACCTATTAAAGACGTTGTTAGGCATATTCTTGAGCCCGCATATACAAAAATGTTAAATATATTTTATAAATTAGATACAAAATTCTTTTCTAAGACTTCTGCTTATAGAATATTAGGTAAAGAAAAAGCTGCAGATTGGTATAAACTTACATCTAAAAAAGATATTACAAGAAACGATTTGACTCTATATGGAGATCCTGACTTTATTGCAAGGGGCGTTAGTGTATTCCAAGAGAAACAAACAGAAATGCAGAATTTATTAAAATTCTTTGAATTAGTAATAGCAGCGAAAGAACCAATGATTGATCCTGCGAGTGGACAACCTGTAATTGGTGGTGATGGGCAACCTGTTATGGAACCAATAGGAGATGTAGGCGAAGTCATAAAGAGGTGTGGTGTAGCTCTAAACTTTAAAGACATAGAGAAATTAATACCGAAGATATATGAATATCAGAAAAAGAAAAGACAAAAATCCGCCCAAGTGGAAAAACCCACTTCCACTAATGTTATCAGTTCCCCTCTTACTGGTAACATGGGCGGAGCACAAATGAGAGGATAATATATAGATGGAAAACGAGGTGAAAAATATTGATAGTGCTTTGTTAAAAGAAATGGGTAATCGTGATAAATTAGTGTCATTGTTCCACTCACCAGGATGGCAATTGATAGAAGCCTTTTTAGCCGAAAAATATAATGTAGCAGTTGAAAATCTTAAAAAGGATAAAGATACTATAAATGCAAGGGCAATAATCCACGTTATTGATTCTTTAACAAACGAAATGGGCTTGGCAATTCAGGTTGGGAATCAAGCCAGAGAACAATTCAACCAACTAAAATAAAAAAAGGAGAAACAAAGATGGCTAATCAAATAGTCAACAATTCCACTGATGTCCCTTTTGAGGAGCATAAGAACTTTGAAGAAGGAGAAACAAACGCTGGAACTGACGAATTAGACAAGCTTGAACCAGAAGAAATCGCTGAAATGTTACGTAAACAAAATCAGCCAGAGACACCAACGGAGAAAGTAGAAGATCAAAATAAGGACAAGGAACCAGATAAAGAGAACGAAGATGCAAATCAATTTGCGGATGAAGTAATAAGTGCATTAAAAGAAGATAAAGATGAGTCTGATACCGAAACTGATGATAATGAATCTGGTGAAAATGAGTTTACACTTCCCGATAAACTAAAGGGAAAGACCAGAGAAGAAATTGCTGAAATGTATATCAATGCAGAAAAGTTAATCTCAACACATACGACAGAATTGGGAGAACTTAGAAATAAAAAAGCTGAATTAGATACAGCAAAGGAGCTGGCAAAGAAATATGAAATTGAAATGTCTGCAAACAAAATTGCTCCTAAACTTAAAAAATGGACAAAAGAAGAAATCGCAACCTTTATACAAAAGTTGGGGGAAGATCCTCAAACAGCATTTGCTTCGCTTATTAACCCTTATATTAAACCGTTAACTTCATCTGCTGCTCGAACACGAAATGAACGAATGGAAGAAAAATTAATTGCTGATAATAAAGACAAAGTCGTTACTTATGATAGAGGAGAAGTGGATAAAGTGCTAAAAGCTAACCCTGAATTATGGAAAGAGTATGGCACAAAAGCAATACAGGTAGCTTTTAATATTTACAAAGAAAGCGCTTTTGAAGCTAAGATGGAAGCTAAAGAAAAAGAGTTTAACGAGAAGTTGAACGAGAAGCGATTGAATAAAAATAAAGCACAGGATACCCACGTAGAGGGGTTACAACCTGCGCATATTAATAAGTCTGGTGGGAATATGAGAAGCGCTATATCTAAACTTGAAAAAATGGAACCAGACAAAGCTCTGAAAATATTGAATAAGGTTTTAGATTATAGCAAATAAGAGGAGAACAAAAATAAAGGAGAAATAAAATGGCTTATAGTGTATATACAAACACTAATAAAAAAGCTGACGCCGCTGAATTAGTTAATATATTTTATGATAAGACTGCCTTAAAAGAAGGTAAGCCCTTTAGTATATTAAATCAATTCGCTGTCAAATCACGAAATATTCCTCAGGGTGCTGGTGATGAGATAGACTGGTGGAAGACTGTACCAATACCTGTAGCCTCTGATTTGAGTGTGTTAACTGAGGGCGAAAGTCCTGCGGCTACTAAGTTAAATTGGCAGAGAGTTAAAGCATTAGTAAAGGGATATGGATTAGTCATATCATTGAGTGAGTTCTTACAAATTATATCTATTGACCCCAAAATGCAAAGTACTGCTGCAAGTTTAGGACTACACAGAGATAAAACTATAAATAGGATGTATTGGCAATGTTTAGCTGAGAATTTATATCCAATGAGAATAGACGGAAGCGCTACTTATGAAATGCAAGGAACTTCGGCTACAAGCACAAGTTCAAGTGTTTTAGTAAGTGCTAACTTATCACAGGCAAATGATTTTTGGAATGGCGGAGTTTTAGCTGTGACAAGTGGTAACAATTTCGGAATGGGTGGATATATACTTGATTCTATACAAGCAGATACAAGTGTTACTTTAAATTCTACTGCACCTTCTTACATACTTAACGAAACTCCTGGCGATGGTGACTTATTTAAAGTTGCAACTTCTACTGGATTAGATTCTAATAATCCATTAGATTGTGCTGGAGTAGCAAAGAGTGTAGTTGTCTTACAGACAAACTTAACCACACCTTATGAAGGTGGTTATTATGTAGGAATATTATCTCCATCTACTCAATACGATATCAGAAATGATTCTGAGTGGATAAATGCCGACCATTATGCAGGTTCTAAGAAACTGTTTAATGGAGAAATAGGAGAATGGGGTGGAATAAGATTCGTCTTAGATTCACTTCCCTGGAGAAGTACTGCTGGAACTATGGGAACATATGCTGCTGCTGGTGCTGTATTCCACACACCTATATTTGGAAAAGATTGTTATGCTGGTGTTAGATTCAATGGAGTTCAGGATAAACTTATCAAGAAGTCTAAAGAACAAACTGGCGACCCATTAGAGACTTACTCTACTATGGGTTGGAAAGCATATTTAGTACCTAAGGTTTTACATTCGACTTTTGGTGTCCAAATATTAAGTGGTGCAACAACTATAATATAGAATAAAAGGAGGGAGTAATTCTCCCTCCTATTAAACTGAAAGGAGTTCATGATGACTGTAAAGAAATCAATAGAACAAGGATTTAGTGGACAGTCCAATGGTTTATATAATATCTTAAAATGGTTTAATAATATGCCAGTAGATGCAACCATTACCGTAGGTGCAGAAGTTGCGAATGTAATTAACGTTGCAATCCAATTAAAAGATTATTTAGGTAATGATTTAACTGCACCATCTTATGTAAGGGCTTATTTCTGCACAACCTCAGCAGGAACCACAAAAGAATTAACAACTGTTAGTACTGAAACAGCGATTGGAACAGATGGCGAAATTTTAATTGTAACTGCTAAAAAAGAATATATGTTATTAAGCGAAGCAGATGGAGATATAGATATAGATATTACTGATACTGGAACAAACGATACATATCTTGCAATAGTTTTACCTACTGGAAGAATAATTGTAAGTGCTAATATTAAGTTTACTACTTAAAAAGGTTTTGCGGTGTACCTTTTTAAACACCGCAATCTTAAATATCAAGGAGCAAAAAAATGGATTTAATTAAGATAGGTGCAGATACTCAGGTAAGTCTCAAGGGATGTTTTATTAAAATGATTGTAATTGACCATAGTGCTGCAACGGTTGTGGCAATATACAATGAAGGAGATGCTTCACATACTGCTGCTAAAAAGAAATTTAGTATGAGAACTACTGCGGAAGAATTATACAAAGCAGAAATATTTCCAGGAAGAGGATTAAGATTTGGAGATGCATGTGCCATTGATTGGACTGCTGGAGATGTATATTACGGATTGGGATAAGGGGGTATAATTATGCCTTATAAATTAAGCACAAAAAGTGTTAAAGGTAAAAAGAAATTTTGTATGACAAATAAAAATACAGGAAAATCTTATTGTTATACAAGTGCTGCTGCTCGTAAAAAAGGTATGAAAATGCACGAAATGTTTAAACATATGCCTAAATCTAAAATAAGAGTAGCAAAAAAGAAATAAAGGGGGAATAGTATGCCAAATTATGATTTTAAATGCAATAAATGTGGCAAGATAGAAGAAGGAAGATTTTCCTTCGAGGAAGCACAAAAGGGTTTTGCTTGTCATTGGTGTAATGGTAGAATGGAAATGCAATTTCCAAATAAAGTATCTATTACTGGGTGCAATAGATTTATGCGCAAAAAAGGTATAGACGCAAAACAGGATAGATATTATGCAAATAAAAGTTTAGAAGAAAAAGGTAAACTTCCGAAAGGAATTAAACCAGAAAAGGGGGTAGTATAAATGAATTATCAAGTAGAATTGACAAAAATACAAAAAGTATTAAAAGAATTTATTCCACATTTAAAGACTACTATAATAGGACAACAGGTAGAAGCCACAAATATAGTATCAATAATGAAGGAATTAAAAAGAATCAATTACAGAATAGATAGACTTAGAAGTGATTTGAAACTTATGAAGGAGAAAAAAATAGATGTTAGCGAAACTGTCGGAATTGATAACGGATGTAAGGAGTCTAATCAATGAAGCAACTGAGTCGTTTTGGACAGATGTAGAAATAACAAGATGGCTAAATGAGGGACAAGAATATATATCTGCAGCAACCAAAGTATTATCTAAATATTATGATTATACTATTTTAGCTGATGATATTATTGATAATAGAGAAATAAGACTTCCTTCTGATTTTATTACTTTAGATGATGGTGCAGTTTTTTATAATGATAAATCTATTGATGAAATAACCTTAATAGAACTCAATAGATATGCTGGAACTGATTGGCGTGATGATACAGGAACACCAGTAAGGTTTTATCGTAGAGCAGATAATTTAGGATTTTATCCAAAGCTTAGCGTGGGAGATACTGTTAGGTTTTATGGAGTAGAAAGAGCACCTACATTAGTAGATGAAGTAGAACCATTCTCAGGGGATTATAGATGTATTCCATTGAGAAGATATATAAGGGATTATGCTATTGCACAATGCTGGTACAAAAAAAGAAATACAGGCGACTATTTACTAAAGATGAATGAAGTAGAAAAAGGTATAGTATATATAAATAATGTAGTATATGGAGAAAAAAATCAACCAAAAAGAATGATACCTGCTGAAAAAAATAGGGGTGGATATATTAATACTGACCCATTAAATATTTGATAAAGGATTAATATGAATACGGAATATAATAAACAATATTATATAGATAACAAGGAACAAATTTTAAAAAAACATGCACAATATCGTCTTATCCATAAAAAAGAACTTGCAAAACATCAGAAACAATGGTTAAAGAAAACAGGATACTCTAAAAAATATTATTCTACTCACAAAAAAGAAATACGAGAACAACATAGACAATATTGCAATTTAAAACGAAAAACTGATATAAAGTTTAATCTTAATGACAGAATTACAACATTGATATATCTTTCTTTACATGGTTCTAAAGTTGGTTATCATTGGGAAAATTTGGTCGGATATGTTTTAGATGATTTGATAAAAAGATTAAACAAGACCATGCCAGAAGGTTATACTTGGAATGATTATTTGGATGGTAAATTGCATATAGATCATATAGTGCCAGTTTCCGTATTTAATTATACAAAACCAGAACATACAGATTTTAAACGATGTTGGGCTTTATCTAATCTCCAATTATTGCCAGCAAAAGAAAATTTAAAAAAATCCAATAAATTAGATAAACCATTTCAACCAGCATTGGCATTGTAAAGGAGAGATTATGTCAACTGAAAAAAAAATATATCGCATATTAGATGGTCTTTCTCCAAGTGAAGGTAAACTAACTAATATACCAAGAGAGCCCAACGGATTGCTTAATTGTCATTTTAATGTAAGGGGGCAGATAGAAAAAAGAAAAGGTTTCTCGAAATATAATACAACTTCATTGGGTTCTGGACATGAAATATCTGGTTTGCATCGTTTTTATAAAAGAGATGAAAGTAAAGAATTTCTTTGTGCTTGGAATACCAATTTGTATAAAATGGCAGAAACTTCACCACATGCAGGAACAAAATTATTAAGTAAAGCCGCCACCGAAAAAGTAGTTACTTCTGATTCTGATACCTATTTTTGTACCTTTAAAGACCATTGTTATATAGCCAATGGAGCAGAAGATTTTATGAAATATGGTGGAACTTATGTTCGTGATGTAGGAATGACAGTTCCAATTGCTCCAACATATAGTAGTCAAACCGATGGTGATTTAGAAGCTGGTGAGTACAAATTCATAATTACTTATGTAGATGAAGATGGATACGAAAGTGATGGTGGAGCCGAAAGTGCTGCTATGACAGCAGATACACATCCTAATGATGGGCTTATCATCGTTATACCATGCTCAAGTGATGATAAGGTAACTAAAAGAAGAATATATAGAACAAAAGTGGATGCAGCTACTTTTTATTATGATGGAGAAGTTGCAAATAATACAACTACTTCCTATACTTCTACAATCTCAGATTCAGCAATAGGGCTTAAAACCGAATTACATACTGACCATGATGCTCCAGTTTCTGCACCTGATTTAGTATCAAAGCGTAGAGCAAGATTGGCTGTATCAAAAGATGAAGAAACTTCATTGTCACATTTACCTTCAACAGGACAAGAATATTTTCCATTAAGTATTCGGTTTCCAACTGGTAACATGCAAAATGTTACAGGATTAACCGAACAATTAACTACCTTTCAAATATTAACCAAAGATTCATTAGAAAGATTATCAGGAATAGATGAAGGTAATTTTGAATTTAAAAACTCATTTATAGGAGAGGGATGTATTGCTACTCGTTCTTTAGTTCAAGCAGAAAACATCCTTATTTATTTGGGATATGATGGTATATATTATTATGATGGAACTACTGGAACAAAGTTAGATAGATTATTATCACAATATATTTATGAAAATATTAATCCTACTTATGCACATTTGGCTTGTGCAACTTATTTTGAAGATAAATATATACTTAGTTATCCAAAGGGTGCAAATACGGTTAATAGCGAAACTGTATATTATAACTTTAGAACAAGAACATCAGGAGTACATAGCTTCGGATTTAGTTGTTTTTCTAAATGGGATAAAGGCGGAGATGGACTACAATTGTATTCAGGTTCGACTACAATAGGGCAACTTTATAAAGTATTTAATGGGCTTGATGATGATGGCGCCGCTATTGCTATGTCAGATACAACATTACCTATGGATTTTGGAAAACCTGATATATGGAAAAATTATTATAATATATATGTTAAAGTTAAAACTACGACAGGAACATCATTAACAATGTATTATACATTAGATGATGGTAGTGAAACAAGTTGTACAGCACAAACTTTAGTTGCCAATAAAGAACGTTGGTATAAATTTAATGTAGGAAGTACTGGAAATAGAGCAAGAGCCATATCTTTAAGAGCATATTCAAGTGATAAATATGATAGAACTATTATGGGTTATGGCATTGTTTATAATGAAGAAGAAGCTGAGTGGTCATAATGAATATAACAATAGAGGATTTTGATAATTTAACAAGAGAAGTAAGAGCATTAAAATTACTTACCCTAAATTTGCGAGATATTGTAGAAGATGGATTATATTCAAATGATATACACAATGACGCTATACAAGAAAGACATATTGAAGATGGAATTATAACCAAAAACAAAATTAACTTAACTATGGATGATATAAAAGATGGATTTGTTTATGGAAGATTATTGGGAACAAGTATTACCGCAGGAAAAGTGCTGTTATCAGAAGCTACTGGAAGCCTTGATGATTTAGCCGATGGCACTTATGGCAAACTTTTATCAACTTCTTTAACGGATGGACTTGCATTATTATCTGCATGTGATGGAGATTTAGACGATATAACAAATGGGACAACCTATGGGAAAGTTAAGGTAACAAATATTTCATCAGGTAATATTTTATTGGCTGAATGTACAGGAGATTTAGATAATATAGCAGATGGTACAGATTTTGGTAAGGTAGCTTTAACCTCTATTAGTGCAGGAAAAATTATTATAGCTGGACTTGATTCTGGTATTACAGATAGAATGTTTCAAGACCTTAATACTAAAACTAACATAGAAGCATGGAGACATACAAGCGATGTAACCATGATTGATGGTGGAGATATATATGCAAATAGTTTGACTCTCGTTGGAACTGCAAGTGATTTCGATTATGGTTCTTTGGGGGGAACAAAACCCCCAACTGATGCAGATAAAACTTCTACACATACTTCTGCTGATACTTCTGCGGTCAATGGATTGGCTGCCTCTAAAATTTCTGGATGGGCTCATGGAAGTGATACGACTAAAATTGATGGCGGGGATATATATACTAATACAGTTACAGCTACACAAATTTATACAACGAGTTTGAGTGTATTGTCTGCTAATATGGGAACACTTACATCTGGAACTATTACAGGTGGAACTATAAACGGAGCACGATTTTACTGTAAAGGCACAGGAACACAAGATATTGTTTTTGCTACAAGTGGAATTAGTATGTATGATTGTGGTGGACAATGTATAAATTTTTATAAATCTGGCTATGATAAATTACAATTGGGTGTAGGCACAGCAACGGTAGGAATATCTAATGTCGAAGCAAGTGGCAATATGGAAGTTGGCGTTGCTGGAACTGGATATGTAAAATTATCAACAATAGGGTATGCTTGTTATCTTTACAATAGTGGAAGTTTTAGGATTCCTGTTAGGACTACTGCACCTACATCGCATCAGGGCGACTTAGGCTGTAATTCTTCAAGTGATTGGTTTGTAGGGTATATATCAGATTGGGAACATTTCCAAACTACGGATGGATGGTAAGATGAAACTATATATAGATGTAAAAGATATGACTTTTGATGAAGACGGTATAGAACGTGAAATTGTTACAAAAGTTAAAAATGTAGAATTCTATGGATATGATTATATAATTGAATTATCAGATGATGATGATTTCATTAAAAATACAATGGAAATAGAATACGAGCATGATAAAAATGGCAACATAGAAAAAATACTTAGTATATTGTTTAGAGTTAATGAGCAAACAACTTGGTGGAGTTTCCCGTTATACCAAATTATAGATGGGAAAATAGTACCATTTGATTATACACAATATCAGTATTTTACTGATACAGACAGAAGAATGGCATTAGCAAAAAAAATTGGGAAATTATATAATCCTTCAAGCGAAATTAAAATGTTACGGACAACAATAAAAAGGTTATTAGATAATCTTGAAATAACTGATGAGAAATTTGAAAAATATAATACAAAGGTGGAACAAATAATTGAGAAAAATCCTAAGTAAATTAATAATTTTAATAATGGGCTTAGCATTATTAACAGGATGTTTTACAACTCCGCCATCACCTGAACCAGATGGAGTTGTTTATCGAGCTTTTTTCGTGGGTATAAGTAAATATGAAAATGGTATGACATTACCAAGTCCAGCAAAGAATACGGATAAATTAGAAGATTTATTTACTCAATGCAAATTCGGAGAAAATGAAACCCAATTTCAAATTATTGAAAAATTGATAAATTTAGACGCAACAAAAGAAAATATTTTAAATGGCATAGATGATGCGTTTTATGAAGCGGATGATAATGATGTCTCTTATTTTTACTATATGGGACATGGGGGAGTAAAAGGTGGTACTCCCGTTATTACAGCAACTGATTCTACAGGTTGTATATGTAAAAACATTACCGTTCATGAATTGGAAGCACGATTGAGCATGATATCTGGAACAAAGGTTGTCTTGCTTGAAACTTGTCATGCAGGAAATTTTATTGATAAAGGCAAAAAAATTGTTCTTGATCCATTTGATAAATTTTCACTTGACCTATTAAATAAGGAAGGCTACCAAGTATTAGCTTCTTCAGCGGGTGATGAATACACTTGGGATTTTCCTAATGGTTCACCTTTTTGTAATGCTTTGATTAATGGTTGTAAAAATCTTACTGCGGATAGCAATGAAGATGAAATTGTGGATATATCAGAATTATATCATTATATCAAGTTACATGTCATAAAACAAACAGTACAGATATATCCTGAAAATTCAATCTTTCCGATAAC
>JGI24025J20009_10003622_pt1 | contig 10442 bp, 10 predicted proteins | sample Cruoilmetagenom3_FD_20009 | JGI IMG/M metagenome (IMG submission 20009) | reverse complement strand
TGTGATCTCTAGCTACCTGGCCACCCGAGCAACCGCCCATCTACGAGGCCAACACCACCTTGATGGTGGGGCAGGCGCTGCAGAATCAAGATGTCACTAACTTCGACTTCTGGCTCGGCGAACAGTTGGCTCAGACCTACAGCGAGGTGGCCAAGCGTGGGCCCATCCGCCAGGCCACGATGGAGGCGTTGGGGCTATCCTGGCTGCCGGAGTATACGGTACAGACAGTGGCCAATACCCANCTCCTGGAAATCCGGGTCATGGACTCTGTTGCAGAGCGAGCAGCGGCCGTGGCCGATGAGCTGGCCAGGCAACTCATCCTCAAGAGCCCCACTCAGCCCCAACTGGAGCAGCAGCAGCGCCGCCAGTTCATCGAGCAACAACTGAACGACCTGGAAGCCAATATTGACATCACCAAGGAGGAGATCGCCCGGCTGGAGGACGCCCTGGACGGCATGTTCAGCGCCCGACAGATCGCTGATACCCAGAACCAGATTGCTGCTTTGCAGCAGAAGCTCAATACCTATCAGGGTAACTATGCCCAGCTTCTGAACAGCATAGGCGAGGGTTCCGTCAACGTCCTCAGCGTGGTGGAGCCGGCAACCGTGCCCACCATCCCCATCGGCCCGCAGAAGGCGATGACCATCCTGTTGGCGGCCGCTATCGGCTTCATCCTGGCCGCAGGTGCGGCGTTCCTGCTGGAGTACCTGGACGATACCATCAAGACGCCCGATGACGTCATGCAGGCTTTCGGTCTTTCCGCCCTCGGAGCCATCGCTCGCATCGAAGGGGATGCGATCGCGGACAAGCTCATCACCGCTGACCACCCCAAGTCCCCTATCTCCGAGGCCTATCGTGTCCTGCGCACCAATCTGCAGTTCTCCTCGGTGGACAAGCCTCTGAAGACGTTGCTGGTCACCAGTACCAATCCTATGGAAGGAAAGAGTCTCACCGCCGCCAACATGGGCGTGGTCATGGCTCAGGCCGGCCATTCCGTCATCATGGTGGATACCGATCTTCGGCGGCCTGTCCTGCACAAGATCTTCGAGGTACCTAACAACGAAGGGTTTACCAATGCCCTTCTGCACAGCAACCCCAACCCAGATGGCTATCTGCAGACCACCAAAGTGGAGAATCTGCGGGTGCTGACCACCGGGCCGCTCCCGCCCAACCCCTCAGAACTCCTGGGGTCGGAGCGGATGAAGGGATTCATGGAGAACCTCAAGACCCAGGCAGATGTGCTCATCTTCGACAGCCCACCTTGCCTGGCTGTCACCGATGCCGCCGTGCTGTCCACCCAGGTTGATGGCGTGCTCTTGGTGGTGGACGCTGGGGTCACTCGGCGAGGGTTGGCNAANCGAGGCGTGGAAAGCCTGAGGCAGGTTGGAGCCAACATCCTGGGCGTGGTGCTGAACAAACTCTCTGCCCGCCGCGGCGGCTACTACTATTACTACCACTATTACTACTACTCGCAGGACGGTGACAGGACAGGCCGCCGCAAGCGGCGCAGCAAGTCGAACCGGGGATGGCTGAGCAAGATACCATTCCTCAAGAAGCGCTGAAGCATCAGGAATAGGCCAGAACTCTGACACTCCCTGTCCTTCGTGGGGAGGGGAGTGTCAGCCTGACAGAAGAGGAGTGACACACATGAGACAGTCAGACAAGCCCATCGCCAATCCCGTGGCCGTGCTCAGGGAGGAGTTCGACGACTGGGCTGTGCTCTTTAATCCGGACACCGCCGACGCCGTGGGCATCAATCCTGTGGGCGTTGTGGTGTGGAAACTGATGGACGGACAGCACAGTCTGGAAGAGATTGTAGCGAAGGTCGGGGACCGCTTTGCGGATGTGCCCGATGCTGCCGCCGAGGACATGACAGCGTTCGTTGACGACCTGGCTGAGCGCGGTTTCGTGGGCTATGAACTGGAGGGCAGCGGCCAATGAGCGGAGAAGCTGCCAGGCTGGAACAGCCACCGTCGACGGTCATGCGCACGCCGCGCAATGTGGACCTGGAGATCACCTCGCGCTGCAACCTGCGCTGCCGCTACTGCTACTATTATGACAACCCGGCAGTAGAGTATCGTGACCTGCCCACGGACGAGTGGCTGCAGTTCCTGGATGAATTGGGACGCTGCGCGGTCATGAATGTCACCCTGCAAGGCGGCGAGCCCTTCATTCGCAAGGATCTGCCCCTACTGCTCGAGTCCATCGTGCGCAACCGCATGCGCTTCTCCATCCTGTCCAACGGCACGCTCATTGACGACGAGATTGCCGCCTTCATTGCCAGCACTGGGCGCTGCGACTACGTCCAGGTATCGGTGGACGGTTCCGGCCCGGAGACGCACGACGCCTGCCGCGGCAGGGGCTCCTTTGCCGGCGCCATCCGGGGCATCCGCACCTTGCAGCGCCACGGGATACCCGTGGCGGTGCGCGTGACCATCCATCGTCATAATGTGCACGACCTGGAGAACACCGCCCGCTTTCTTCTGGAGGACCTGGGGCTGGCCAGCTTCGGCACCAACTCCGCCGGGTACCTGGGCTCGTGCCGCCTGAATGTTGATGATGTGCTGTTAACCACGGAGGAGCGGCAACTGGCCATGGAGACGCTGCTGCGCCTCTCGGAGAAGTATGAGGGTCGCATCTCGGCGCAGGCTGGACCGCTGGCTGAGGCGAGGCACTGGCGCCGGATGGTCGAGGCTCGGGCGCAAGGGGCGCCGCCGTTTTCCAATGGGGGACGTCTGACCGCTTGTGGCGGTCCAAACAGCAAGATCGCCGTGCGCGCCGATGGGATGATCATCCCCTGTACCATGCTGGCACACATGGAACTGGGCCGCATCAACCGGGACACGCTGGCGGAGGTGTGGCAGCACAGCCCGGCCTTGAACCGCTTTCGTCAGCGGCACACGATCCCGTTGACCGAATTTGACTTCTGCGCCGATTGCCCTTATAGTCCTTATTGCACAGGCAACTGCCCGGGGTTGGCTTATACCCTGACTGGCGAGGTGGATCACCCCAGCCCTGACGCCTGTCTGCGGCGCTTCCTGGAGGACGGAGGAACGCTCGTTGGGGCAGAGCGGGTAACCAGCGAGAAAGCGGAAATAGCGTGCGAGTGAAGGCGGCTGGATGACTGCACCGCGAGATGAAGGTAACCGAGAAGCCGGACAGGAGGGCATCCCTTCCCTCAACCATCTCTATTTCTACCTGACCGAAGGGTGCAATCTGCGCTGCCGTCACTGCTGGCTCTCGCCCAGGTTCGATGCTCACGGCGACCGCTACCCCACCCTGCCGGTGGAGCTCTTCGAGACGGCCATCCGCGAGGCCAAGCCGTTAGGGTTGAGCGGGGTGAAGCTCACCGGGGGCGAACCGCTCCTGCACCCACAGTTCACGACGCTGCTGGAGATCGTGCGGCGCGAGGAGCTGGCCCTGACCATCGAGACCAACGGGATACTGTGCACGCCGGAGACGGCGGCGGAGATCGCCAAATCGCCCCAGCGGTTCGTGTCGGTCAGCATTGACGGGGCTGACGCGGCCACCCACGAGTGGGTGCGCGGCGTGCCGGGGTGCTTTCAAAAGGCACAGCAGGCAGTGCGTAACCTGGCCGCCGCCGACACGCCGCCGCAGATCATCATGTCCCTCATGCGCTGTAATGCCGAGCAAGTGGATGCCATGGTGCGCATGGCCGAGGATCTGGGCGCTTCCTCGGTGAAATTCAATATCGTGCAGCCGACGGGCCGGGGCGAGATGATTCACGAAGGCACCAACGGGCTGGAGGTGGACGAACTCATCAAGCTGGGCCGGCACGTGGGGATGGAACTGGCGCCGACCACGAAGTTGCGGCTCGTTTACGACTACCCGCTGGCCTTTTGCCCCCTCAGCCGCATCGCCAGCGGGGATGGCTGCGGCGTTTGCGGGATCTTTGGCATCCTGGGCGTCATCGCCAGCGGGTACTATGCGCTGTGCGGCATCGGGGAACAAGTACCAGAGCTGGTGTTCGGCGCGGTGGGGGAAGACCCGCTGGATGAAGTGTGGCGGGAAAACATTACCCTGAACGCCCTGCGTGATGGACTGCCCGATCGGCTGAACGGTATCTGCGCCCACTGCTTGATGAAGCATAGCTGTCTTGGCTCTTGTATTGCCCAGAACTACTATCGCACAGGCGGTCTCTGGGCACCGTTCTGGTTCTGCGAGCAGGCGGAGGCAGCCGGGTTGTTCCCAGACACGCGTCTGGGGACGGCAACGGCGTAGTTGTGGAAGCGAACAGAGATCAAGGAGGAGGGAGCAAAATGTCGAAAGATGCGAAGGCGAAACCGACGTACCAGGTCCCAGTAGTGATGGCACTCGGTGAACTTGCCACAGGGTGGGGTGGTGCTTGCAAGCCTGGTCTCACACCTGATGGCGCCTGCAGGGAGGGCTCGATTGGCGGTGGCGAATGCAGGATGGGCCCCTCTCCGGAGGGTGGGTGCGTAGACGGAGGAACGCCCATCTTTCTGAGCTGCCGTGGAGGTCAGACCCCGTAGAGACGGTTAAACTTAATGCGAGCATCCGACGTGGTGAAGGGCCTGGTTGCCCCGGGGCTGGAACATGCTGTGGGACTGGATTTGGCGGACGGTAGCACGTGGGGCATTGTGGCTGGAGATGCGTCGGCATCGTTCGTTGTCTCGCCTCTCGCAGAGGCGATGCAACTGCGGCCTGTAGTGAGCGGAGTCGAACGGCCCGGCCACGGTCGTGCTCGCCGTCTGCTCGTCGTGGTTGACCGTAACAGAGCAGACCTGGGGGCTGACGATGGCTTTGCGGACGTCCTGGCTGCACACGCACCAGTGCGTTCTCCACATGCCGGCTCTGAGGCACCCATGCCGGCCTCATGGACCGCTGTGCTCTCTGAGGATGAAGGCACCACCATTTGCGTCCTGAGTTCTGCCAAGGACGCCCGCACCCTTCCCCTACAACTCGTGCAGGTGTCGGCGGTCATTGGCCGGCATGCTCAGACCCGCGGTGGGTTGTTACTGCACGGCGCGCTGGCAGAGCGGGAGGGATGCGGCCCTTCGGCAAGCTCAGGACAAGGCGTGATCCTGGCCGGGCCAGGAGGGGTGGGCAAGACCATGGCGAGTCAGCGGCTCCTGCCACCCTGGCGCTCTTTGTGCGACGATACCACGCTGGTGGTGCGTGACGAGCAGGGGGCTTACTGGGTTCATCCGTGGCCCACCTGGAGCACATTCGCGCTCGGCGGGCCGGGGGGCACCTGGGATGTGCAACGTGCCGTCCCGCTGAAGGGTATCTTCTTCCTGTCCCAAGCGGAAAAAACGCAGCTTGAGCCCGTGGGTGTCGGACAGGCTGTGACCATGCTCGTCGAGTCCGCGGAACAGGTCTCGTGGCCCATGGTGGGCGACATGGAATGTGAGGAGATACGAGCGATACACCTGCAGCGCTTCGACAACATCTGTGCCTTGGCGCAGGCCGTGCCCTGTTATATTCTCCGCCTGAGCCTGGCTGGCGCCTTCTGGCAGGAGATGGAGCGAGCTCTCAGCGGAAACGGCGAGGGCCCAGTGTGAGCGGCAGCTCCCTTCAGAAACCCGTTTTCTCGGAGAAAACGGGTTTCTCTAACAGGGCATCGTGAACGACGATCTTGTGCCCAAGATCCGGCCCCTCAAAGACGATGCAGGACTGATACTCGCCGGGTCAGTGACTGAACTGCGCAAGCTGATGGGTGAGAAACCCAGCGCTGCGCTTTTCTGTGCCCACGTCGGACCCAGCATGAACCCCACCCTGTGCGAGCTGGACCTGCTGGAGATCGTGCCCTACGGCGACAGGCCGGTACGGGTCGGCGACGTGATCTTCTTCCTGCCACATGAAGGAGACCGGCCTGTCGTACACCGCGTCGTCGGCGCGACCCCGGAGGGCATCCGCACCCGCGGCGACAACAGCACTGGTGACGATCCCTGGCGTCTGCAGTCTGCGGACATCGCCGGCCGGGTGGTGGCCGCCTGGCGTGGCCAGAAGCGGCGGAGGATCGCTGGAGGACGGGCAGGCTGGCTCGTGACCCGTCTGACTCGCTGGGGAGGTGCGCTTGATCGGAGCGTGTCCCGACTGCTGCATCCCCTCTATCGCTCCCTCGCCCGCCGTAGCATCGTGCGCCGCCTATTGCCGTCCCGCCTCAAACCCCGTGTCGTCATCTTTCAAGCCAGCGACCGCAGCCATTTCCGGCTCTTGCTGGGCCGGCGCGTCGTGGGCCGATACGATGATCGCCAGCGTCGCTGGCACATCCGACGCCCCTTTCGCCTGCTCGTGGATGTGCCGTCGCTGCCTGGAGCGCAAGCGATGGAGACAACTCCCTCAGATCCCGTTGATGTGGCATAGAGCCCCTGAAACCATCACGTTGGGCCCATGGCTGAAAACCTTCGCATCCTGACCACCAAGCTACGAGACGCCTTGGCTCAACTGCCCTATCTGCCCCGAGCGCTGGCCCTGGTCTGGGCTGCCGCCCGAGGCTGGACCATCGCCTGGGCCGTCCTGCTGGTGGTGCAGGGGCTGCTGCCGGTGGCCACGGTCACTCTGACCCGATCCTTGGTGGATAGCCTAGTGGCGATCATGGGGGCTGGCGGCGCCTGGGAGACCATTCGTCCTACCCTGGTGCTGGCGGGCCTCATGGCCGGGGTCATGCTGGTGACACAGCTCCTGGGCAGCGCCACTGGCCAGATCCGCACCGCTCAGTCAGAACTGGTCAGAGACCACATCACCGCCCTGATCCACCGAAAGTCCATAGCCGTAGACCTGGCCTTCTACGACTCACCCGACTACTACGATCACCTGCACCGGGCGCGCATTGAGGGCAGCTACCGGCCCGTGGCCCTGCTGGAGAGCATGGGCGGTTTGCTGCAGAACGGTATTACTCTGGTGGCCATGGGTGCGGTGCTGATCCCCTACGGCCCCTGGCTGCCCTTTGCCCTGCTGTTCAGCACCCTGCCCGCCTTCTATGTGGTGCTGCGTCATAACCTGCGCCAACATCAATGGCGGCTGCGTACGACAGCCGATGAACGCCGGGCCTGGTACTATTACTGGCTGCTCACGGCCAGAGAGGCCGCCGCCGAGATACGGCTGTTTCGACTGGGCGATCACTTCCAAGCTGCCTACCAGACATTGCGCCGACGGCTGCGCGGCGAGCGTCTGCAGTTAGCCAAAGATCAGGGGCTAGCCGAACTGGGGGCGGGCTTCACCGCTCTCCTGGTCACTGGCGGTGCCATGGCCTGGATGGTCTGGCGAGCCCTGCAGGGGTTGGCAAGCCTGGGCGATCTGGCGCTCTTTTACCAGGCTTTCAATCAAGGCCAGGGCTTGATGCGCTCTCTCCTGGGAAGCGTGGGGCGAATTTACTCCAATAGCCTTTTCTTGGGCAATCTCTTCGAGTTCCTGGAACTGGAACCGCAGGTGGTAGATCCTTCCCAGCCATCCCCCGCACCGTCGCCCTTGAAAGAGGGCATCCGCTTTCGGCAGGTCACCTTCCGCTATCCCGGCAGCGAGCGGGCGGCCCTACAGGACCTCAACCTTACCATCCCGGCTGGTCAGATCGTGGCCATCGTCGGTCCCAACGGCGCCGGCAAGAGCACCCTGATCAAGCTCCTCTGCCGCCTGTACGATCCGCAGGCCGGCCACATCGAGCTGGATGGGGTTGATCTGCATGACCTGCAGATCGAGGAGCTCCGGCGCCGGATCACCGTGCTATTCCAGGAACCGGTTCACTACAATGCCACCGTCGCCGAGAACATTGGGGTGGGGGATCTGGCGGCGACGCCAAGTGCGGCCGAGATCGAAGCCGCGGCTCAGGCCGCTGGGGCCGACGAGCCCATCGCCCGTTTGCCCCAGGGCTACGATACCATGCTGGGGAAGATGTTTGCCGGCGGCACCGACCTCAGTGTGGGCGAGTGGCAGCGGGTTGCCCTGGCGCGGGCCTTTCTGCGCCAAGCTCCCATCGTCGTCCTCGACGAGCCGACCGGCGCCATGGATTCCTGGGCCGAAGCCAACTGGCTGCGGCGGTTCCGCCGGCTGGCCAGCGGCCGCACCGGCATGATCATCACCCATCGCTTCACCACGGCCATGTATGCCGACATCATCCACGTCATGCACGACGGCCGGATCGTGGAATCGGGCAACCACCATGAGCTGCTGGCCCAGGGCGGTCGCTACGCCCAATCGTGGACTGCGCAGATGCAGGGGGCAAACCAGAATGATTGAGCCGCAGCAGGCTGCCCCAGACGAGAGCGTGAAGCGCTTTCTGCGACTGTGCCTGCGTCACCGTTGGGACCCCACAGCGCTTGGGGCCGCGCGCACGCTGACCACGCATGGTGATTTCGATTGGGATGGGCTACGCCAGGTTGCCCAGGCCGAGGGTCTGGCCCCGCTGCTCTACCGCATCGTGCGCGGCCAGAATCTGCTTCCGCTGTCAGTAAAACAGGACCTACGGCGTGCCTACGACGAGAACGTCCTTCGCAACACCTTCCTTTTCCACAAACTGGAGGAGGTGCTGCGCCACCTGGCGACGGAGGGTGTGGACATCATCCTCCTCAAAGGCGCCGCCTTGTCCAAGACGGTCTACGGCAGCGCTGGTGTGCGTCCGATGGGAGACCTCGACCTGCTGGTGCGGGAGGAGGACGTGCCCACGGCGCTGCGCGTGCTTCCGGCGCTGGGCTACGAGACGGTCCCACCCCTCGCCTACAGAAGCGAGGTGATGCTGCGCAAACAGGGTCTGGTGGAGACCGTGATCGAGGTCCACTGGAACTTGTTCGTTCCTCCCTACTATCAGCATGTGCTTCCCATAGACTGGTTCTGGCAGACGGCGTTGCCCGTTCGTATCGGCAACGCGCCCTCCTTGGTGCTGGGTCCTGAAGCGCAGGTGCTCCATTTGTGCGGCCACCTACTCCTGCACCACAGCGGGGAAGAATTGCTCTGGTTACACGACGTGGCCGAGGTGATCGCTTTCTACCGGGAGCAGATAGACTGGGAGCAGGTGCTGGCCCGGGCGCAGGCGTACGACCTGGTGCTGCCGACGCAGCAGATCCTAACGCGGGTGGGCGAGGAGTGGCAGGCGCCGATCCCCCCCGACGTGCTGGAGCGGCTGCGCGCCTTACGTCCCTCGCGCGACGAGGAGCGGGTCTTCGCCTGGCTCGCCGCCAGGCACTCTTCGGCGGCCCAGCGCTTTTGGGCTGACCTGGCGAGCATGCCGGGCTGGGGACCGCGGTTGCGCTTTGTGTGGCGCAACCTCTTTCCACCGGCAGGCTATGTGCAGCACTGCTACCGCATCGCCCACCCACTCCTGCTGCCGCTGTACTATCCCTACCGCTGGTTTCTGGGGTTGCGCAGCGCCCTATGACTGCAACACTCGGTAAATCACAGGAGGTTCGTAGTGCGCACTTGCGCACTTATGAGGGTTAACAAAGCAATCGGGTGACCCCGCCCGCTTGGCCGCCGAATGGAATTTTGAAGGTGCGCATTACCAACACGATAAGCACTACTTTCAGTGCTCTCAATCTGTTCACCCTGAGCTTTAGCTCGCTGCGGCTGGGCGCCGGTTCGTTTTTCATACCCCGAATAAGGCACGGTTCAGCGTTCCTCGTCTACGCCTGCCTCGGAGCAGGCGTTGGCAGACTTGAGGATTGACCTCGATGAGAAACTCGAGGGTATGGAAGCTCACCTCTGCCAGTTAGAGGGGTAAATCCTCTCTTACGTAACTTGTTCGGGTTCGTTGCGCCGCGCCCCCAACAAGTTGGGGACTCCAAACCCTGAGCACGGGATTCCGAAATGGTCTGGCCATTCTGTGCTTGAGACATCGCCAAATTCTACGATTGCCGGCTGTTGCTCTGCATGCTACTCAAGCGTCAACCTAACCTGAACCATGCCCCGAACAGTTTCTTAGCGTTCATCAGAGCGCTCAAAGATGCAGCAGTCATTGGCCTGTATCTGAAGGCCAGAAAGAGATGTTCCGATGTCCAAAGCGCTCAAGTACACGTTTCTGGTCCACGCAGTGGTGGGGGTCCTCTTCGGGGTGCCGTTGCTCATCGCCCCGGGACGCTTCCTGGGATGGATCGGCTGGGCACCCATTGACCCCATCATCAGCCGGTTGCTGGGGGCAGCGCTCCTGGCGCTGGCCTGGAGTTCCTTCCGTGGCTGGCAGGCCACCGAAAGGGCACAAGTAGCCATTTTGGTGAAGATGGAAGCAGTCTTCACTGTGCTGGGCTGCGTAGGCCTGCTGCGACATCTGCTTTTCGCGCATTATCCGGCCATGGTCTGGATAGTGTTCGCCATTCTTGGGATCTTTGCCATCGCCTGGATTGTTTCTCTGTTGAGGAAGCAACCATAGCAGCCCATTCGCATGGGAGATGATATCACGATTCATCTCTTGCCTCCGTTTTCTGCTCCGGCCGGGCCATCCACTTGCTCTGTCAAGCCTGTGCCGACCT
>JGI24025J20009_10003621_pt1 | contig 10442 bp, 12 predicted proteins | sample Cruoilmetagenom3_FD_20009 | JGI IMG/M metagenome (IMG submission 20009) | reverse complement strand
CGTATGTATTAATAGTATCGGTTACTGAAGATGCTTTTGCAGATATTTTAAAATTATAAAACTTACATTTTTCAAAAAGCCTTACATTTTTCAATGCACTTTCTACCATAGCATTTACTATGCTGCCCCCATTTTTTCTCAAAATCCTTTTATCTATAGAACCAGAATTAACTCCAATTCTAATAGCTGCTTCTTTTTGCTTTGCTTTCTCTATAATCTTAGCAACTCTATCGTTTCCCCCAATGTTGCCAGGATTTATTCTTATACAATCTATTTCTGCATTAAAGCAATCAATCGCAAGATTGTAATCAAATTGTATATCTGCTACTAATGGAACAGAAAATATCTTTTCATTTATTAAAGATTTTAAGCGACTGATTGATTTTTTTTCAGGAACTGCAATTCTTATTAGCTCGCATCCATTATTTATTAACTCATTAACTTCAGCTCTTACTTTTTCTGGCTCTTCCAATTTACTCTTTAGCATAGATTGAACTACTATAGGATTTTGGCCACCTATTTTTAAATTGCCAACTTTTATAACCCTTGTTTTTCTTCTCTTTATTAACATTTGTATATAGATGTTTATATACTTTTACATATTTTGAAGATTAAATGGACTTATTATATCAAATATAAAACCTACAGCCAGTAAAGAAACTAAGATAACTATACCTATCTTGTTATATATCTCCAGAAATTTTTTTGAAACAGGTCTCCTTCTGATAGCTTCTACTAGTAATATAGCTACATGACCACCATCTAGAGGAAGAATTGGAATTAAATTTCCAAAAGCCAGCAGCAGAGAAACCAATGCCACAAAAAGAATAAAATTCTGAAAACCCATTGAAGCTGATTGCTGAAATATGCTTATTACTCCAACCGGAGAAACAGGTCTTGCTTCTGCAAAAGATAACTTTCCGGAAAATAACATACCAAATAGCTCTATATAAGACTTAGTTATTTGCCAGGTCATAACAAAGCTCCCTTTTACTATTTCAAGAAAACCCAGCTTCTTTTTTACAACTTTAGGACTTATACCTAAAAACCCTTCTCCTTCTACATTATCTAATTTTGTTTTTATTTTTAACTCCTGGCCGTTTCGTATAACAGTATAAGTTACTTTTTTGCCAGGGTTATTTTTAGTTAAACTTGAAAATTTATCCCAGCCTTCTATCCTATTATCATCCAGGGCAATAACTCTATCTCCAACTTTAAAGCCGTTTATATCTGCTGGTGAATCAGGTTGAACATAATCAATAACATTTACGGGTGCAAACACTCCCATGCTCAAAAAAATCCCAATTAAAATTACAGCAAATACGGCATTCATACCCACTCCGCCAACGGTAGTCAACAGTTTACTGCCGAACGGCTTGTTACAAAATGCTTTATCTTTTTTATCTTCAGGGATATGCTCATTTCTATCCAGGCCCAATATTTTATTATACCCACCTAATAGAAAAGCACTAATGCCGTAAGTAGTACCACCCCTGGATTTAAACTTTATCAGTTTTGGACCAAAACCTATAAAAAATTCTTCTACATATATTCCGCTAACCTTAGCAAATAAAAAATGACCGGTCTCATGTACAAGTATTATTAATGAGAATCCTAATATAGCTAAAATATATTGAAAAAAAACATTCAAATTTTCCATAAGGTTAATTATAATCTACCAAATCTTCTGTCCCTTTTTTGATAATCATAGATAGCTTTTAGGAACTTTCTCCTATCAAAATCAGGCCATAATGTCTTTGTAAAGTAAAGTTCAGTATAAGCAATTTGCCATAACAAAAAATTACTTACTCTATACTCACCACTTGTTCTTATTAACAAATCAGGGTCAGGACAGTTTTTCGTATATAAAAAATCAGATAAAATATTTTCGTCTAACTTTTCTATTTTAAGTCTGCCTTCTCTGACAGCATCATAAATTTTTTTAGCTGCATTTACTATTTCTTTCCTTGATCCATAATTTAATGCTATGTTTAAAACAAGCTTTTTATTATTTTTAGTTTTAAATTCTGCATCTTCAAAAGACTTAAAAACTTTTGGTGGGATTGATTGCCTTTTACCTATCAGTACAAGTTTTATACCATTCTTATTTAAAGTATTTAGCTCCCTGCTTAGAGTTTCTACGAATAGATTCATTAAATCGTTAACTTCATTCCTGGGTCTTTGCCAGTTTTCACTGGAAAATGAGTAAACAGTTAAATACTTTATTCCTAATTTTATACTTGTTATAACTATATCTTTAAGTATTTTAGATCCTGCTCTATGACCAGCAATTCTGGGAAGTTTTCTCTTCGCTGCCCATCTTCCATTTCCATCCATAATAATTGCCACATGAACAGGAATATCTTTTTTCTTAAGTTCTCCAATAGTTGGGTCTTTTATAGAAGCTTTAAGAGAAGAAATAAAATTCAATATAGACTACCTACACTTCCATAATTTCCTTTTCTTTTTGAGATAATGACTTATTAATTTCATCTATATACTCATCGGTTGTCTCCTGAATATGTTTTTGCAGATCCCTGAGATCATCTTCTGTAATCTCACTACTGCTTTCCATTTTTTTAGCTCTATCATTTTCTTCTCTCCTGATATTCCTGATTGCTATTCTCCCATCTTCAGAAATTTTTTTCACCAATTTAACTAATTCTTTTCTTCTCTCTTCATTTAGTGTTGGGATAATAAGCCTGATAACTTTTCCATCGTTATTAGGAGTAATTCCTAAATCAGAAGTTAAAATCTGTCTTTCAATTTCTTTCAAAAGTTTTGGCTCATACGGTGAGATAACTATAACCCTTGGCTCAGGTATGCTTATACTTGCAATGTGCTTAAGCAGAGTTTTACTACCATAATAATCAATATATATCCTATCCAGCAAAGAAACAGAAGCTCTACCTGTTCTGATAGTATTAAACTCATGCTGTATTTTTTCCACCGTCAGCTTCATTTTATTACTTGCATCCAAAAGTAACTTATCCTTAATTTTAATCACTCCTTTACTACTATTGTTCCTATCTCTTTTCCCATCACAGCACCTTTTATATTCCCTGATTTAGTAATATTAAAAACTACAATAGGTAAATTATTTTCCATACACAATGAACTAGCAGTAGGATCTAAGATCTTTAGATCCTTTTTTATTACATCAAGATAAGTAAGTTTTGTAAACCTCTTAGCCTCTTTAAACTTCACAGGGTCTTTATNATATACTCCATCCACCTTAGTAGCCTTAAAAATTACCTGTGCATTTATTTCCAGTGCCCTGAGAGCAGCAGCTGTGTCAGTAGTAAAATAAGGATTTCCAGTTCCTCCTGCAAATATTACTACCCTCCTTTTTTCCAGGTGTCTTATAGCTCTCCTTCTTATAAACGGCTCGGCAATTTCCCGCATAGAAATAGAAGTTTGAACTCTGCTCATAACTCCCTTTTTTTCAAGAGCCCCCTGAAGTCCCAAAGCATTCATTACAGTCGCTAACATTCCAATATAATCAGCAGTAGCTCTGTCCATTCCTCTTGCATTTGCTGAAACTCCTCTCCAAAAATTACCTCCTCCTATCACTACTGCTACTTCCACTTTCATATCAACTACTTCTTTAATCTGATCAGCAACATCTTCCATAACTTTAGGGTCTATTCCATATCTTGACTCACCTAATAAAGCCTCACCGCTAATTTTTAACAGAACCCTGCTGTATTTTGGCTTTAACATCTCCTGCTAACCTTCTTCTCCAAGAACATATATAGTAAATCTTTTAATTACTATGTTCTCTCCTATTTTAGCTATGTTTTGTTTTACTAATTCTCCAACTGTTATATCATTATCCTTCACATATGGTTGTTCCAACAGACAATTTTCCACATAAAATTTTTTTAATTTACCCTCAGCAATCCTGTCTAATATATTTTCAGGCTTACCCTCATTTAGGGCTTGCTTCTTATATATATCTTTCTCTTTTCTAATTACCTCATCTGGTACATCTTCTACTAAAACATACGTAGGCGCAGAAGCTGCAATATGAAGAGCAACATTATGTACAAATTCTTTAAACATTTTATTCCTGGCAACAAAATCAGTTTCACAATTAATTTCTACCAATACCCCAATTTTAGAACCTATATGAATATAACTATCAATAATTCCTTCTTTAGTAGGTCTTAAAGATTTTTTAGAAGCTTTAGCTAATCCTTTTTCTCTTAATATTTTTTCAGCTTTTTCCATATCTCCATTACTCTCAACCAGAGCCTCCTTGCAGTCCATCATGCCTACTCCACTTTTTTCTCTCAATTTTTTAACTAATTCTGCCTTTATATTACCCATATTCTTTTCCTTTCTAAAGTCAAACCCATACGTTATCTTCTGGTAAATCTTCTAAATTATTCTCAGGTATCTCCTTCTCCATTTTCTTTGCTTCCTTTTCCTCTGGACTTTTTTCCACTTTAATTTTTTGTTCTTTTCCAGCTTTTACAGCATTACATATTACACCTGTGATTAAATCACAGGAACGAATTGCATCATCATTGCCTGGAATAATATAATCTATCTTATCAGGATCACAATTGGTATCAGTAATTGCTACAACTGGTATATTTAATTTTATCGCCTCATTAACTGCAATTTCCTCTTTATGTGGGTCAACAACATATAAAACATCAGGGACTCTTTTCATATACCTTATTCCACCAATATTATAAAGTAATTTTTCATATTCCTTTTTTATTCCTAATACTTCTTTTTTAGGCAATTTTTCAAATATGCCAGAATTCTCCATTTCTTCTATTTCATTCAATCTCTTAGAACGTTTGTTGATAGTTTCAAAATTTGTAAGTGTTCCACCCAGCCACCTGTTTCGGACATAAGGCATTTCACACTCCTTCGCATAATTTTCAATTATATCCTGCGTTTGCTTTTTAGTTCCTACAAATAAAACAATCCCATCTTCACTTACTACTTTTTTCACATACTCATAAGCATCAATTATTAACTGCAAAGTTTGTTGAAGATCTATTATATATATACCATTTTTCTCCGAATGTATATATCTTTTCATTTTGGGATTCCATCTTCTGGTTTGGTGGCCAAAATGAACACCAGCTTCTAAAAGTTCCTTCATTGTCACAATACTCAAAATCATACCTCCTCAAACTTATGGTTATTCCTCCACCACTTTAGCCATAATCTTAAATCACCATAATACTAGAAGTGGTGTGTGTAATTTCAACGAACAAGTTTAACATAATCTAAATTTTTGGGCAAACATGTTTTGTATTAAAACCTACGACTATCCTTATTTATTCAAAACATTAACTGGCTCTAGGGTGGAACCGGTCGTAATCTTTCTTTAACTTTTTAATGTTTAAGTGAGTATATATTTGAGTGGTAGAAATACTCTTATGTCCAAGAAGTTCTTGTACTTCTCTTATTCCTGCTCCTTCTTGTAACAAGTGTGTAGCAAAACTATGTCTTATGCTATGGGGAGTAATATTTTTCTCAATACCTGCCTTTTTCATACTTTTTTTAACAATAGTTCTCATACTTCTAGTTGATAGCTTACTTCCAAATTTATTTAAAAATAAATGGTCATTATCAATACACTTATTATGATTTATGTTAAATATAAATTTATTTCTTATTTTTAAATATTTGTTTATCCACAGTAATGCATTCTGGTTTAAATATACTACTCTTTGTCTTCTCCCTTTACCAATGACATTTATCTCTTTATTTTTCAAATCTACATCTTTTACCAGTATTCCTGCTACCTCACTTATTCTGGTTCCAGTAGAATAAATCAACTCTATCAAAGTACGGTTTCTGATTGTGAGTTCATCAACAGGCTTAATACTTTCAAACAGCCGCTCAATCTCCTTCTGAGAAAGAAAAGAATAAAACCTATAATGCTTTTTAGGGACATTAGCTAGTTGAGTTAATTGAATATTTGTATATTGGTTATTTTCCAGGAACCTAAAAAAATTAATGAGCGAAGAATATTTTCTAATAATAGTAGCGTTAGAATATTTAAAATTATCTAAATACTTAAAATATTTCCTAAAAGAATCTAAATTTATTTCAGAGGTTTTTATAGTACTTAGATTTTTTATATAATTTATAAAATGAAGTATATCTCTCCTGTAAGCGTTTATAGTATTTATAGATAAATTTTTTTCATATCTTAAATATTTTATATATAATTCTAAACTATTTCCTGAGTCCATCTTTATATGTAATCACTCTCTATATCTTTCATCTTCTTTTTTATTTTTTCCCGCTTATTTAAAATTAAGTCTAAACTAATAATTGTCTCACCATTTTCTATCTTTTCAGGTTCGAAGTTATAGGTTTTAGCTCTATTAAAATAATCTTTTAAACTTTGAATCATATCTATCATAAAATTTCTGATTTTGTCTGATCTGTAATCAATTTTTAAATTATCCTTAGATATTTCATCCAGTATTATATTTAATTTATAAAATACATCTTCTAAAACAGTATTAACCTTTTTAAAATTTAATTTCTTCTTTAATGTAAGACTTTTAATTATCTTTTTTAGATCTCTATTAATAATATTATCATATTTGTATAACGCATAACCTAATGGGTTTTTAGGTCTCTCAATTTTCTTCCTTTTAAATAATCTCATTTTCTTCTCCTTATTTTCTCTTTCTTTATTAACCTCACTACCATTAAGAAATCTATTTAATTAAAACTATATAAATTTAAATATTTTTACTCGTATCATAATTATATACATTACCCATATAATAACAATAATTACTAAAAAATTGAGATGACGAATTGCTAAAACAATAAAACATTATAATTGATATAGACATCTTTAAATAAATATGAAATTTAAAATATTTTTTTATATTTACCAAAACTCTTTTCCTCAACCAACTGCTTTAGCTCCAGGTCTGCCAATATTCCGAGAACCTCTTTAATTCCATACCCAGTAAATTTTACTATCTCTTCCAAACTTTTTGGTTTATATCCTATAAACTCATAAATTCTCTTATGATCAACATCTAAACTATTATCAATATTATTAGGATTATTACTAATCTCATCAACCTTACCTTCAGGTGCATCTACATTTAATTTTCTCTTTTTATCAATTTCATAACATACTCCAAAATACTGGCTGAATTCTTCTAATATATCATCTATATCTTCTACTAATTTTGCACCACTTTTTATAAGCCTGTGGCATCCCCTACTTTCAGAACTAAAAATATTCCCAGGTACTGCAAAAACTTCTCTATTCTGTTTTAATGCAATCTCACTTGTTATTATAGCACCACTTCTTTCACCTGCTTCCACAACAACTACTCCATTGCTGAGACCGCTAATTATTCTGTTACGAGAGGGGAAATTAGATTTTAGAGGAGGAGTTTTAGGAAAAAATTCTGATACTAAACTTCCATTTTTAGTAATATCCTTATACAAATACCTATTTTCAGGAGGATACACAACATCTATACCACATCCCAATACTCCTATACTGCCGCCTTCTTCTTCCAATGCTGCCCTCTGGGCATAGCTATCAATTCCTAACGCCATGCCACTAACAACAGTTATTCCAATTTTAGATAATTGTTTGCTTATATATTCCGCTGCCTCTATTCCGTAAGCAGTACATTTTCTTGTACCTACTACTGCTACATTAAACTTTGCTTTTCTTATTTTTTCCCCTTTTAAAAATAAAATAGGTGGAGGAAAATATATCTCCTTTAAAATATCTGGATAACTTTCATCAGAAATATTTAAAACACTAATATCATTTTTCAGTAAAAAATCCATTACTGAATTAAAATTATTATCACCACTTTCTCTCTGATTAATATTTTCTAAGCCAAAATCCAGGTTCAATTTAAGAGTCTTGTTACTACTAAAAAAATTTAGAGTTTTATAAATATTGCATTTATTTCTCTTAAAGACATCTATAAATTTAGAAGGCTTAACTTTATATTCTGATAATAGATATAAAATTTTTTTGCTTATTTTATTTATACTTGCCATAACCAAGACTACTAAAGTCATAATTAACTCTATACTGTAGTGCTTCTAATAAATGTTGATTCCTGATAATTTCACTTTCATCTAAGTCAGCTATAGTCTGTGCTACTTTTAATATACTTACCATTCCTCTGGCAGTTAAATTATATTTTTCTGAAATTTTTGATAGCAAATTCCTGACTTCTTTATTGTCTTCCAGCCAATGGTTTACCATGCGTGATCCTGATTCTGAATTATATTTAATTTTTTTTCCTTTATATCTTTTTTGTTGTATTTCAATACATCTTCTTACCCGTTTCTTAATTTCCAATGAACTCTCTCCAGGATTTGCGTCTATAAAATCATTCTCCTTTAATCTAGGAACATTAACTCTCATATCAATCCTGTCCACTATTGGTCCAGAAAGATTCTTCCAGAACTTTCTGATTTCTCTGAAGCTGCAGACACATTTTTTCTTATCATCTCCGAAATATCCGCAATAGCAGGGATTAGTAGCTACAATAAGCATAAAACTGCAGGGAAAACAATATGATGCATTATTTCTTGTTATAACTACTCTTTTATTTTCTAAAGGCTGCCTTAAATCTTCTATGAGATTTTTAGGAAACTGTGAAAACTCATCTAAAAACAACACTCCTCTATGAGACAGGCTTATTGCACCAGGTTTAGGATTTTTTCCTCCTCCTATTAAACCTATTCTACTTATGGTATGATGAGGATTTCTAAAAGGTCTTTTTTGTATTAATTCTCCACTATACTTTTTATATAAGCTATAAATTTTAGTTACTTCTATACATTCGGGTAAACTCAACTGTGGCATAATAGTTATAGCTCTTTGAGCTAACATTGTTTTACCTGCTCCTGGAGGCCCAATTAGCATTATGTTATGCATACCGCTTACTGCAATCTCAAGAGCACGTTTAGCCTTAAGCTGACCTTTTACATCTTCAAAATCATAATTATAACAGTTATTGCTATACAAAATTTTATTACCATTACTTTTGTAAACATATTTCTCCAGGTCGCTACTGTTACATAGTATTTTTACTACCTCATTTAAATTTCTACCTGGCACAATATTAATGTTTTTGATTAAAGAAGCCTGGTGTGCAATTTTTTGTGGAACAAAAAAGTAGTTTTCCCCTATACTTACCGCTTTTTCCGTCATAGAAATTATTCCTTTAATTGGATTTATATTTCCATCCAGCGATAGCTCTCCTATAAAGCAGGACATATCAAATAATTTACTGCTAATCTGTCGGCTTACTGCAAGTATTGAGAGAGCTATAGGCAAATCATAAAAAGCACCTTCCTTTTTTATATCAGCCGGAGAAAGATTAACAATTATCCTTTTCATTGGAAATTTGAAGCCGCTATTAATAATAGCAGCTCTAACTCTTTGTCTGGATTCACTTACTGCTTTATCTGGAAGTCCAACTATAGTAAATGAGGGCAGGCCATTTGATATATGTACTTCTACTGACACCTTAATAGCATCTATACCGGCAAGTGCAAAACTGTCTATTTTAAAAAACATAGGCTAATTATATATGCATATACATAATTAGTCAAATGTGCAGTCTATTAACTAAATTAGTATCGTCTTTTTACCTTTTCCTACAATTCTTAAAACTGGTCTTCCTTCAAATAGATCAATATTAGATGACGTTAACGACAATGCTTCTGAAATTCTAAGTCCAGTTTCAAATAAAACTAATATTAAAAGAGAGTCTCTTTCTCCATTTCTTCTTTTTTTAGCTTCAGAAGCTAAAAGCTTAACTTCTTCAGGAGTAAGATAGGGAACGATTTTAAAAGCTCTACCCAAAGTTGTATTTCTCTTTGTAAGAGACTTTTCTGTCATATTTTTCTATACACTTTTAACTTTTGTATAATTTTAATACTTTTTTACTACGCAACAATAAAAAAACTGCTTAAAATATCCTCTTTTCTATACAAAATTATCCCTTATGTACGGTATTGTGCAGAAATGTGCTAGATGCAAAGGATATACCTTTCAGGCAAAAAAACAAAGACCGGTAAAATTGCTAAAGAGATTTTAAAAGAATTTTGTGATTTTTCATTTAAAGGAAGATTATCTAAGTTTTGATTTCAAAAACGATGGGTACATTTTCAATTATAAATATGGATCTTAAATTAAGAATATTAAAGAGGAAGGAAGCTAAATGACACATATAAGTAAAAAAATAAGCATCGCTATGATGATATCAGTATTTGTAGTGACTATATGCTTTTCAATGACGATATTCCCATCGAAAGATAAAAGTTTTTTTACAAAAGGGGATTGTAAAAGTTACTTAGAAATTACCAATTACTAATATAAATAAAGTAAGTAAATTAATTTATTAGTTTATAATTTGTTATAAAAAAGTTAAAAAAATAATGTTAGGAAAAAG
>JGI24025J20009_10003620_pt1 | contig 10443 bp, 9 predicted proteins | sample Cruoilmetagenom3_FD_20009 | JGI IMG/M metagenome (IMG submission 20009) | reverse complement strand
AGGTAATCGATTACGTAATCGATTACCTTAAAATACCACACATACAACATTAAATAATGGAGTTATTTGTATATATGAAAATTACCATGAAAGATGTGGCCCAAAAAGCAGGGGTATCAACAGCAACAGTTTCCCATGTGATCAATAAAACTCGGTTTGTTGAAAAAGAAACTAAAGATAAAGTTTTAAGAGTTATGAAAAAATTAGATTATTACCCAAACTTTGCTGCGCAAAGTCTACGTAGCCAAAAAACCAAGGTAATAGGCTTAATAGTGCCAGATATTTCTAATTTCTTTTTTACAGCCGTGATTAGAGGAATAGAAAATACATTAAAAAAATATGGATATAATCTTATACTCAGCGATTCTAATGAAAATTTAGAAATCGAGAAAGATCAAATAAGAGTATTCAACGCCAAATTAATAGATGGTTTAATTATAGCACCCGCGTCCGGCGACCATACTTTTTTTGAGAAGTTATTAAACAGGAATAACCCCGTAGTATTTATTGATCGCAAGCCACAAGGTTATTGCCCGGGCGATTGTGTATTAGTTGATAATGTTAAAGGTGCTTATGAGGCGGTTAGTATGTTAATTAAAAGGGGGCATTCAAGAATAGGAGTTATTACTGGAGTACCAGGATTAACTACTAGTGAAGAAAGGCTTGAAGGATATAAAAGAGCATTAGTGGATTATGGGATAAAGGTTGATCAAAATTTAATAAAAATAGGTGATGGCAGATATAATAGTGGTTATAAATTAATGAAAGAATTGTCACTTAATACAAATATAACTGCTTTATTTGTTGTTAATAATCTAATGACTATAGGTGCTATGCAATTTTTAAAAGAAAAACAGATAAAAATACCTGTCGATCTTGCAATTATAGGATTTGATGATTATAAATGGGCTTCAATTACAAACCCTCCATTATCGGTGGTCAAACAGCCAAGTCGTAGAATAGGAGAAAAAGCTTCTGAACTATTAATTAGAAGAATAAAAAAAGAAGAAACCGGAGATTATAAGGAATACCGTTTACCTACAGAGCTTGTTATTAGAGAATCGTTTTAAGAAAAAAAATTTTAAACAAATGGGGGGTAAAAAAAGGGGGATGTATTATATATGAAAAATTATCCTAATTAGTGAGAGAAGATATAATCTATATATCTAAATCAAAAAATGCTGTCTGTTAAGTAATTGTGTAAAAGATTAAAAAATTAAAATTACCCTCTTTATAATGAGGGAAAAGAAAGGAGAAGTTTTATGAAACGTTTTGTTATGTTGTTAGTTGTTGTATTATTTCTTGGGCTTATTCCATTGTTTTCTCAATGCGGAATTGCCGAGGAGCTAGTTATTGCTACAGTAAATAATCCCGATATGATAACTATGAAAAAGTTGTCAGAAGAATTTACTAAAGACACAGGAATCAAACTAAGTTTTATCGTATTGCCTGAAAATGAACTTCGACAGAAAGTCACTCAGGATGTTGCCCTCGGTGCAGGAAAATTTGATATTGTAACCATTGGTACGTATGACACTCCATTCTGGGCTGCAAACAAATGGATTGTCTCGTTAGAGCCATATTTTAAAAAAATGTCAGCAACCGAACTGAAAGAATATGACCGTGATGATTTTCTTTCACCAGTTATCAGTGCACTTTCACTAAATGGTGAACAGTTTGCTATTCCATTTTATGGTGAGAGCAGTATGGTCTTCTACAGAAAGGATCTTTTTGAAAAACATGGTTTGACGATGCCAAAGGCTCCAACATGGGAAGAAATCTATCAGTTTGCAAAAGTCCTCAATGACCCTGCTAACAATAACTACGGTATTGTACTTCGTGGTCTTCCAGGCTGGGGTCAGAATATGGCTGTTTTCGGAACTATGATCAATGCTTTTGGAGCCCGATGGTTTGATGAAAAATGGCATCCACAGTTTGATACGCAGGAAATGCGAAATGCTTTTCAATTTTACAAAAAAATTGTAACCGAAGTAGGTGAACCAGGTCCTACAACTGTAGGTTTTACCGAAGCTCTTGCTCTGATGTCAAGTGGACGAGCTGGCATGTGGTATGATGCCACTGTAGCTGCAGGATTTCTTGAAGGTGTCGACTCAAAGGTGAAAGGAAAAGTTGCGTATGCTCTTGCGCCTTCTGCAAAGAAGAAGAATAATGGATGGCTTTGGGCTTGGTCGCTTGCTATCGAGTCAGCTTCCAAAAATAAAGATGTGGCATTTGAGTTTATAACATGGGCTACAAGTAAAGATTATATCAAGCTGGTAGGGGAGACCATTGGTTGGCAGCAAGCCCCTCCAGGAACACGTATCTCTACGTATGAAAATCCCAATTATCAGGCTGCAGCTCCTTTTGCCACTCTTACACTTGATTCCATGAAGAATGCAGATTATGACAAACCAACATATGATCCTGTACCATACAAGGGAGTACAATATGTTTCAATTCCTGAATTCCAGGGACTTGGAGAACGAGTGGGACAAGAACTTGCTGCATATCTTTCAGGGGCTAAGAGTCTTGAAGATGTAATTCAAGCATGTCAGAAATCTGCGATTGAGGTCTCAAAAGATGGAGGATACTACAAAGAGTAGTGTTCATGAATATCAACTATTAGAGGAATTGTTTTCCTACTAATGAGATAGTTATGAGGGATGTCGGCAGATATCGAATCTGCCGACATCTCCAATCTTATACATGTACCATGGAGCTATAATACGTCATGAAACAAAAGGTGGATTCGTTACTTACTTTACCAGCAGTTATTATTGTTGCGGTAGTCACCCAGATCCTATTTCTTGCTACTATTTTCTTGAGTTTTGTCAAATGGATCGTAATTCGTCCAGATTTGGGAAAATCTTTTGCAGGTATAAAAAACTATGTATGGATTTTTACGGCGCCAGAGACCTATCGGATTATTGGTAACACCATCTCAATAACTGCACTCTCCCTAATCTTGTGCCTTATTCTTGGGTTTTGCTTTTCTCTGTTGTTAAACAGGAGATTTCCATTACGAAAACTGTGCAATATCTGTATTCTTATCCCATTTTTTATGATGGATGCAGTAATCGGTATTATTTGGAAAACTCTATTACTCCATCCATCCTTTGGTATTGCTGGTTATATTTCACAAATGTCTAATTCAGTTCCAATTGACTTCTTTGGTCAACACGCGTTTATTTCGATTATTATAATGATTGTGTGGCAGTGGACTCCATTCTTTGTATTAATTATACTGGCGGGATTGCAAGGCATAGATCATGAAATAGTTGAAAGTGCTATGATTGATGGAGCCGGTAGTATACGTATTCTGTTCCAGATAAAAATTCCTGCATTGCGCTATCATATTCAAGTTGTAACTATGTTGGGGCTGATCTTTATACTTAAAGTTTTTGGTCTTATTTATGTTACTACTCGTGGAGGGCCTGGATTTGCTACAACGAATCTTCCATATCAGGTATTTAAAATCAGTAATTATAAGTGGGATATTGGTCAGGCTGCGAGTTATGCAACTATTATGGTAGCGATGACTCTTATTATCATTATGTTTATGTTTAATTTTATTCAAAAACAAATCAAAAGATTGGAGATATGAGTATGATACGGATAACCAATAAGAAAGTAGGAAACTCTATGATCACCTTTCTGACTTATATTCTTTGCCTTGTATGGGTGTTTCCAGTTTACTATATGGTTATAACCAGTTTTAAGGTCGAAGAAAGTGTTATTCCACCCTCACTGGTTATCCATGAATTTACTTTAAATAATTATGCTATCATTTTTGATAAATCGATTTTTTCTCATATTACCAACTCTGTGTTGATAACCGTTATTTCAGTTTTGCTTTGTCTGGCTATTGGCTTACCAGCAGCCTATAGAATTGTGTTTGGAAAGATGAAGAATCCAGCCAACCTCTATTTTTGGTTTATTTCAACACAGTTGCTACCACCTTGTGCGGTTCTCGTTCCCGCATTTCTTATCATGCGCTGGATGAATCTATTGGATACGAGAACTGGACTTATCCTGTTATATGTGGGCATTCACACACCATTGATTATATGGATGGTAACATCATTTTTTAAAGATATTCCCATTGAGATTTTGGAAGCAGCAGATATTGATGGGTGTTCTAAGTGGAATGCTTTTTTTAAAATAATTTTTCCACTCTCAAAAATGGGAATAATATCATCAGCACTACTTACTTTTGTATTTATCTGGAACGAATTTTTCTTTGCAGTTAATCTTACGGCAATAAAAGCAAATACCTTGCCGGTATATATGGCCTCATTTATGACGCAGGAAGGACTGTTCTGGGCTAAGCTAAGTGCAATATCGACCGTAACGATCTTGATACCAGTCGTTTTTGGAATTATATCTCAAAAAGCATTGGTTGAAGGACTTACTATGGGTGCGGTGAAAGGATGATTCCACTTTCCTGCTGGAAACACATATAATATAAATGAATAATTTAAGGAGGCATGAAGTATGAAAATGGATATGTTTGATCTTAGGAATACTTGTACAATAGTGACAGGAGGAGCAAGAGGGATAGGGAAAAAAGGAGTTGAAGCGTTTATTGCAGCAGGATCGAGTGTGGTTATAGCAGACATTGATATAGATGCTGCGCAAAAGACCGCAAAAGAGCTTAAAGTAGGAAATTCTTTGGTGATTGCAATAAAAACAGATGTAACTGAACTTAAAAGTGTGAAGGCAATGGTGCGTCAGGCTTTGGATCATTTTGGCAAGATAGATATTCTATTCAACAATGCGGGAATCTGCATCAACGAGCCTGCCAAAACTATGTCACTTGCTTCTTGGAAGCGCGTTATTGATATTAATCTTACAGGTATTTTTATAGTCGCACAAGAGGTCGGCAAGGCAATGATACGGCAAAAACATGGATCGATAATTAATACTGCATCCATGTCCGCCCATATTGTCAATATGCCGCAACCTCAATGTGGATACAATGCTTCAAAAGCTGGAGTTATTCAACTAACAAAATCGTTAGCTGTAGAATGGGCTCGCTATCATGTGAGAGTCAATAGTATCAGTCCAGGCTATATTGCAACAGAAATGACAAAAAAAGCTCCAGCTGAGTGGAAAGCTGAGTGGATGCAAAAGAGTGTTTATAAACGAATGGGTGATCCCAAAGAGCTTCAATCAGCATTGCTCTATTTTGCTAGCAACGCCAGTTCATTTACTACTGGAACTGATCTTGTCATTGATGGTGGATTTACTTCTGTATAGTAATCTGAAAGGGTATTGGAAATGATTAATAAGCAAGTTGGCATATTAGTATTTGATATAGGCACAACAGGGGTCAAAAGTGTTCTGTTTAATGAGGCAGGAAAGGTTATGGGTATCTATACGCAGACAATGAAGACGATCTATCCTCATGTAGGATGGGCAGAGCAGGATCCTTACGAGATGTGGCAGGGTGTTCTGAAGGGTATCCGTCACTTAAAAGATAAAGGACTTCTTAATAACATTGATATGATTGGACTTTCCGGCCACATGAATGGCATGATTCCTGTTGATGCGCAAGGTGAACCAGTTTATAATGAAATAATCCACTCTGATAATAGAAGTGAGCAATATTGTTCTTTTATATTAGATCGAATATCGCTTGATAATTTCTTTACTATGACCGGGAATAGGATTGATTCGCATTTTACTCTGCCAAAAATAATTTGGTTTAAACAACATCTTCCGAACCTCTACAAAAAGACCAAGCATATTATACAGAGCAAAGATTTTATTCGTTCAAAACTTACAGGAGTGAACGGTGTGACTGATTATTCTGATGCATCGCTTACATGTGCCTTTAATTTCAAAAAAAAAGCATGGGCAACAGACATGCTTTGCGAACTAGGACTAAATGTGAACAAATTCCCCCAGATTCGGTCTTCTCATGAATTAGCTGGAACGGTGACTGCTGATGTCGCACGTATGACCGGCTTAAAAGAAGGAATTCCAGTATACGTTGGGGGTGGGGATGCTGCCTGTTCCACAAGAGGCGCTGGGATCGCGGCACCGGGGAAAGCTCAATTATATGTGGGAAGCAGTGCTTGGATTTCTGTTTTAGAAGGAAAGCCTCTTATAGATAGTAAAAGAAGATTGCAAAATTTCTATGATCTTGGTGGATATTTGTGTAATGTATGTGGGACGGTGCAATCTGCTGGTATAGTACATGAGTGGGCTTCAGAGGTACTGGGATATGTGGATAAGACTAAGGTAAATGATCCATTGAAACTATATAAGTTTATGGAGCAGCAGGCTAAAAGTTCTGGTGTTGGAGCTCGTGATATAATGTTCCTCCCGTATCTAATGGGAGAGAGAACCCCTTATTGGGATCAGAATTTACAAGGTGCATTTATTGGTTTATCATTAACTCACACAAGAGCAGATATGATACGCGCTATTTTTGAGGGTATTGCCTATGCTATTCATAGTGTTTTGGATGTGTATGAGGAAAATTCGATATCTATTGAGGATCTTGTTCTTATCGGTGGTGGGGCTGAATCGGTTTTTTGGAGTCATATTTTCTGTGATATTTTGCACAAGCCAATTTATTTAACAAATTCTCCAAGGATGGCTACAGCACTAGGAGCTGCTATAGCCGCAGGAGTGGGGAGTGGATTGTTTCAGAATTATGAAAGCAGTGCACAGATAATATCATTCAGTTACTCAATTGAACCTGATAATGAAGACTATATTCAATATAAGAAACAATATGAAAAATTTTGTAGATTGTTTCACCCGTTTCGTGACTTATGTTATATTATGAAAGATATATAATAATTGTGATTACTTTATAAGATAGAGGAGAAGGAAATTGGAATGAAAGCTGTTGTATTAAACAAAAGCAAAGATATTGCTATTGTAGATGATTTTTTAATAGAAGAGCCTCTTGGTCCTAATGATGTTCGCATTGCCGTGAAATATGTAGGGATTTGTGGCAGTGATGTGCACTATTATGAAGAAGGGAAGATTGGTCCTTATATTATTACTGAACCTATGGTTCTTGGTCATGAGGCATCCGGAATTGTTATTGAGGTCGGTAAACAAGTTACTCATCTTGTAGTTGGGGACAGGGTTTGTATGGAACCAGGGATACCCGATTTTACTAGTAAGGCTTCAAGATTAGGGATGTACAATCTTGATCCTAATGTACGGTTCTGGGCTACACCTCCAATCCACGGCTGCCTGCGTGAATCGGTAGTTCATCCTGCTTCCTTGACATTCAAGGTTTCAGACTCAGTGTCGTTAGAGGAGGCTGCAATGGTTGAACCTATGGCGATTGGTATGTATGCAGCAACTAAGGCACAAATACAACCGGGAGATGTTGCCCTTGTACTTGGAGCGGGAACTATAGGTATTGTTACTACGCTTGCCGTTTTAGCAGGCGGATGCAGCAAGGTGATTGTGTCGGATATTCAGCAGCCAAAACTTAATCTGATACAATCCATAGCCCCTGTTAAAACAGTCAATATTACTAAAAATGATCTTGCAGATATCGTAGCACATGAGACAAATGAATGGGGTGTGGATATCGTCTTTGAGGCTTCCGGAAATAAGAAAGCTTTCTCAACAATGTTTAATTATGTTTGTCCCGGAGGAAAGGTCGTTATTATAGGTATCCCATCCGAACCTGCACCATTTGATGTTCCTGCTGCTCAGGCTAAAGAAGCAGTTACAATACCAATTTTTCGATATGCTAATATGTATCCCAAGACATTAGCATTACTAGATTCTGGAAAAGTAGACCTAAAGCCCTGTATCTCTCGTCGTTTTCCATTTGATAAAGCCATTAATGCTTTTGAATTAGCTGCAAAGCACCAACCGGATATTGTGAAGATTCAAATTTATCTCTAGATGTGATAAGGAGCTACTATGAGAGTATTGGCTTTCAAAGAAATTATTTTAAAGTAGGGTTAAGAAAAACTACTGTACTGATGGGGCGTTATTAATCAAAACTGTTCAATTTTTTGGTTGAGACAGGAGTTTATTATACCCCGATAATCTGAGGATTTCTAGATGATAAAGTAAGAAGGAGTTGATAATAATGAAAGCTTATCAAATTTTTAAACCAAAAATCATAAAGGAGCTTGTATTAGATAAACAAAAGATGTTAAACCCTCCTCAAGGTTGGATAACTATTCGGGTTGGTGCAAGTGGAATTTGTGGAACAGATTTACATATTTTTCTTGGTGAATATCTTGGCGATTATCCTATTGTTCCTGGGCATGAGTTTTCGGGAGATGTGATTGCGGTAGGTGACAAAGTAGATAGATTCCAAATCGGAGACAGAGTAGCAGTAGAGCCAAATTTATCCTGCGGGATCTGTGATGCATGCCTGCATAATCGCCAGCATTTCTGCGAGAACTGGCAAGCCATTGGAGTAACTATGCCAGGGGGGATGGCAACACATGTCATGGTTCCACAGCAGGCTGCGTTTTCTGTTGAAAATTTATCTTTTGAAGAAGCTGCATTTATGGAGCCCCTATCTTGTGTGATACATGGGGTAGAATTGATTAGGCCCGCACTAGGTGCACATATACTTCTTGTAGGAGCAGGGCCTATTGGAATGCTACTACTGCGAACCCTTAAAAATATAGGATCTGCTGAGTTGGATATTGTAGAAAGAAATGAAATTCGAAAAAATTTTGCTGCTACACAGAAGAGTGGACAAGTTTTCTCTGATTTTAACCAGCTAAAAAAAGATTATTATGATATTGTTATTGATGCTACTGGAGTGATCTCTGTACTTGAGCAATGTATATCATATGCTCGTCCTGCTGGGAAAATTCTTTTCTTTGGAGTACCACCAAAAGGGAAAGTTATGACTATTGAGCCTTTTAGATTATATAATAAAGAACTAACTATCGTATCATCCTATACATCTCTTCGAAACTCAAAACAAGCTATTGATCTTATTTCTGTTGGGGGAATAGTAGTAAAGGATTTAATATCTCATCGACTACCGTTAAATAGATTGGAGAGTGGTTTACACCTTTTGTTAGATAAAAAAGAGCCGTCCATGAAAGTGATGATTTTACCCCAATCGTAGTTTTAGAATATTAGACAATTTCCTAAGTTTTATTGACAAATTTGCAAGGTAAAATATCATCTTTGTGGATAATGGTAAAGAAGAAAAGCCAATTTTTGGGAAGAATACAAAAAAATATTGTTAGAGAAAACAAAGGATAACAAAATTACTATCATGGAAAGATACGACTTCTACAATAGGGCTGGTAATGTTTTTTTCATTGTAGCAACAAGTGAGCGAGCACTTTATGTAAATATAATTTTAAAAAAAGGCGTAGTTTGAAAGCGATTTTTTATAAGGGAGGGAGTAATTGGATGTTGAAACCAGTCCTATGTGGAGGAGAAATCTTGCTTGATTTTATTTCAAAAGAAGTGGGCAAAGGGCTTGACCATAGTTTCTTATTTGAAAAAAGACCTGGTGGCTCTATTTTTAATGTTGTTGTTGGTTTGAGAAGACTGGGAGTTTCAGTTTCTCTCTTAACAAAAATAGGGGGAGATGAATTCGCCCAAGGGCTGATGGATATCATAAGAAGAGAAAAAATAAATACTGAATGTTTAAAAAGAGATATTAGCTTAAAAACTACTCTCGCATTTGTAGCAGTTAATAAAGAAGGAAAACCTGAATTTAGATTTTACAGAGATAACGCAGCTGACACAATGTTGACTATCCCGGAGATAAGAGACATAGATCCCAAGAATTATTCCATATATCATTTTGGTTCAATTTCTTTACTTGAAAAACCTGCTTCAGATGCTTATTTAGAACTATTGGATATGTTCTATAAAGAGAAGGTAATTACCTCTTTCGATCCCAACATAAGACCATCATTAATAAAAGATAAAAAAGATTTTTTAAATATGTTTTTTAAGATATCTAAAATAGTTGATATTTTAAAGATGAGTGATGATGATTTGAAATATATTACCGGTTTAACAGATGCAAAAGAAGGTTTACGAAAAATATTGGATAAAATTAATTCTTCTTTAATTCTAGTTACTCTTGGCAGGAATGGAGTGCTAAGTTATTATAAGGGACAATTTATGCATGTGCCTACTTTTGATAAAATAAGCATTAAAGAAACAACCGGTTGCGGAGATGCCTTTATGGCAGCAGTTATATATGGATTATTAAAATGTGAAAACTTTTTGCATCTTTCAACATCAAAGTTTATAGAAATTCTTGCTTTTGCAAATGGAGTAGCTACGATTGTGGGAACGCGGTATGGAGCATCCAATTCTATGCCTCGACTTCAAGAAGCAGAAGAATTTATCTCTCTCTACCATAAAGAGAGGTAAATAGTTTTTTATGCAACTTATTATTTTATATTAAGTTGGGGTAATAATCTCGATGTTCTTATCTTTCAATATTTCAAGATATTCATT
>JGI24025J20009_10003619_pt1 | contig 10443 bp, 4 predicted proteins | sample Cruoilmetagenom3_FD_20009 | JGI IMG/M metagenome (IMG submission 20009) | reverse complement strand
TGAGATGGAGGACTCTACATTTACTCCCGTTCTTGCCGGGCAGACTTATTTTCCACCCGGAAGATACACCGATATATATTTTACCGCAGAACCCTTTGAGGCGGCAATTATTGGGGGCGGATGGATACCAATAACTCTCTATGGCAGTTCAAATATCTACCTCCCCTGTGATATAACGATCGATGAGAGGGATACCACGAGGGTGATTTTGCAGTTTGAGACAGCACAGTCCATATACAGATGGAGGGATGAATACAGATGTAATCCCGTCTTTACATTGAAGATACAGTGAAAAATAACATCAAAGAAACCACCAAGATAAATCAAAAATTAAAATGTAAATATCAAAAATACAGCCACAGATTACACAGATTTTCACAGATTAAAATATTTTTTATCCGTGAAATCCGTGGCTCTTTTGCATTTTGATACTTGCCCACCGGCAGGCGGGTTTGATTTTTGAATTTCTTTGACTCTGTTGTTGGGCTTTTCACGATATCACATTGATTTACTGGGGGTAGTTATGAAAAAGATGCTTTATATTATTGTCGGCATCCTCTCCCTTGCACTGTATTCCTGTAAGGAAAATCCCGCCAATCCGAATATTCCACCAAATACCGTACTCACAAACATACCACCGGAGAACGACTCAACAAATCCGTACTTTCCCATCTTGGAGATTTACTGGAAGGGGAAGGATACAGATGGCTTCATAAAGGGATATGAATACAGGTATACAACAAGGCATCTATGCAGGGGAGATTCCTTTTACACCACATGGACATTTACCGAGGCGGGGCACGACACGATAATATTTGAGTCCTCCGATACGCTGAATCTCCAGCGTTTTATGGTAAGGGCGGTGGATAATAACGGGGACTGCGACCCCACACCAGCCAAGAGGTTTTTTTACACACCGCTTGTTGTTGCACCCGAGACCGAAATATCCTCGCCGCAGGACGGCGATACCTTCTTTGTTCTACTATCCCCTTCTGACTGGTGGGAGGGAGTTCCACTTATGTTTACCGGTTACGACCCCGACCCCGGTGGTGCAGTCGTGGACTATTCTTACAAGGTTGACAGTAAACCCTGGAGCGATTGGCAGAAGGACACCTCCGTTGTTCTCGTTCCATCGGACTTCGATTCCCTCTCCGGTCCTCACACCGTAATGGTTAAATCCAGGGACAACACGGGAATTGAGGACCCAACGCCCGCGGAAGTCGGGTTCGTACTTCTTCTCCCGAGTATGGAGAGGTCGATGCTCCTTGTGGATGATACAAAAGATGGCGGAGGAGGGCCCGGGAACCCCACAGATGAACAGGTAGATGATTTCTATGCGAGCATTCTGGGCGGTTATGAATACGATGAGTGGGACCTTTCAGACTCTAACCTTACAAAGGCAGCCCTTGCAAACCACCGCATTGTTTTCTGGCACGCCGACCACAAATCGTATCAAGAGCATAATGTTTTCAACTATATTGACCTCCTACAGGAGTATCTGAATGTTGGAGGGAAACTCTTCTTGGGGGGATGGAAAGTTCTTTATAACGCGGCAGATACTTCGGCTTTCCCGGATGTGTTTCTCTCGGGAAGTTTTGTCTACGACTATCTACATATAAGGTCAGCAGACGAAGACGACTATTTTCTTGGCGATTTTCTCGGGGCGACCGGGGTATGCTCTCTTGCGGTGGACGTAAACAAACTTTACTCACCTATGTCAACCGCACTTACCAATGTCTGTGTACTTCTTGAGGGTGCATTTACCGAGCCTATATTGTATTATGAATCACTATCAGATGATTCAGAATTTGACGGAAAACCCTGTGGTATTTTCTACAGGGGAACGGTCTATGATGTGGTGTTTTTCGGTTTTCCTTTATACTATATAGAGGAGGACGACGCAAGGGAGTTTGTGAATATAATCCTTGCCGAGCTTCTGGGGACTTATAAGTAAACCACAGAGTTCGCGGGGAACAGAATTAACGACTGGGAATTGATAAACGATAAATATAACAGTGGAGTGCACCACCTTGGTGATGCATGCAATAGCTCACAGAGTCTGTCCACAGGATCCGTATGGATAGGTAGATAAGAGGGTTTATTGCCCAGAATTTATCACAAGGTGTAATAGTGATTGTTGTGCTCATTTGCAATAACACAGGTCTATTCAGTCATTGCGAATCCGTACGGATGAAGCAATCTGACCCATGGGGTCATTCCGAGTGAAGCGAGGAATCTCAATGGGATTGCTTCGCAGCCCCTTCGCTTCCTCTTCGCTTCGCTCGGAGCTTCGGCTCGCAATGACAAATTACTAATCCTAACAATTGCAAATGTCCTGTTAATAACATATTTGATTTTTGATATGACTTTGGGGGAGTTATGAAAAAAATCTTGTGGCTTCTTATCCTTTCCTCGGCGGCAGTTAATGCGGGTGTAACGGGAAAAATAGCGGGCAAGGTGACGGATGTGAAAACGGGAAAACCCTTACCCGGGGTGAATGTAGTGGTTGTCGGTACAACCCTCGGCGCCGCTACCGATGAGAACGGAGAGTACTTTATTATTCAGGTGCCCCCGGGGGTCTACTCCGTTGAGGTAAGAATGCTTGGATATACAACGGTTACGAAGAGTAATGTGAGGGTATCGGTAGACCTCACAACGAGGCTCGATTTTCGCCTCCGTGAGAGTGTGCTCGAGATGCAGGGAGTAACCGTGAGGGCGGAAAGACCCCTGGTCTTACCCGACATAACATCGAGTGCCCGTTATACCACAAAAGAGGAGATGGACAGGATGGCTGGTGTCGAAAAGGTGGGGGATGTAATAGGTATTCAACCGGGTGTGGTGACCGCCGCCCCTGTGCTCGCCATTCAGGATGAAGAGGGAAGGGGTATTCAGGTGAGGGGAGAGAGGGCGAGTGATGTCCATATAAGAGGTGGCAGAGGTGGAGAGATACTTTACTGCGTGGACGGTCTTCCCATCACGCATCCCCTGTACGGCGGACGCCAGATTCTCGAACTCGATGTGGTCTCCGTGCAGGAGATGGAAATTCTCACCGGGGGTTTTAATGCCGAATACGGACAGGCACAATCGGGGGTGATAAATATAGTGACCCGCGAGGGCGGAAGGAGACTCTCGGGGAGTATACAGTTAAAGACCGATAGACTTTCTCCGGAGAATTATTCCTTCAACACAGACTATGTTGCGGCATCAATTGGGGGGCCGGAACCCGTTACAAACTTCCTTTTGAGTCCCCTGGGAGTACATATCCCGGGAGAGGTCACATTCTTTGCCTCGGGAAGTGGGAATCTGACCAATACATATCTTTCAAACCATAGAACGAGGGAGACAAATGAATTTCTTGGATTTGAATACAGCGACAGGCAAAATAACGACTTCACTGGAGACCTGAAAGTGGCATATAAGATCACACCCAACCACAAACTGACACTCGGTTACAGGAGTGGGTGGTCGAGATCGAGCTGGTTTGATTGGGGATGGAAAGATCTTCCAGATTCTATGCAGTCTGCCGCCCGCACGACAGAACAGCTCACGCTCAATTTCACACACACACTGTCTCCAAAGACCTTCTACACGGTGAAGATTGGGAGATTGAAAACAGATTACGAGTCTACATTGAATAGAAGAACACCTCCTCTATTCTGGCACTGGGATAGCGTTATGGTTGTTGAAGATGGAGATACCACATGGAAAAGAGTTTATGTTGGTTCCGACTATGGGCATGACACCGATGAGAACGGATTCATAGATGTCGGTGTGCAGGGCAATTACAGAAAGGATAACACCTACTCTTATACATTGAGGGGGGACATCACCTCTCAGGTGCATCCCCGTCACCTCATAAAATCGGGGTTTGAATTTAACTATCACAAGATCAAATACACAGATATACAATACGCCGGTTCCTACTACTATGAGGGGAGAGATACCATTCCGGGTTCCTGGCCGGAATACGGACTTTACAGATGGGTGTTCGATGCGTTCCCATACATAGGTGCGGCATACCTACAGGACAAGGTAGAACTCGAGGGACTCATCATAAATGCTGGTGCGAGGGTTGACTTCTTCGACCCGGGTCGCACCGTAAGGGAATCCGAATATATAGCGGTGTGGGAAAGGGCAACGGGAATACCGCTCGAGGTAAAAAAGATGAGATACTGGATATCTCCGAGACTGGGTATATCCCATCCCATAACAGAACGAACGGCTATGTACTTTGCCTATGGCAGATTCAACCAACTACCAGAACTCCAATATTATTATAGAGACCCGTGGACGGGCACATGGTGCGGTAATCCAAATCTCGACCCCGAGATTACAACCGCCTACGAGTTTGGCTTTACCCATCAGATAACGGGTGATATGGCATTGGATGTTAAGAACTATTCAAAGGATATATCGGGTTATGTGGGAATGATAAAGACGGGATATCCAGGGGTCTGGGTCTGGGTGAACAGGGGATATGGAAGATGCAGGGGTGTGGAATTACAACTTATAAAGAGGTATTCACACTTCGTATCCGGCACCATATCATACACATATCAGTGGGCAACGGCATACGCGTCGTCCGCATTTATGGAATACGACCGCTCGAGACAGGGTTTTCCAATACCGATAAGAGAGAACAGGCTCGACTGGGACCAACGAAATATGGTGGTAGCGGATGTCGAATTTTCCGTTCCGGAGGGCGAGAGCCCAAAACTCCTCGGTTTGAGGATTCCCGACCGCTTTTACACGAGCCTGCTCTTTAGTTTTGGGTCGGGTGTACCCTACACCCCGGCGGGCACAGATATCGTGATCACCGAAAACTCCAAAACTTGTCCCGCCACCTACGACCTCGATTTGAAAATACAGAAGGGATTCTGTCTTGGTAGTTTCAATTATTCATTTATCTGCGAACTTTTGAATCTCTTTGATTATAGAAATGTAAATAGAGGTGTAAATAGAGGTGCTGGTTTCAACAGTTGGACCGGGAGACCCTACAGATACGGTGATGTTGGCTGGGGAACGGGGAAGATATATACCTATCGCGATATCATACATTTGAGAAATCCCGTTGTCTTCAGTTCAGGCAGACAGATAAAATTGGGTATAAATTTGAACTTTTAGGGGGATATATGAGAAGACTTGTGCTTATACTACCGCTTGTTACAGGAATCGTTTATGCACAACCTAACCTTCAATGGAAGAAACACGACATAGGAACGCTCACGGGGGTTGTTACAAATCAGGGGGCGCAGTGGGCTGCAGAGACGGATTACGAGTGGCAGTGGATATACTATGAGGCACCTCCGGGTTCGGGGGTGGAACATATGGGAGAGGGTGGACTATGGGTGGGTGGCATACTCGATGACGATACACTCGTCACGGTTACAACCGGATGGGCTTCTCCTTCACACTTTGAGACCTATCCCACGGATTCCTCCTGGGACACTATATGGGTAGCGGGGAAGGGAGATACGATAGACATACCATACTGGCCGGAGTATGTTGCAATGTCCGAGCAAGATTTCGTCTGCAGGTATTGTGACTACTTCTGGACGAGCATAGTGGAGCACAAGCCCCTCAATATACAGGTGATAGAGAGAAGTTACTGCTGGGGTTTCGAACCCGTGGATGAGTTCATAATGTTTGATTACTTCGTTGTCTCCAAAAATGCCGAGACGATACACGATGTATATCTCTGTTATTGGCTTGATGCAAATATCGGCTTCAGGGGCACGAGTTGGGCATTTGGGCAGGATGACAGGTCGTGGTTCAAAGGCGAACATATCACTGCTGTTGCCTTCGAGGAACCCCGGGGAGTGGACGGGATAACAGAATATCCCGTGCTGGCTGCGAGGGTATTCCCACCCGGGGAACCCCGTGATACCACATTTAAATGGTGGGGACAGCAAGATACACCTCAATCGATGGACCCCGATAGGTATAAAGAGATGTCAGATGGTTACATAAAGCCACCGCAGGCGGTTGCTACTGGCTCGGCACTCATAGTGAGTCTTGGACCGTACGAGATGAATTACGGCGACACGCTCCTATTCACCGTGGCACTCTTCACCGCAAAGGACACACTCGAGTCATTCAGAAGGAACCTCGGTCTTATAGAGGAGTATTATCCCGATTGGAACTTTCCATCTCCACCTCCGTCTCCTCCCCTCAGTGTGGAACCAAGAAATCACGGCGTGAAACTCACCTGGAAGTGGGAAGCGGGCGATCCCGGAACAAACCCGGAGGATTTCGAAGATGAGAGCAGGCTGGACGGAATACTCAGACCATTTGCGGGATACAGGGTATACAGGAGCACCCTGGGCTCTAACGGTCCGTGGACACTCCTCGGCGAGTACGATGTTGAGGGAGACAGTTTCGGGTTCGATATGGGCATAGAATATGAGTATCTGGATGACGGAATCTTGAATAACATCGCCTACTACTATGCGGTAACATCTTTTGCCCTTCCAGACACGGTTTCGGGATTTCTGAATCTCGAGAGCAGTAAGGCGATAAATGCGGTGGAGGTATTTCCGGGACCTCCCCCCGCTGAGGATATCGGAAAGGTCAGGGTCGTTCCAAACCCATACAGGGGCGATGTAGATTATACCGCATACAACCCCCCCTGGGAAACCCATCCGCCGGGCAGGCCGTGGATGGAACAAGACAGGAGGATACAGTTTGTAAATCTTCCCAAAAGGTGTACGATAAAGGTATTCACCCTTGCCGGAGACCTCGTTTACACCATTGAGCACGATGACCCCACGCAAGGGTTTGAGGACTGGAACCTCGTATCGAGGGTCGGTCAGGCTATCGGAAGCGACATATATCTGTTTACCGTAGAGGACCACGATACGGGAAACATTCAGAGGGGTAAATTTGTGGTGATAAAATAAAATTTTGGACGCAGATAAATCCTAAATTAGGACGCAGATATACGCAGAAACACAGGATAAAAAAATTAATACATTTTTTAAAAATTAAAAAAAAGAAGTAAAAAATCTTGATAATCCCTGCCTGACGGTAGGCAGGTGCGTTAATCCCTGCCCCGCACCTATGTATAGGTGCGGGGTGAACGTCCTAAAAGAGCATATTTGATTTTTGATATGACTATGGAGGATAATATGAAGAGATTTCTATTACTTTTTATCCCAGTCCTTCTATTCGGCGGATATGAGAGACCGGGGAGCACATCCGGACAGTTTCTGAAGATGGGGGTAAGTGCGAGGGCAGTGGGTATGGGAGAGGCATTTATAGCGGTTGTGGATGATGCATCCTCCGTCTATTACAATCCCGCCTGCCTTCCCCTCGTGGCTCGCAGTGATATATCGCTGACACATACGAGGTGGTTCGCAGGTATAAATCACGAGTTTGCGGGTATTGCGTCTCCATTCCGGGGAATCGGCACCTTCGGCATTTCGTTTGTCAGTCTTTATACAGACGCCATAGAGATTACCACCCCACTGCAACCCGATGGAACGGGTGAGACATTCTATGCCACCAACTATGCCCTTGGAGTGAGTTATGGCAGGTTCTTGACTGACCACACCTCCCTCGGGCTCACAGCGAGGTATATAGGACTCTCACTCTATCATTACAATGTAAGTGCCCTGTCGTTTGACCTCGGGACGCTCTTTAGAACCGATATCAAGGGGTTTAGATTCGGTATGAAGATATCCAACTTTGGACCCAATCTCAGATTTATAAATGAGTTCTATTCACTACCAATGAGTTTCGCCCTCGGTGCTGCCTTTGAGCCAATTCCCGTACTCACCCTCGCCTCCGTTATAATGAAACCCACCGACGATGAGGATGTTATGAATGCGGGATTTGAATACAGGCTCAACGGGTATTTAGCTTTAAGGGGGGGGTACAAGTTTGGATACGATGCAGAAACCTGGTCCTCCGGTGTGGGGTTTACCGTTCCACTCGGGAATACGACGGTGAAACTGGACTATGCATACTCTAATCTCGGAGTTCTCTCGGGTTCTCACAGGATGACCATGGGTTTCTCTTTTTAGGAGGGTATATGAAGAAGGCATTTTTTTATATCCTTCTTTTTTCATCGCTTCTTTATGGAGACTACGGTGCGGTCTTTCTACACGAGGGTGAAAACGCCTCCACATTGAAGAGGATGGGGATAGAGGTGCTGAGTTCCTCGGAGAATAGTGCGATATGTCGACTCGACCTCGATGACATGAAAATGCTTTACGAAGAGGGTATACAGTTTCAGATCCTCTCCCCGTCCGTTTACAGGATGACAGAAAAACGGGAAAAGGAGATGTTTTACATTATGGATATTGAATATCCCCCCTACGGTCTGCCATCTGACAATGTGGAGATTTCCGTAACGACGGCTTATATGTTCGATGACTCCACGAGGGTGAGGGTATCAATATACAGGGAGGCAACATCTGGATGGCAATGGGTTACATGTGTTGACGATACCGCCTCGGGAGCCTCTTTCGTAACATTTGATGTCGAACATCAGCTTCCCTCCGAATACGGTGCGTATGTGTATGAGGCGAGGATTTTTTATATGTCTCCCGGCGGCTGGGTGAGAACGGACAGTCGTCAGTATTTTATAAATGTTCCAACGCCAATAGTTCACGAGGACATCGCACTCGTCGTTGAATCTTCCATCGCCCCCGCTATAGAGGATGAGATCACAGAATATAGGGCTCATGTGGAGGCAGACTATGATGTAACCCTTCACATTTACGAGGGCTCGTGGGACACACCCGAGGAGGTGAGGGCGTACCTTTCAACACTTGCCTCCGATTCGGGTATATCGGGGGTGGTCCTCGTCGGGCTCTTTCCCTATGCAATGTGGGAATTCCCGTGGGGGGAGACCTGTCCCATTCCCTTTTTCTACGAAGACCTCGATGGTGTATTCATAGACAGAGATGGTGATGGGATGTACGACTGGCACGAATTCGGAAGCGAACCGTTGATAGATATATGGGTCTGCTGGATGAGACCACCACAGGATGAGCCCACATCCCTGGAGGAGTTTCTTCAGAAGTGCAATGAATACTACGACGGCGGAGTACCCGCCCCACAGAGGGGATTTGCGTGTATAAACCACGACTGGGCGGGGGCTATGAGATATATTAGCAAGAGTCTCTCTCAGATCTACGGAGAGGAGGTGGATACCGTTGGCGGGGATAACTGGTATGTTGCGGGATACGAATACCTCGACCATCTCACGAGGGGATACGAACTCACCAATATATGGGCGCACTCATCGAGCTGGTTCCACAACTTTGACAGACCGCCCAACTGGGTTTATTACGACGAGTTGAGGGATACCTATCCGGGCTCGAGGTTTACTTCACTTTTTGCCTGTCATGGAGCGGACTTCCACGAGTCTCCCTCGAACAATCTCGCCATAAACTACTGCTTTGGACACGCAACAGGGCTCGCATCTTTTGGGATGACCAGGAGTATGGGAACGGGCACTCAGGATATTCTATTCAATGCTCTCGCCTACGGGAAAGACCTCGGGAGGGCATATCTCGACTATCTCAATTACCACTGCGACCCAGAGAGGATAGCATACTGGTTTCCATCGGATACCCTCCAGTGTTTTATGTGGGATTTTGCCTTCATCGGGAATCCATTTGTCAGATTTCCATCTCCGTACGCCTCTCCCCCTCTTCCCCCACAGTGCTTGGAGGCGCTTCCATCCCACAAGAGTATTGAACTTGTATGGAGAGATAACTGGGAGACCGATCTCACCGGATACAATGTCTACAGGAAGGAGGGTGCCGCGGGCACATATGTGATTGTGAATGATTCTCTCGTATCGGAGCCGAGTTTCATGGATACACTCGTTGAAAGTGGAGAGTGGTATTACTATGTCGTGACCGCCGTTGATTCGGGGGAACTTGAGAGTGACTATTCCCTCCCGGATTCTGCCTCGCCAATGTCGTTCGATGAGGGTATCATTCTCGTGGATGAGACCTGGGATGGACCGGGTAATCCCGGAAACCCAACGGATGAAATGGTTGATGAGTTCTATAGAGACCTCTTTTTGGGAATGGAGTTTGACGAGTGGGATGTCGCCTCACAGGGTATTCCGGAACTCACCACCATCGGGAGGTATTCCGTTGTGGTATGGTATGCCGACCACTATGTCCAACCACTTGCATCAGAATTCGTTCCCTCCTTTGCTCGATACCTCGAAGCGGGAGGAAAATTGTGGTTTGTGGGATGGAGACCGGTGCTGGATATCGTTGGTGGTGGGAGTTATCCATATACATTTGGAGAGGGTGATTTTCTCTATGATTATCTCGGATGCGATGAGGCGTTCGATTCTTTATCCTATGAGTTCGTGGGTGCCAGTGGTCTTGGCGGTTATCCAGATATAGAGGTGGATACCACGAAGATACCGTCTTCCTGGGATGGTATGATGTACATAGATGTATTTTCCGGGGG
>JGI24025J20009_10003616_pt1 | contig 10446 bp, 9 predicted proteins | sample Cruoilmetagenom3_FD_20009 | JGI IMG/M metagenome (IMG submission 20009) | reverse complement strand
TTATCCTCAATTAAATGAGGGTAAAAATTAGCAGTACATTATTACAGCAATATGTATCTAACTAATTGTTTATAAATACAATAATATCGTCTTAGGCTTTTTGTATTACTAATAAAAGTCGCGAGTATACAGTTACCCTCGCCTTATATTCAACGTAGTGACGTCACTTGTAGACCTAGCGAATAAAGGGGTTTTTATATACCCACATGCATTATGTTAAATTGACTGATTTATTTTTTTCTATGCGTAATCACCCTAATATAAAGCGTATACGCACACTTTCAATGTATGAATATTGAGCAATTAATAGCGACTTTACTTAAATGGTTAAATACAAAAAAATAGATGAAAACAAAAAAGCCGTTTGAGTAACTAATTATACAAAAATTAATACAGCTCAAACGGCATGGTGTTATATACATGTTAGCCAAAGTGGCTAACTAGGCTTTTAAATTAAGATATTTTAAAACTTTTTATCAGCCAAAAATTCACCCATTAACGAAGTTACCCGTTCTGGTTTTTCATCAATAACCCAGTGCCCTGCTTTTTCTATCCAAGTTAGTGTTGCATTTGGTAAGGTTTGAGCTAACTGAGGTGCATATTTAGGTTTTTGAAAGTTATCTTCATCACCCCATAAAATGAGGGTTTCATGCTTTAAGCTTTTAAGCTCACCGGCAATTGCTTGTGTGTACTCTTTATTAAGTCGGCGCATATTATTGAATAACGCTGCTTTACCTTGCTCATTACTCCATTGCTTTAAATACTGTTTTTTCAGCTCATCGGTCATTATGCTTTTATCGTATACACCTTTTGGCATAAAATCATTTAGCGTATCAACAAACTCATCAACCGATGTTTCTTGCTCTACACCAGGTTCAAGCAAAGGTTCAAACTCGGGTATTGGCCAAGAATCAAAGCAAACACTATCAATTAATATTAAGCTGTTTACTTTTTCTGGGTAATTTACCGCCATGAGTTGTGCAATTCCGCCACCTATATCATGAGAGGCAATGTTTGCTTTAGCAATACCTAGCTCATCCATAAATTGACTGATTATTTTGCATTGGGCATTAATTGATACATCGGTATTTTTTGGCATATCCGATTCGCCGTAATTGAGTAAATCAGGTGCAATAACACGATGTTGCTCACTCAGTGTAGGCATAACATTTCGCCATAACGATTTGTTAGTCGGAATACCATGTAATAATAGTAGCGGTGTGCCCTCGCCCATTTCTTGATACGCAATTCTGTGGCCTTCAACGGTAATGGTTTGTGTTTTACTCATACTTAATATCCTCATCAATATTTTAAATTTAGTCTAAACCTGTGTATGTATAGAGATGAGCAATTATCATCCCAGCTTGTTTTTTACATAATTTTTTTGAGGTTTTAATAATTATAAAAACCTGAGAGGGCTTTAAAACGCGGTCTGTGGCTATTAATAGTAAGTAGGATTTATTTTGAGTTAAGCGAAAAGAGTAAAAATAAAGAGTTATAAAATAACCTTCATTTTTAAAATTATGAAATAAAGTAGTAGCTACATGAAATAATTACTGCCAGTTCGGGCCTATTAAAAATAATAGGCCCTGTGTATTTTACAATTTTATATTGTTTAATTTGGACTAGCTTAGCAAATGCTTAATTTTATTAATTAATACTTGCTGCTTTACTGGTTTTTCAAGCATGTCGTCAAACCCAAGCTCAACATACTTAGCATTACTATTTGTGTCAGAATCTGAAGTGTGGGCAATAATTTTGGTTTGCTTGTCTGCGTTATGTTTTTTTATTTTAAGCATCGCGTCTGTGCCCGACAGTTCTGGCATAACAATATCCATTAAAATAATATCGTAATTATTTTGCGACACCATCAACATAGCTTCTATTGCATTGCTTGCATAATCTATTGCTACGTTTTCATCTTTCAGCATGGCTTTAATAACCATTTCTACGAGCGGTTCATCATCAACTAATAACAACGATTTGGTGTTGTTAAATTCTGTATGCGTTGTAGTTACAGTAATGGGTTCTTGCTTGTTTGCACTTACGGGTAACAATTCTACCGTGTTAACTAATAACGATAAATTAATAGATGTTGTTTTACCGCGCTCGTGCACAGTAATATTTTTACCGCCGAGCATTTTAAAAATTGAGATAAAAAAGCGCAGCTCTAATGTAGCATCAAAATTAATATCGCTTTCAAAAGAGCGTTGTTTGCATACCATTTGTAACTGACTATAAAAACTGCCCTGATTTGCTAAGTTATTTATAGAAAAGTCCAGCGACAAATAATGTTTACCTTGCTCGTTAATCAGCTCAGAATTTAACGACAATTTACCTTGATGTGTGCTTTCTATAAGCTCACTAGCAAGCTGAATAATTAATTGCATAATCAGTTTTTCATCACTGCTTATGCCTTTATCTATGGGCATGTTGTTATTAATGATTATATTTTTATCATCAGAGTCTTTATTAAGAATATCGGCCGTATTTTTAAGTAAGTCAGCTAAATTAATAGCGCTCATTTTAAGCTTTAATTTACCGGTATCAGTTTTATTTATATTAACTAACTGCTGCACAACACAACTTAACTGTGTGCATGCATTTTCTAACTCATTGCTAAAATTGGCTTTACTGTATTTATAATTAAGCTCTACTATAGATTGCAGTGAACTAAGTGGCGCTTTTAATTGCATTGCTAAGCGGGCTACAAATTTATCTTTTAGCTGGTTAGCTTGCTTAGATTTTTCTACTACTTGGGCAAGTAATAACTCTTTTTGATGCGCTTGTGTTTCATCTCTAAAGTAACAAACAAAGCCACCAAAGTCGGTATGCCTTTGCACAACGGTGATCCAGCGGCCATCACTAAAGCCGATATCTATTAATTGGCTATGTTCATTAGCTAATTTATTATGCTCTTGATAATGCGTAATAATATTATTTTGTTGAGAAATGCTCATTATTTGGCTGTAACTTAATTGTTTATTGTTTTGAATAACATGAGAAAATAATTCGTTAAATGCCTGATTAGTTATTACCGGAAATTCGTTACTATTAAAAATGGCAAAGCCATGCGGCAGCGCATCAAGCGAGCTTGAAAACAGCGATTCTCTATTAAGTATAAGGGTGTTTTTTTGTTTAATTTCATCATGTAAGCGCCTTGGTAAACGTAAAAAGTAATAAACAAATGCAAATATAGCTAAGCTAATTAATGCCAGTTTAAATAAGTCGAACCTAGATACATTAGCAGGCGTTATCGGTTTGATGGGTTGCACATGCAAGCGCCACGTAGCAGGAAAGCGACTACTTGCTGCGCTTATGCTGTTAGGGATAGTTTTAACATTTAGCTCCCCCCTACTTCCTAATATAAACTGAGGGGTTGATATAAATAAATTATAATTTTGCGTATTTAGCTTACCTATTATGGCATTTAAAAACTTACTTAAATCAAAGGCTGTGAGTGTATAAATTGCGCTATTACCCATGTTTATTTCTGAAATTAAAAACGCTGTATCGGCAACAGTAAATACCTCTACTGATTGTTTATTTGCTCGCATTGAAAATGCGTTTAGCCAATTAGTAAAGCCGTAAGCTGCTAAATCAAAGTTGTTTTTAGACCATATGGCAAGTTGTTTATAGTCATTATCAAATACAACAAAACCTTTATACGTTAAACTGCTTGATACCTGCGTTTTTACTAAATCACTTAATTGTTGCTGAGTATAACTTTGTTGGCTTTTTAAAAAGCCTGCGACAATTTTATCTTTTTGAGTAATATAAAGTGCTTGGTTGTCAAAGCGCTCTAATGCATCAAACAGCGTTTGCCTTAACTGCTGAGTTTGTATGGCATAGGCACTTTTTTTATCTTTTTTATCTAACGTATATAAAAGCAAAGCCGAGAACGAGCAAATAACCAGCGCAATTAAAAAGGCCACCGGCGCTAAGCTAAATAAGTGAACAAATCGATTCAGTGATTTTGTCTCACTCGGTTTAATTGCCTTAGTTGGGGTAAAATGCTTATTAAGCTGGGTTTGCAGTAATTGCGCAAAAGATACAAATTGTTCTTTTTGAGAGCCTATAAGTGTTTTAGGTGAAACATCGGCAATGATCAGTACGCCAATTAAGCTGTTATCTAAATTATAAATGGGATATTGAGAGTAAAAACGTACCTGTTGGCAGCGCCCTTTTGTTAGTGGGTCAAATAAGGTGTCTTCAATTATGTAGAGTTTTTCTTGTGTGCACGTTTGTGCCAAGCTATTTAATTCACTGTCGGCTTTGTATGGGACATCGCAGCTAATAATTTGTTGCGTATACAAGGCATTATAATCAACGAACTTAACAATAGAAACATCGTAAAACTGCTTCATTAGGGTCAGCGTTTCGGTTATTTCTTGTTTTATTTCATCTATTTGTGTGTTGTTAAATTCATTTATATTATTTGCATATGAACTGTTCATGGGCGCACTCCTTCACCTTTCGGCGGTGTAGAAATCCAACGCGTACTGTTAGCACTTGTATGTGATGGAAGTTTTACTCTAAATGGCGGAAGTAAGTTATTTAAAGCAGGTTCGCCTTGTGTATTTAACACCGGCTCTGCCGAGGTTAAATTGAGCGAAGCCTCGCAGTAAGTTACGCCAGGCTCTATGCCAATAAGGGCCAGCGTTTGAATAATTATGTCGTTATTTATTAAATCGATACCTAGCAACTCAAAAGTTGTTTCTAAAATAGTAAAAACCACTGTTTCTACTATATTTTCATCTTCTTCTAGTTGCGTACCTTGTGGGCAGCAAATACTGCCTAGCTCTACATCTACACTGCTTGCTACACCTATGAGCGACAGTGCATCAAGCGCGGTTCCTAATAACACTTCAACTTGTGGCAAATATAAATCAAGAATATTGCCTTGCGGCTCATACCCTGTTTGGCAACTATTGCACGACTGCGATAATTGCTGACTGTCTATGCCTAGTAACGGATTACCAAGCGCAGTTACACCAACCAAGCAACTACTATCGGCTTGCTGTTTAGCAATTGAAAAGCTTTCGCACGGGTTACCAGTAACTACCTTTTGAGACATATAGCGCGATACAATTTCGTCACCTGTTGCGGGGCACGCTAATGCTGTACTTTTTAGTAATTGCCCCATTACGGAGTTACTTAATTGGCCAATGGCATAATTAGGGCCTTGTTGTAGCGCATTTATATAACTTACATTGCCACTATTCGCGGTGTTACTAACTCCTAAACTATCTGAAAACTCATCACTTAAACTTTTTATACACGGGTTGCCTTGGCAATTAGGCGCATCGTAATAAATGGCTTCTCGTGAGGTGAACCTGTCATCGCGTATCCCAATTAAAGCGCGATATGTTGCATTTGCTTGGCGGTCTGTGTAAAAAATTAAAGGGGCCTGGTGCTCATCAAACCCAATGGCGATTCCCAAAGGGGTGTTATTAGCATCAACCACTGTTATTTGGTTATCTACTTTTGTGTGATAGCGCTTAATAAGTGCATCGCGCACTAAAATAACACCCCCAATAGAGCCAATAATTAAAATGGTAATAATTAAAATCAGCTCAATAGTGAGTATGTAGCCCTGTTGGTATTGTTTATTCATAGAGCGCTCCTATAGCACTTCAACCAGCATTTTTAGTACATTCATTACCTGCAGCGCCGCAGGAAAAAACACCAGTACTAAAAACATAGGAAAACAAATTAAGATAATGGGAAAGGTGGTATGCAATGCTTTTTTATTTACTTTTTTAGCTAATAAAATATTTTTTTTAAGCGCAAAGCTTTCTAATTGTGACTCAACCGCCTGTATTAACGGGGTGCCAAGCTTAGAGCCAATAAGCATTAAATTAGCTAATTTTTTTAAACCCGAGACCCCTGTTCTGTCATATAACGAATTAAAGGCAGTTTCGCGGTCTTTACCGGCACTGAGCTCAAACAAAAATAGTTTAAGCTCTTTATATAAAGGGTGTTTTTTACTTAAACCATGATCAACCGCTAAAGCAAATGCGCGCTCTAGTGAAAAGCCAGCGCGCATATACACTAACAGCACACTTAAAAAAAACTCTAAGCTATTGTTTATTTGTACTTTACGCTGGCCTTTTTTAAATAAAAACCACATATCAGGCGCAAAAAAGCTAATAAAACAGATAATGGCTACAAGCGGTGTACTTAATACATAACCAGTGATCTCTATGGCAGTAAAAGCACAAAATGTGGCGGCCATTTTAAAGCAGTACATGCTCAATAAAATTTTATTTAACTGATACCCTGCTTGTCTAAATTGGCTTTTTGAAATAACAATTAATGGATACCAATTTATATTGGTTTTGATAGGTTGCTGAACCTCAGCCTTTAATGACTGCTTTTGAATATGGATAAATGCACCCATACTCACCAATAAGCCAACAAATAAAAATATATCTATCATAGCGTTACCCTCAAGCTTAGGCGAAGCCATAAAAAGCCAAATAACTGGCAAAGCACAGCAACGGTAATAAAGGCCATGCCATTGGGGTTATTTAACAGCGGATCGAACCAGGTTGGATCGGTGTAATTAAATAAAGGCACTAAAGCGTAGGGTAAAACGCCACTAAACAGCGCAGCGTATTTAGTACCAGAAAGCTTAGCTTTGAGCTGCTGGCGATCTAGCGTTCTTAATGACATCATTTTGCATACACTTTTAAGCATGTCAGTTAAATCGCACTGGCTTTGTGTATGAGTAATTATGCTATGTGTAAATAACCGCACGGTTTCGCAGTTGTAGCGTTTAATTAAAGGGGCAAACGAGCTTTGTATATCACTGCCCATATTTAAGCGCTGCAGTAATAAATGACTTTGCGGTTTAATGTATTTATCGGCGTGTTCGTCGGCAAATTGCATAGCCTGAACAAGTGAAAGCCCAGTACTTAAACACGATTGTACGGTTTCTATGTACTCTAAAAATAAGTGCTCAAACTTGGCTAATTTATAGTGCGCTAAATCAATAATCACAATAAAGCAGGTTATAAATACAACCAAAGAAACAATTAATGCACTCGTAGTTGCTTGAGGATAAAAGTACTGTGCAACATACCAAGTACTGGTGGCAAGCGAGCAAGCAACGCTTATAAATAAAGCATTACTGATGTTAATCCCAAGTACCCGCAGTGACACTGTGATAATGTCTTTTTCTTCAAGTACATCGACCTCGTGCTTAGTACTTGCAGCGTGTGTTTTTACTTTAAGTGTTATAAAAACACTCAGTGCTAAGGTAAATGACATAACACTTGCTATGGCCAGTAAGTAATCAAGCTTATTCATAATTACGCTCCCTGGCCGGTTGCAGTAATGCACTTATTTCGTTTGCGTTGGCACCTTGGCTTTGCATAAAGCTCACCACGCTTGAGGTACTAATTGCCTTATCATTTACTTGCTCGGTATCACTTACGCTATACAGCGCAGAGTATTGCGCACGTGCGTCTACTCGCTTTATTTCGCCAATACTTTTTAGGGTTCTTACACCGTTTGTATTTCGAGAAACATGCACAATTAACTGAATGCTTGATGCGATTAATGCGCTGGTGTGGGTATCGCTTAGCTGCGCGTTATGTAATTGCACTAGCGTTGATAATCGGGTTACCGCATCGCTTGCACTATTAGCATGTACGGTGGTCATTGAGCCTTGGTGGCCGCAGTTCATGGCTTGCAGCATGTCTATTACTTCACCTGCGCGTACTTCACCTACGAGTATTCTATCGGCGCGCATTCTTAGTGCCGCTTTTACTAAATCACGCAGGGTAACGGCGCCTTTTCCATCGCTGTTGGTGTCGTGCGCCTCTAATTGCACCACATGATTATGGTGCAAATTTAGCTCTGCACTTTCTTCTATAGTTACTACCCGCTCGTTGGTATTTATCGAATTAGCCAGTACATTTAATAAAGTGCTTTTACCTGCGCCGGCATTACCACACACTAAAATATTAACCCCTAAGGCCACCGCGGTTTTTAAAAAAGTGAGGCAGCTTTTGCTTAAAAACTTATTCTCGATTAAAAAATCATCGTTAATTTTTTTGTGGTTAAATTTTCTAATCGAAACAATAGCAGCACTGGTGCATGCCGGTGGCACTACAATATGTATCCTGCTGCCATCTTTTAGTTTGCCATCTACAATGGGATTCAGTGCGTTAACTTGTCGAGCGCAACTATCAAGTAATCTATCAACAAAACGACGTAAGTGACGTTCATCGTCAAACTTACTGGCTGTACATAGCAATTTACCTTGCTTATCTATCCAAATATTTTGCGTATCGTTAATTAAAATATCGCTTACTTGGTCATCCAGCATAAATTGCGCTATTGGTCCTAAACCTTGTATTTCGTCGTAAACGGCTTGTACTACTTGAGCTTGTTGATGGCTGTTAAATGATGATTGTGCAAATTCGTCAATATCACTGCAAAGGGCAGATATTTTTTCAAGCAGCGCATCATTAAGCAAAGCACTTGGGTCTTGCTCGTACTCTTGAATTACCGCATCGTGTAGAATTTTTTTAAGTGATTCAAAGGTATTTAAATTGGTTTCTACAGACTCTGGTTTACTTGATAAATTAAACATAGCGCCTCACTTAGCCACATAAACAGCTTGGTTTTTAACGCCTTTAACCACTTGAATTGTTCGGCTAGTTTGTAATTGTGAGAAATTTTGTAAGCGACCTTGTTCAATGTCATAAGCGCTGTGCACAATTATCGATACCTTATCTTGGGTATCAATTGCGGCTAACGAATACACATCTTTAGGAAGTACAGCCAACACTAATGACACACCCGCGCTGGTTGCCGGCTCTTTCTTTGCTAGGGTGTCCATCACGCCATTTTTTTGCGCTTTACTACCAGGACCTTTTGAAATGCCAATAAGCTGCACATCGCGCGCAACGGTTCTTACAAGCCGGTTTGTTTTAGCAACAATATCTAAGCGGTCGCCTTTGTGCACCCGCGATAATGGAATATCTAAAGTGGTTAATTTTAATGTATACAGCACTCTGCCTGCGGGGATCGCCTCTGATAAATTTTGGCTTTTAACCTGCATAAAATCTGTTTCAAATAATGGTTGTTCACCCATTTTATTAGTGGCTAATTGCTTACCAATAAAAGCGCGGGGATTTTGTATACTTAGCGCCATATTTGCATAGTTACTGGGGTTTACATCTTTTTGGGCTAATGTCGTGTACACTCACTACTTGCCCCGCCGACATATTTTTATTTACCACCCAAGCAGTAACTAAGTCTTGTTCGTTTACTTGTCTGATGCCAAGCGCTGAGGCCAACATGCCAGAGGTGATAAGTAAGGTGAGTGCAGCGGTAGTCGCCCCTTTATTATTTTTACTTTTCATAATTTCCTCCTGACAAATTTCACTGCCACACGGTTGTGGCAGTGTGATTTAGGTAGTTATAATTTTAATTACCTTGTGAACCACCTGCTGCTGTACGTGTTGCAGCATCGCCACTTGGCGTTGCATTAATAAGTGCAGCATTTTCACTAAAGTCAGAGGCAACAAAAGTAAACGAGCTACCATCGCCTGCGTAAACATCTACGGCATCAACATAGCCAGAGCCTGAAATTTCTGCAGTGCCTTCGGCGTTGATCATGCCATCAAATACATAGCTTTGATCTAACGAGCCAATTGCTTCTGCTACATCTTCAAGCTCGCTGGTTACAGAGTCTCGTAAGGTTGATAAACCAATTACCAGTGCTGCCACCATAGAAGTTGAAAGAATAATTAGCTCAGAAGTAAGTACAAAGCCTTGTTGTTTTTTACCGTTTAAGTTGCTTTTCATAGTTTTCATAATGATCACCTTAAATGTGTTAGAGCTTATGCCCACTTTATATATAGCGAGGACCGTGCCATTAATTAAATCATTAAAAATCAAAGGTTTAATTTTATTATTTAAAATATGCTTTGCTTATCCTTGTTATGATTCGCATTTTGCAAATCATTATTAAAGTGCGTTACAACGCAAGCAGAGATTAATTAAAAGGCAAGGTGTTAACTCATTTATACAAAGCTTTTAAAACTAAGAGAGACGAGCAATTTGATGGGGGGTATTCGCAAAGGTAGATAGGTTTAAACAACGCCGAGTAAGGCTATTTTAATTGTCTAGGTAGGCACGTTGCTTTTACTTTTTATGAGCGGGTTTAACTAAGGAGTGCACAGTTTAATAAAATAAAAAGGCCTTGCGGCCTTAACTTTCACAATTACCAAGTACCGAAAGTTTCGCGTAGCGCGCTGTGGCTTGGCTGTGCTGCGCATCAAAACCTATTGCCTCATTATAATAATGACACGCCAATGCGTTATCCGGTGTCGCCTCAGCTATTAGCCCTTTGTGATAGTAATAATGGCTTTTATGCGTGCCAAATTTATAGGCAAGCTCTAAATAGTTAGCTGCAATAACATAATG
>JGI24025J20009_10003613_pt1 | contig 10455 bp, 12 predicted proteins | sample Cruoilmetagenom3_FD_20009 | JGI IMG/M metagenome (IMG submission 20009) | reverse complement strand
CCATAAGTAATAACAATGAACTAAAAGAGGGTGAGCCTTTATTCATTAATTTTGGGATTATCCGTTCAGGAATTGGAATGGAAATAGCAAAGACATATATAATGGGAAAATCTACCGAAGAATTAAGACTTGCTTACAAGAATACCTCTGGTATTTATAAGAAATTTCTTGAGTTCCTCAGTCCAGGGAAGATAACAGGGGAAGTTTATAATTATGTATGGGGTCTTATTAAGAAGAAAGGCTATGATGAAAATTTTATCCATCCAATGAGCACCCCACTCCCCCCTATTAGAACCGGAATAATCATCTCCCCCGCGAATTCATCAATACTTAAACCAGGGGCTATTCTATCATTAAAATTAGACTTTTATTTTCCCGGGAAGTTCGGTATAAATTTCCAGGATGTTGTCTTATTAGGAGAAAAAACTATAAACCTAACTGATTTCCTGAACAAGGGGAGTCCCAATGTTATTACCGATAAGATCTGAGAGTAAGGTTCGCCGATTCCCTCTTGTAACCGTTTCTCTTATAGGGCTTAATATCCTGATATTCCTTTTTACATACCCAATTATGCTTCGAAATAGAACTGCAATATTGGAAAAATATGAACAACTAAATAACTACGAATTAAAAATTTCCGTTAAATATAAATATTTTAAAGAATACCTCGGGAAAGAAGAAGAAATGAGAGAGAAGATAAAAAACAAGGAATTCGGTCTCGCCCAGGAGGAATGGGAAGAATGGTGGAAGAAATACGAGGAATATAAAAAAGCTCTTGATTCAAGGTTTACGAAACGCTTTGGTTTTACCCCCACTAATTTCAAACCAATTACACTCATAAGCTCTCTATTTCTTCACGCAAGTATAGGCCATCTTCTTTTTAATATGTGGTTTCTCTGGCTTGTCGGTTGCAATATTGAAGATAAATGGGGAAGGCCGTTTTTCCTTGGTTTTTACATTATATCGGGGATCCTTGCATCCATTGTCTTTGCATTGATTTCCCAATCTACCTATCCTCTAATAGGAGCTTCAGGTGCAATTGCAGGGGTTATGGGCGCATTTGCCGTTCAGTATTATAATTCAAAGATATATTTCTTACTCATATGGCTCTTTCCTCCAATAATTACAACATTCCCTATTTATGCCGGGATTTTTCTGCCATTCTGGTTCGCACAGCAATTATTTTATGGCTTTTACCTGAGTGAATCATCGAATGTTGCCTTCTGGGCACATGTGGGAGGTTTTGGGTTTGGAGTTCTTGTTGTCCTTTTAATGAAGTTTTATGGTTTAGAAGAGAAATTCTTAAAACCCCTTATGGATGAAACTCTGAATATTGTAGATAAGAATTTCTCAGGAGCTGTTGAAGCAAGAAGTAGAGGGGATATTGAGACTGCAGAGAGATTGTTGAGAGAAAAATTCAGAGAAAATCCCGCTAATCTACAAATATCAGAAGAACTGATCGACATCTACTCTTCAAATAATAGAGAAAAAGAAGCAGGTTCAGTTGTAAAAGAGACTATCTGGGGATTAAGAAAGGGAGAAATCTCTCCAGAATTAATCCTCTCTTTTTATGAGGAAACTGTGAAAGGGAAAAATCTTCTTTCATACCTAAGTCCCTTTGATTTTTATTTCATATCTGATCTATACAGAAAGAAGAAACAATTCAGAAAAGCTTCGATCGTTCTGGCAAAAGCGTATAAGGAATATATGGATACCAATGATGCTCCCTATATCCTGCTCCGGCTTATAAAGGCACTATCCGAAAGTAAAAAAAATAAATTTATAAAAGAAGCATTTCTTGAATTAAAAAAGAAATTTCCAGAAATGGAAGAAAAGGCGATTGCACTAATAAAGGAGGCAGAAAATGAATCACGTTGAGGCATTAGAGCTAGTAAAGTCTAAAGTAAATGATGATAAATTAGTAAAGCATATGCTAGCTGTTGAAAGCTGCATGAAGAGTCTTGCAAAGCATTTGGGTGAGGATGAAGAAAAATGGGGGCTTGCAGGTATCTTACACGACATTGATTATGAAAAGACCAAGAATAATCCAGAAGAGCATGGCCTTGAGGGGGCTATTTTCTTAAAAGAATTCGATATTCCAGAGGATATTTTGAATGCAATAAAAGTTCATGCAGGACACGGAGAACCAGAAACCAAAATGGATATGGCTCTTCTCGCATCCGATGCTCTATCCGGTCTTATAGTTGCTTCAGCTCTTGTCCATCCAGGAGGTCTAAGGGGGATAGATGTAGATTTTGTGATGAGAAAGTTTAAAGAAAAACAGTTTGCAAGGGGTGCCGATCGGGAGATTATAAAAAGCCAATGCGAAAAGATGAATCTTGAACTTGAAGAATTTGTAAGCGTTTGTCTTTCAGGTATGCAAAAAATAGCAGATGTTCTTGCTCTTTAACCTGATTCTTGCATTTTCTCCTCTAATAGAAAAAGATTCAATAAAAACTGTATTAAAAGACCCGTGGTTATCTCAGGATAAGTTCCATCATTTCGCCCACTCAGCTGCAATCTCCTCTTCTCTTTATCTTATAACAAATAGGTTCGGAAGCTTTAATAAAGAAAACTCAGCTTATATTTCCTTTTCCATAACTTCTCTTATTGGTGGAACAAAAGAGTTGATTGATAAAAGCTCAAAAAAGGGTAATGCCTCCGTTAAAGATTTCGTATATGACATCGCTGGTGTGGTAATTGGAATTGTTCTAATTTCTCTGGGAAGTTCGTAATGTTCAGGGTTTATGTTACCTATCCTTTTCCTGAAGGTTGGTTATCCCTTTTAGAAGGAAAGGTTATCCTTGAGGTCCAATCAAAAAAACAATTCCTATCCAGCGGAGAACTGGGAGAAAGGCTGAAAGATAAAGATGCTGCAATTGTTCTTCTTTCTAATAAAATCGATAAAGAAGTTCTTAATAAAGCCCCTGAATTAAAGGTTATATCAAACTATGCAGTTGGATATGATAATATAGATATCAAAGAGGCAAAGAAGAGGGGAATCATTGTCACAAATACACCTGACATCTTGACCAATGCAACAGCAGAACTCACAGTGGCTCTGATTTTTACTCTCATACGCAGGATTATTGAATCTAATGAATTTTTGCAGGATGGAAAATTCACAGGTTGGGAACCCGATCTACTCCTCGGCTTTGAATTAAAGAATAGTCTTGTTGGGATACTTGGAGCAGGAAGGATAGGTTCAGCTGTTGCCAGAAAATTACACTCGTTGGGTGCTGAAATCGTCTATTATGAGCGCTTGAGAAAGAAAGACCTGGAAGAAGAGATAGGCGCAAGAAAGAAAGAACTCAAATGGATACTTGAAAATGCCAATATCATATCAATCCATCTCCCTCTAACAAAAGAAACTCATCATCTTATAGATGAAGAGGAAATTTCCCTGATGAAGAAAGACGCTTTCTTGATAAACACGGGCAGAGGTCCTATTATAAATGAAGCAGCCCTTGCAGACGCTCTCAGAGAGGGAGAACTCAGAGGAGCAGCAATAGATGTCTTTGAGCATGAACCGGGTATAAACCCTCATCTCCTCCGATTGAAAAATGTTGTGGCAACACCCCATATAGGAAGCGCAACCTATAAAGCAAGAAAAGGTATGGCAGAGATAGCTTGTAAGAATCTCCTCGCTGCCCTTCAAGGCAAAGAGCCTCCTTACAGGGTTGCATAATCCACCTCTAAAAGATTAATTAAAAACTAAAAATGGACCCCTTTTATTTATCTATTTCAGAGGAGAGTTTCAGAGAGAAAGTAGAAGAACTATGGAAAACCCTCAGTTGTTGTAAGTTGTGTGGTTGGGAATGTGGAGTAAATCGATTCAAGGAGAAAGGGGCTTGCAGGGCTGGTGTTAAGATGGAGGTATCCTCTGCTTTCCCTCATTTCGGGGAGGAGGAAGTCCTCGTTGGAAGGAATGGGTCGGGAACTATTTTCCTGAGTAATTGTTCATGCAAGTGTGTCTATTGCCAGAATTGGCCAATTTCCCAGGGTGGAGAAGGAAGGGAAGTTACTGAGGAAGAAATCGCCACAACAATGATAAATTTGCAAAAATTAGGCTCTCATAATATAAATTGGGTAAGCCCCACCCATTATGTTCCCCAACTGGTAAAATCTCTTTCCATTGCTAAAGAACTTGGTCTTCGGATCCCAATCGTCTATAATACAGGAGGTTATGATTCCATCCAGACAATTCAAATGCTGGATGGAATTGTGGATATTTATATGCCTGATATAAAGTATGGTTCCAACGAGAATGGCCTAAAATACTCTAAAGTCAAAGATTATTGGGATGTTGTAAGGATTGCAATTAAGGAAATGCACACGCAGGTTGGTGATTTATTAATAAATGATAAAGAAATTGCAGAAAGAGGTCTTCTTATAAGGCATCTTGTTTTACCGAATAAAAAAAGCGAATCAGAGAAGGTTCTTAAATTCATCCTGAATGAAATCTCCCCTGATTCCTATCTGAACATTATGGGCCAATACAGACCCTGTTTTAAAGCTTCAAAATATAAAGAACTAACAAGACCTATAACGAGAAGGGAATATCAAGAAGTAATTGATAAGGCAAGAGAATTGGGTCTCCATAGAGGTTTTTAAATACTTAAGCAAGTAGTACCGCTATAATTCCCACCAGGAAGATACCGTCAAAAACACCTGCGCCTCCAATACTCATAACTCCACATCCGCCCATTCTTGCAATTTCATTAAGATGCAGGACATCAGCTCCAATAAGAGTTCCAAGGACTCCGCTCACATAGGCAAGGGGGGCTGGATTATCTCGAGCGAGTAATAGACCTAAAATCACGCAGATAAGAGGAGGAATAAACGCAGGAATAGTAATACCAATTCCTGCAACTGGCTTTGCAAGGAAATAGGTAAATAGTGTTATAATAGCAATGCCAATAAGACCCTTTATGGGGGAAACAAAATGAAAGAGATAGATAGATAAGAGGACAGGAATTATACAACCTCCCACGTTTACTGCAATTACTTTACAGTTCATTTGTTTTGGAAAACCAAGAAACCTTTCAAAATTTTCTTCCCTTCTAAACCCTCCCTCTACCAGTTCCTTTTTTACCGGGATATTTATAGAAGAACCCAGAAGCGAGAGAAAGTAAATTAAGATGCCAACTGACATTGGAATACCAAGTTTAGAAGAAACGGCTCCAATTATCCCAAACTGTATCATAAAAAATAGAAATGGAAAAAGAAGAATGAAAGCTATGAATAAAATCAGCGAAAAAGGAAGGAAAAACATACTCTCTCTACCTCCTTACGATTTTAACAGTTTAAAGTTAATTTTCTCCATCTACAGTAAATCTGTAAAAAAATATCGAAATGTCAAGACCTATTATTAACCGCTAATAGGTATATTTACAACTAATTACGGTTAATTTTGAATTGCAAACTCAAGAGTTGTGCCCTATAAGCATTATCTCAACTTATAGAGGTCTATACTCCCATTTGAAGTTCCAACTATAATCTTCTTGCCGCCTTTTCCTAATTTCCCTTTCACATAAGTTTTCTGCAACTTCTCAACAGTCAATTCGACATTATGAATTTCAATTTTCCCATTTGAAGTATCCATTTCTATATCTGCATTTAATTCCGGTGAAACATAAAGGTCTATTGAACCATTGCTTGTTTCAATCTCCACCTCATCACCTTTAATTTCTGGTATTTCAACCTCGATTTTCCCATTGGAGGTTTTTGCTTTTCGTAGGCCTCCTGAACCTTTGATATTTATCGCACCATTGCTGGTTCTTGCAGAGACAAAGCCATCCACATTTTTTACCTTAATCTTTCCATTACTTGTTTCTGCTTCTATATTTCCAGTTGTCTCTTCTACCTCAATTGAACCATTTGAAGTTTTTAGTTTTGAAGGCCCCTTTGTCCCTTCAAGTTCAATTGATCCGTTAGAACTCTCAATTTGAGAAACCATCACAACCTCCGGGACTTTAATTTCATAGTTCACAGAAACCTTAGCTCTTTTCTTTAGAAACTCCGTTCTAATCTCCATATTCCCATTCATATTAACCTCAATTTTCACTTTGTCTAATTCGCTCTTACCCCAATTTGTTCCCTTTAAAGCAACAACTGAAACTTCATCTTTATCCCACTTTTTAATCTCTATACTTCCATTCCTGTTATAAACACTAATTTCAGTTCCTGGTTTCACTTTGTAAGTTTCCTGGAATTTTTGAGTGTATCTACGGCTGGAAGCGTTTATAGATAGAAAGAAAAAGATAAGCACAAGAAGCTTTAACAATGGATTCAATTTTTTATTATACATATTCTACCTCCTTTTATTATGTTTGACACAAAAAGTACTCATTTTGTTTCACATCTTGACAATCTTTTTTACTTCTATAAACTCAACACACAATGAGAAATTATAAAAATTATATTTGAGGATAATATGAGCAATGCTTTTATATGGATAGGTTTTATTATATCTCTTGCGTTAATCATTTTCGTAGCCATAAAAAATCTATGGCTCGGTCTCTTTTTAGGGGCTCTAACCCTTGGCTTATTCAATCTCTCTTTCAAAGGATTAATTCAGGTTACAGTTTCCACTCTTATAGACCCTTCAATAGTTCTACTTGCGCTCTCTGTTGCAATTATTCCAATCATTGGAGGTGTAATGGAAGAGTCCCATTTAATGGAGTCTCTGGTCCAGAACCTCAGGGTAGGGAAAAAGGGAATACTTATGTTACCTCCTGCCTTATTTGGTATGCTACCCATGCCCGGTGGAGCTCTTCTCTCTGCCCCAGTGGTTAAAAGGACAGGAAAAGGAGTTAAGAATGAGACAAAAGCGGGGATTAATGTTTGGTTTAGACATCTTTTAATTTTCATATATCCACTTGGTTCATTACTCCCCACAACCAAAATGGCAGGCCTTAACTTATACAGAGAGATTTTATATATACTTCCCTTTTTCTGTGTCATTTTCATAATGGGTTTGTTTTTTCTGATTCGAGGAGTATCAGGAAGTATTGATTACAAAAAGGATTTTGACCTAAAAGAGCTTCTCATACCTCTCGGGATCATCTTAATTGCTCCAATTGTCCATTTATCTTTTATGAGGGTATTCAGAATCTCGGAGATCCCCTTAATTATAGGTGTTAGTTTAAGTCTGATTGTCGCTTTAAAGGCTTCTCGCCTGAGGGTGAGAGAAATCTTTCAAATTGCAAAGAAGATGAAGATTTGGAATTTCGCTTTGATAATATTTGGGATGTTTCTATTCCTCAACATATTTAAAGCATCGAACATTTCTTCTGTGATTGCTGATATTGCCTTTTCCAAAACTTTCCTACTAGTGGGGATTGGGGCTTTCCTTGGATTTGCAACGGGTAGAGTGCAAGTTCCAGTTTCAATAATCATACCCATTTATTTTGCAAAATACGGATTGGATGCAATTTCTCCAGAGGCTTTTGCCATTATGTTTTTCGCCTCCTTTATGGGTTATATAATTTCTCCCATCCATCCCTGTGTTTTAATTTCCATTGAGTTTTTCAATACAACTCTTAAAGATTTTATGAAAAAAATGATTACTCCCACGGTTCTTTCCCTAATCATTGCCGCAATAGTTGGTGTTATTATTTTGTAGAAAAATTATCAAAGCCAGCTCTATACTCTAAATAGATAAGAAAATAAAAAAAGTAACGTGGTCTGACCCTGTTATGACCCTTTAACTACTAACTGATGACTGTAGTTCACTCCTTGGCAAAAATAAATTAGCACCGACCCTATTATCTATAAATTATGTCGCAGTAGATGTCACAGTAATTTATAACATCTTGTAGGGTCTGTTTTACTCTTTGCTATTTCCTTGATTAAGCCTAAATTAACAAATTTTGATAGATCACGCTGAACGGTTCTTCTTACCAAATTAAATCTCTGCCTGATTTCCTCAACAGAAGTCCGATTCCTCTCTAATAAATACATTAAAATCTTTTGCTGCCGCTCGTTTAGATTAAATCTTTTGGCCTTCTCAACGAGAACTTCCTTTTTAATAGCTATCTCTCCTTTTGTTTTAACCTCTATTAGTTGATTTTTTAGACCTTCTGAAAAATATTCAAGCCATCCTGTCATATTCATATCATTGTTTCTCACTGATTGGATAGCGTCATAATACTTTCGCCGATTTTTGTCATAATATTCAGATAAGGAGAAAAGCCGCTTGAAATCATAGCCATTTTGATAAAGAATAAGTGTACATAAAACACGAGCCGTTCTTCCATTTCCATCCAAGAAAGGATGAATGTCAACAAACTGATATTGACTTATCCCTGACAAAAGAACTGGTGACATATTAGATCCTTTATTTAACCACTTAGCAAATTCTTTCATCAAGCGAGGAACACTGGAAGGTGGAGGTGGAGTATAAATTATCTCTTTGGTTATCGAGTTCACTACATAATTTTGAACTTTTCTATATCTCCCTGGTTCAAGACTGCCCCCTCTAACATCTTTAACCAAAATCTTATGTATCTTCTTAATTATACCCTCTGTGATTTCAGTTTTCCTACCAAGATATTCAGAGACAAAGTCCATTGCTTCTTTGTAATTCAGGAGTTCTTGTCGGTCGTCTTTTCTTACACCTTTCACCGATTTACCGGTTAGGATTCTTTGAGCTTGAGATAGAGTGAGTTGAGTCCCTTCGATATGTGTGGAATGGTGTGCTTCAAGGATAAGGGCTTCACTCTGCATCTCTTTTATCCATTCTTCCTTTGACTTCGCTGCTTCCAAAAAACCTCTTGCTCTTTCAATCTCAAGAAGATAATTATTTATTTTATTGGTGATTGTAAATTTTGGCTTAAACATTTATTTTAATATCTCCTGTATTATTTCTAATTTCGGTAAAGCAGAATTCTTAGTCATTTTTTAACTCTATTAAATTTACTTTGCTGTACCCATCTATCAATTTCATCTCTCTTAAATCTCCACTGTCTACCCACTTTATACGCTGGAATATTACCTGCTTGAGCCATCTTGTAAATAGAAGAAGTGCTCATCTGTAAATATTCGGCGATCTGGTCAAGGGTTAACCACCTATCTTCATAAATATTTATTTGTTTATCTTTGTTATTCATTACTAAAATATAATAATAAATAATAATAATTAGTCAAGTCCTTCATCTCCTTCATCAAAAATTGACGGGAAAGTCCAGGTAGATGGTGGTACAGTTCAGTTTCTCCTCAACATAATGCCTTAACTCATTATTCTTAAACAACTTACGCTTCCCTGCCTTCCTCTTACTTGCATTACGCTCCGCTCTTCTTTGTGCACAACCGGCTCGGTATGTGTTTCTGGTACATTCTCCTTTGCTTACCTCCCTTGATATTGTTGATGCATCTCTTCCCAATTCTCTGCCTACCTCTCGTATCTTATACCCCAATGCTAACATCCTGCTTATCTCTTCTCTCTCTTCAAAAGTTAACCTCCTGTACTTCGGCTCCTTCATAATCTAATCGCCTCCTGATCTTTTTATACATTATTATAATCTGTTGCGTTAGATTTTTGAACGTGCCTAATAAATGTATTGACTCAAGGAAGCTATTAAGGGCTCATTCTCAATTTCGCCTAACGTTCCCAGCATAAAAGAAGTTTTTGCAAAGCAAAAATTTGGGTGAGTGCCATAAGGCACGAACCTTTTATGCTGTGTTAGGCGATGCCGACTGTCGTTTCTCCACATCTTTTAATATTATCTCCACAAACCTATCAAGTCGTCTCTTCACTTCAGGGACCTCAATTAAATCACCATTGATTGAACTTCTACCATACTCTCTTGCAGGGAATAGGAGTGTTTCTGGCCAAAAATCAAGGTTCACGAAATTATAGAGAGCCTCATGAAGAGCCATATCACCACCTGCTGAGAGGTTGCCTATAATTATAAAATTAATCTTTTTCAATAGCCTTTCTGCACATTCCCCAAAACTTTTAAAAATTGCTTGCGACCGTTCAGCGAAAGCAAAATATATGGAGGAAAGATGCCCACCGTAAGTCGGGATTGTAAAAATCAGAATGTCAGCAACTCCGCATTTTTTGTAAATTTCTAATACATTATCTTCTATTGGGCATTTTTTACTACTGAAGCATTCATAATTGCAATGACTGCACGGACTAATTTCAACATCGTAAGCATCCACGATTTCTGCCTCAAACCCATGCTCTTTAAACTTATCCAAGCAATACTTTATACATCTTAGGCAATTACCCTCTTTTCTTGCACTAAATGTTATACCCAGGATTTTCATTATATCTCACTCCTTATTCTTACAGTCGGTTTTCGCCTAACGTTTTGCGTGTTTGCGAAGTGCCGTAGGCATTCGGGTGAGCGAAGCGAACTGCAAACACGCTGTTAGGCGACGTCTGCACTAAGAAATTCACCACCATCGATATGAATAGTTGCTCCAGTCATCCAGTTAAAATCA
>JGI24025J20009_10003611_pt1 | contig 10456 bp, 7 predicted proteins | sample Cruoilmetagenom3_FD_20009 | JGI IMG/M metagenome (IMG submission 20009) | reverse complement strand
TTTATACCAACGCGCCAGCAAGCAAGGCGCCTACAAGTAAATTTAACCACCACGCCAATTTTCAACGTAGGCGTGAAGCTTGCTCACGCAAGAAATTGAAAAATCTACACTTTTATACCAACGCGCCAGCAAGCAAGGCGCCTACAAAAAAATTTAATCACCGCGCCAATTTTCAACGTAGGCGTGAAGCTTGCTCACGCAATAAATTGAAAAATCTACACTTTTATACCAACGCGACAGCAAGCAAGGCGCCTACAAGTAAATTTAATCACCGCGCCAATTTTCAACGTAGGCGTGAAGCTTGCTCACGCAAGAAATTGAAACATCTACACTTTCATACCAACACGCTAGCAAGACGCCTACTAAAAATTTAAACACCGCGTAATTTTCGGTGTAGAGCTTGCTCACGTTAGAAGCGAAGCTTCTCATGGTTTTAAAATGTAATAACCAATATAAAAAGCGCTGCTTTTGAACACCAGCAAGCTGCGCATCTACAAGACCGAGACCTTCAACGTAGGTGTGAAGCTCTTAACGCGAAGTTATTCAACTAACACCAAAAGGAAAAAACACAGGCACAAATACCAATACAACAAGTGCATACACCATGCTAATAGGTAAGCCTATTTTCACAAAGTCGTTTAACCTGTAATTACCTGCATTAAATACCATCAAGTTAGTTTGATACCCATAGGGGCTAATAAAACTTCCGCTTGCAGCAAACGCTACAGCCATTACAAAAGGCAGCACATCCACACCAAACCCTAAAGCCACGGTATAGCCTATAGGAAACATCAAAGCGGCAGCGGCGTTATTCGTAACAAATTCAGTCATTAGCCAAGTTACTACGTAAACTAATATAAATGCAGTGTACACATACCTTGGGTCATCAAATTGTCCTATAAATCCACCCAGCGATTCAACCACGCCAGAATTAACCAGCGCGTTCGACAGTAAAATTGCAGATGAAACCACTAGCCATATATCAATCGGGAATCGTCTTACTAACTCATTAGAAGTTAAACTACGAGTAAATAAAAGGCCCCCGAGCAATAATACTAGCCCCTCTAATAAATCTAGCACGCCCACAGCCGCCAACGCTATTGTGGTTATAAAGCCACCAATAGAAAGCCATGCTCGCCAACCATTAATTCTACTTTCAGGCTCTACACCAGATAATGTTAAAAAGTTTTTATTTATATTTGTCCTAGATTTATAGTCATCACCCACGGCTAACACTAAAAAGTCACCAGAGCGAATAACCACATCACCTAACTTACCCGAAACCTGCTCGCCATCACGCCTTATTGCTACTACTGCGGCATCAAATAACGCCCTAAAGCCGGTAGTTTTAAGCGTACGCCCAACTATTATACTTTCAGACCTAACCACTACCTCAGTAAGGTTGCTATTTAAAGTACCATTTTTTTCTGCAAAGATTTCTAAGCCTGAAAACTGCCCGAGCTGCAATAATTTAGTTATGTCTCCGCAAAATATTAACCTATCAGCTGGATGTATTACCTCTGACGGAGAAACAGGGCTAATTAGCCTCCCCTCCCGGACTATTTCAACTAAAAATAATGACTCTAAATGCCTGAGCCCATTAACTTCAACAGAACGCCCTACCAGTTCAGAATCTGTAGAAACTTTAGCATCAATAAAATACCCCTCTGAAGTAGCATTATTTTGCTCAATACTAGGTAACATTCGGGTGCATAAAAACATAGCTAAACCACAGCAAAGAACCAAAATAGCACCGACAGCAGTAAATGAGAAAAACGATAACGACTTACCCGACGCCTCAATATACATAGAGTTAACGATTAAATTAGTAGATGTACCTATTAGCGTAAGCGTTCCTCCTAAAATAGAGGCGTACGATAAAGGTAATAGTAATTTACTGGCAAAATGATGGGGGTTATTACGGATAGGCGAAAGAAGCGTAGCCACAACCGCAGTATTATTTAGTATAGAAGAAAAAAAAGTGGTAATACCAAAAAGCCGAAACCATGTGGAGTAGTAGTTATCAACAATTGTTTTTGAAGCGATAACTCTTAATAAACGTGTTTTTTCAAGCGCTAACGAACACAGCACCAATAAAATTAACGTTACAAGCCCAGGGTTAGCAATGCTCGTCAAAAATTGCTCTTTACTGACTAAATCACAAGCGATTAAAGCAATAAGTGTTGCACCAAAAACAGCAACAGGTCGCGTTTGTAAAACAATTAAACCTAAAATTGTTAGAGCAAAAATACAAAGCGTTAGATATGCATCCATTGGCATGGTTAAATTAGCTATCCTTAGTTAAAAATTAATGTGCGGGCTTGCAAAAGCCCGCTATATCATGGGTAGCCTAACGGATCGCTTTTGCATCCCAATGCGGAAAGTGCTTACGAACTAACGCATTAAACTCAACTTCAAACGCAGAATACTCGCTTTTAGGTTTGTTGGCCTTACCATCCAATGGCTTACGTATCATACCAGCACCAACCGTTACGTTAGTTAAACGGTCAATGATAATAAATGCACCAGTATGTTTATTTACATCATACGCATCAAATTGCACAGGCGCTGTTAATGCAAATTGGCAGTTTCCAATTTCATTTAGATTTAGCTGCGAAGCCTCTTGTTGCTCTAGCGTGTTTACATCAACCTTATAGTTAACAACCTCAGCGTAACCATACACCGATTTGCTTCCTACTTTAATTTCATACTCACGGTCTACATGTAGGGCTTCTTCGGTCATCCATACTACGTCTGCTTCAAAGCTATCAGCTGAGTGTGGCTTTTGATGCGGACGTACCAGCATATCACCACGGCTTACATCTATTTCATCTTCAAGCGTTAATGTAATAGCCATACCTGCAGATGCTTTTTCAAGGTCGCCATCAAAAGTAACAATTGATTTAACCTTACTCTCTTTGCCTGAAGGTAGTGAAGAAACGGTATCGCCTACTCTAATATCACCTGCAGCCACAGTACCGCTAAAGCCTCTAAAATCTAAGTTAGGACGATTAACATATTGCACCTGTAGCCTAAACTCATCGTTTTTCGCATGGTTTACTTGTACAGTATTCAGTAACTTCATTAAAGTTGAACCAGGATACCAGCTCATAGCTTCGCTTTCGTTTACGACATTATCGCCTCGTAGCGCCGAAATTGGCACAAAACGTACATCATCAAACGAAAGATCCTGCGCAAACTCGCGGTAATCTTTTTTAATGTTTTGATAAACCGATTGCTCGTAACCTACCGCATCCATTTTATTAATAGCGACAACTACGTTTTTAATACCTAATAAAGAGCAAATATAGCTATGGCGACGTGTTTGTACCTGCACACCGTGGCGCGCATCAATCAAAATAATAGCTAAATCACATGTAGAAGCACCTGTTGCCATATTACGCGTGTACTGCTCATGCCCAGGGGTGTCTGCAATAATAAATTTACGTTGGTCTGTTGCAAAATAACGGTACGCAACATCAATAGTAATACCTTGTTCACGCTCAGATTGCAGACCATCTACTAAAAGAGATAAGTCGAAATCGTTATCAGTGGTATTAAACCGCTTTGAATCCTTTTCGATGGCAGCCATCTGATCTTCAAAAATCATTTTGCTATCATAAAGCAAACGTCCAATTAATGTAGATTTACCATCATCCACGCTACCACATGTTAAAATACGTAGCATGTCTTTGTTTTCGTGTACTTTTAAGTAAGCTTCAATATCTGTAGCAAGTAAGTTTGGTTGTGTTTGTTCGGTCATTTTAAGTCCTTTATAAGCTGTAAGCTATAAGCTATAAGCTATAAGCTATAAGCATTATTCTGTTGCTATTGAGTTTTTTAGGCTATTGATCATAGCGTGTAACTCTTTGGATTCTATAACCCATTCACGGCCAGTATCGTTATTTATATAACCAATTTCTATGCCGATATAAATCTAGGTTCGGGCTTCTGAAAGAGATGAACGTGCAATATCTAAAAAGCGGCGCTTTTCTTTATTACTGTCTCTTGTCATCCCTTCTGCTATATTGCTCGGTACAGATAGTCCTGCACGAGTGAGTTGATCTCTAAAGCCATAATCACGTAAGTCTGCTGTTATTTTATAAATTTGTGCGGATAACCTTGCTGAACGTTTCCATACTTCTAGCTTTTCAAAGTTCATAATAATCCTTTTAATAAAGTCATCAGATCTAAGGTTTAAAATCTATATAGCACTTGTTTTACTTACAACTTACGGCTTTAAACTTATAGCTTTGTTTTAGAAGTAGCCTTCCATTTTTTTCTTCTCCATAGAACCCGCAGAGTCATTATCAATTACTCGCCCTTGACGCTCAGAAGTAGTACAAAGCAGCATCTCTTGGATTATCTCAGGAAGGGTTTGTGCTACAGACTCAACAGCACCGGTTAGCGGGTAGCAACCAAGCGTTCTAAAACGAACCATTTTATTTTGTACTTGTTCGCCCTCTTCAAGCTCCATACGCTCATCATCAACCATAATAAGCGTGCCATCGCGCTCAACTACAGGGCGCTCTTTAGCAAAGTATAATGATGGAATTTCAATACCTTCAAGGTAAATGTACTGCCAAATGTCTAGCTCAGTCCAGTTACTAAGCGGGAACACACGAATGCTCTCACCCTTATCTACTTTACTATTATAAACGTTCCAAAGCTCTGGGCGTTGGTTCTTAGGATCCCAGCGGTGGTTTTTATCACGGAAAGAATAAACACGTTCTTTAGCACGCGACTTCTCTTCATCGCGGCGAGCACCACCAAATGCAGCGTCAAAATTATTCATATCAAGCGCCTGCTTAAGGCCTTGAGTTTTCATAACATCGGTATGCTTAGCACTGCCGTGTACAAATGGGCTCATGCCCATTGCCATACCTTCTGGGTTTTTATGAACAATTAGGTCAAAGTCATACTTTTCGGCCATTTGATCTCTAAACTGGATCATTTCTTTAAATTTCCAGTTAGTATCAACATGCATAAGCGGGAAAGGAATTTTTCCTGGGTAGAATGCTTTGCGTGCTAAATGTAGTAAAACCGATGAATCTTTGCCCACAGAGTAAAGCATTACCGGATTATCAAACTCAGCAGCAACCTCTCGCATAATATGGATAGATTCAGCTTCAAGAGCTTTCAAGTGGGTTAACTTTTCTTCATTCATAATGTTTGTTCATATCCTAATTTATCAAAATCCATGCTAGTCAATTTTAATGACCGACTTAAAACTCTTATGCGCAGATAGTCTATGTTTAATTACCAACGCATGCAATATGTATACATTTCATGTAACTCACAAAACTACAATTAACGTTACTTACTCGTGTTACGCCCACAAATTTCGCGTTTACAGATTTTCAACGTAGACGTAGAGCTTGCGCACGCAAGAAATTAAACATCTACACTTTTAAACCAACGCGCCAGCAAGCAAGAGGCCTACAAGTAAATTTAACACCGTGCCGCCCGTTGCCCAAAGCTATCACCCGTAGGCGTGAAGCTTGCTCACGCAATAAGCGAAGCTTACATTTTTAAACCAACGCGCCAGCAAGCAAGGCGCCTACAAAAAATTTAACCACCGCGTTGCCCGCGGCCCATCGCTATCACCCGTAGGCGTGAAGCTTGCTCACGCAAGAAATTGAAACATCTACACTTTTAAACCAACGCGCCAGCAAGCAAGGCGCCTACAACACTCCCCTCTAAAGCGCAGCGTCTCTTAACCTCTCTGTGAACAAGTCACTTAATATTTTGCACAAAGAGAAGCAAAAGAGGAGTAAATAAGAAAACATACAATTAGCAGCGAGTTTACCTCGCGTCAGACATTTTGCATTTATAAATATACGCAGAATAAATTCCAAATATGCCAGCAAGCTACGCCTTTAAAATAAAACTTAACCTCAAAGCTCATTTGGGCTACAAATGAAGAGCTTACTCAAAATAACGACTTATCTACACGGGTTTGAGTGTTTTTCTTTCTTACTTAGTTATTTATTGCTAACCTCGCATTAACGTTTTTTTACTTAAACAATTTTTTGCTAACGGAATAATTATGCTAAAAAAAATATCGCTACTTGTCGGGATGACAATCAGTGCAAATGTAATGGCTAAAGGCGGCGTTTCACCTTATTTACCTTTAAATCAAGTTCCTGAGCTTGAACATCAAGTACAACGCCTTTTAGCTGTAAGTAAAAACACACACATAATGAGTAAGCCCTATAAAGCGTATGATATTTATAGAGTGCTACAAACAGTTAGGCATACTTATCCTGAGTTATATCAAACGCTTTCTTATCAACTTAGTCCCTACATTCAAAGCGACGCAGGCGCTTTTGCAAAGTTAACCATTGCAGCAGCTACTAAAAACAAAACACTGCCAAACCAGCGCGGGCAAACCACAAAAACCAACTTAATTGTTGAAGGCGGAGCATACGCTAACTTTGGCCGCCACTTTGGTGTAAGTGTGGCTGGCATAGCCAACGAAGACGAAATACTTCCAACACAAAGTTTTGTTTACCTAGGTTATAAATACGCACAACTAGATATTGGCTACCGTGAACATTGGTACTCACCTTTTGAAGATAACGCCATGCTACTAAGCACACAAGCTAAAACAACACCTTCTATAACAATAAGTAACGTAGAGCCAATCACTAGCTTTAAAATTAGATACGACATGTTTATTAGCCAAATGACAGAGCAAAGTGGCATTCGTAAAGGTAACTACGACCCTATAAACGGTAATGATTTTTCGCCAGGTAAACCTTACTTATTTGGCTTACACACAAGCTTTGCAGCAACTGAAAACTTAACTATAGGTTTAAGCCGCTTAATGCAATTTGGCGGCGGGCCACGTAGCGTAACATTAAAAGACTTTGCAGAAGGTTTTTTTAAACCAGGCAGTAAAGATAACCTTACAACTTCTGAAGCAGAAGAGTTTGATACAGATTATGAGCTTGGCGATCAACTAGGCTCTATTACGTTTGAGTATAATAGTAGTCTTTATTCACTGCCCTTTGAGCTTTATGGTGAAGTTGCGCTTGAAGATACACTCGGGGGCGGCTCACGTAATAATGCATACAGTTTTGGACTATATTTACCTTTTATAGCAAACGATCATAGCCTTCGTTTTGAGCACAGTAACTTACAACAAAGCTGGTATGCAAATAGCATTTACAAAGATGGAAACCGTAATTCAGGTAATGTTATCGGCCATTGGGCTGGTGATGAGCACAACTACACCGACTATACACCCTCTAAAACAATGAGTCTCAATTGGCACTGGCAGTTGAGCTCCATAGAAACACTTAATACCACTATTCGCACGCTTAAAAATAAGCGTGATGGCTATAAAACTAGCTATGAGCTCCAAACAGCCTATACACGTAAATTAGGTAAACCAATAATGGGGGCACAGAGTTGGGGGGCAGAGCTTTATCAGGGCAAAGATGTATACGGGGAATCATTTTCACGCTTAGCTGTATTTGCAAAATTTTAAAGTTTATTAAAGGCGCACCTTAAAGTTTTGCTTTAAATATTTAAGTAGCAGCGAGTTTACCTCGCGTTTGGCACTAATACTCAATACGCGGCATAAAGCCGCGCCTACAGCGTTACCCTCTATAGCGCAGCGTCTCTTAACCTCTTTGTGACTAAATAACTTAACCCCCTATTGCACAAAGAGAAAAAAATGAGGAGTAAATGAGAAAACATACTACTAGCAGCGAGTTTACCTCGCGTTTAAATTTATTATTTCAATGCTATATAAAGCCTAATTGCGCCAGCAAGCAAGGCGCATACAACTAATTATTACTTCTCCACTTATCCGTGTTCTCTGTGGTGATAATAATGTTTTATTTTTTATCAATTAGGTAAAAATTCAACCGCAAAACAATCTGACCACCGAGAGCACAGAGGCGCTGCGCGCTACACTGAGGAAATATATTATTACTAGTCACTCCTCCTGCACTTCTCCTTGTCTTCTCTGTGGTGGTAATAATTTCTTAATTACTTATGCACTAGAACAAAACGCTTTTACCACCGAGAACACAGAGGCGCTTCGCGCTGCACCGAGAAGATATTAGCTCTTCTCCTTTTCTTCTCCGTGTTCTCTGTGGTGATAATAATTTCTTAATTACTTATGCACTAGAACAAAACGCTTTTACCACCGAGGACGCAGAGGCGCTGCGCGCTGCACCGAGAAGATATTAGCTCTTCTCCTTTTCTTCTCCGTGTTCTCTGTGGTGATAATAATCTCATAATCACTTTTGAAAACGCCAGCTAAAATACATACACCCACAAAAAAGCGCGGCATATAGCCGCGCTTACAAATAATGTAGGTTACTCTCTGCAATATTATAAATTTACAACATTATCAGATTGCGAAAGTGGCTCATCGTTAACTAACGACGTTAAGTACTGGCCAAAATCCTCACCCAACTTAGTATCACGCATGCCGTATTCAACAATCGCTTTTAAGTAGCCCAGCTTATCGCCACAATCGTGTGAGCGCCCACTCATGTGAAACGCTTCTACGGTTTCTTGGGTCATTAACGCATCAATAGAGTCTGTTAGTTGGATTTCGCCACCAGCACCTACTGGTGTTTTAGCAAGTAGCGGCCAAATGTTTTTGCTTAGTACGTAACGCCCTACTACAGCAAGGTTTGATGGTGCTTTATCTGCATCTGGTTTTTCCACCATCGTTTTAATAGCTGCACTGTTACCTGGTGTTAGTTGTACGCCGTTAATATCAGCAATACCGTATTTGCTTACATCATCTTGTGCTACTGGCTCAAGCATAATTTGACTTGCTTTTGTCTCGTTAAAGCGTTTGATCATCGCGGCTAGGTTTTCAGTTTTTTGATCGGCTGTATAAGCATCAAGTATTACATCAGGGAGCAATACAATAAAATCGTCATCGCCTACAATTGGTTTTGCACACAAAATAGCGTGACCTAAACCTTTAGCTTCACCTTGGCGAACACTCATTACAGTTACATCAGCAGGGCAAATAGAGCGTACTTCTTCAAGTAGTGCAGGTTTAACGCGTTTTTCAAGCGTTGCTTCAAGCTCGTAGCTGGTATCAAAGTGGTTTTCTATGGCGTTTTTAGAACTATGTGTTACAAGTACAATGTCTTTAATACCGGCAGCTACACACTCACTCACTCACTATGTATTGAATAAGTGGTTTATCTACAATCGGTAGCATTTCTTTTGGAATTGCTTTAGTCATAGGTAACATGCGTGTGCCAAGGCCAGCAACAGGAATAACAGCTTTCATAGGTAGTCCTTTATTTGTAAATTAATTATTTTTAAGTTAACAGGTTAAATGTAGATGAGGGCTGAATGGGAAAGTTTTAGCTTTTGGTTAAATTAATATTTTTTGAAGCTGTAACCCCTCAATGAATCAAGGATGATACATTGAGGGTAAAATAGATTTAGCAGTATATAAATGTTTAGCAAGATTAACCGCTAATCAATCGCTACCAAATAAATCGCGTGTATACACTTTATCTGCAATATCGCTCAGTTCTTCTACCATACGGTTAGAAACCACCACATCAGATATTTGCTTAAATTCGTTTAAGTCTCTTATTACGCGTGAGTGATAAAACTCATTCTCTTCAAGCACGGGCTCATATACAACAACCTCAATACCTTTTGCTTTAATGCGCTTCATAATGCCTTGAATAGAAGACGCCCTAAAGTTATCAGAACCGCTTTTCATTACTAAACGGTACACACCGACAATTTTAGGGCTGCGTTTAATAATTGAGTCTGCAATAAAGTCTTTACGCGTGGTATTGGCATCTACAATAGCGCCAATAATATTGTTTGGCACATCTTGGTAGTTAGCACGCAGTTGCTTAGTATCTTTTGGTAAACAGTAGCCACCGTAACCAAACGACGGATTGTTATAATGACTGCCAATTCGAGGGTCTAGGCCTACACCTTGTATAATTTGTTTAGAGTTTAAGCCGTGCGCTTCTGCGTAGCTATCAAGCTCATTAAAGTAAGCTACACGCATGGCAAGGTAAGTGTTAGAAAATAACTTAATAGCCTCGGCTTCTGTTGAGTCAGTAAATAGCACTTCAACATCTTGCTTAATAGCGCCTTGCTTAAGTAAGTTAGCAAAAATAGTTGCGCGCTCGCTTTGCTCTCCTACAACAATACGTGACGGGTGTAAGTTATCGTACAGCGCTTTGCCTTCACGTAAAAATTCAGGAGAGAATATTAAGTTTTCAGCATTAAGTTGCTCTTTAATATCAGCCGTAAAACCTACCGGAATAGTCGACTTAATCACCATAACCGCATTAGGGTTATGCGCCATAGTATCTTTAATTACGGCTTCAACAGAGCTAGTATTAAAGTAGTTGTTTTCAACATCGTAGTCAGTGGGTGTAGCTATAATTACGTAATCAGCGTCTTTATAAGCGGCTACCTTGTCAGTAGTGGCTGTAAA
>JGI24025J20009_10003609_pt1 | contig 10459 bp, 9 predicted proteins | sample Cruoilmetagenom3_FD_20009 | JGI IMG/M metagenome (IMG submission 20009) | reverse complement strand
TGTCGAGGCGCCAAGGTTTGGAAAAGGAAGCGGGGCTAAGGAGGATTCCTCTCCAGCCAGCATAGTCATTTATATTATAATTAACTAATTATCAAAAAGTCAACAAACCGGGGATGTTTCTATTTTTCACACACTAAAAAAAGCAGTTTTTAATTAATGTGCTAAAATCGCTATTATTTTCCCGCTTTCCCACGAGAAGGGATGGTCAGTTTCACTTTGGGTTTTTTATTTTTACTCTTTTTGGCCGGAGTTGTTCTCTTTTGGTCCTTTTTCTTGATAGATTTGGTCTTTTTCCAATATTTATCTTTCTTCTCTCTTCTTTTTTGCGTTATTTCCATTATTCCACCTTTTCTTTTCTCTTCCGGCTAAAACCTCCACATTTGGAGATTGGAAGCTGGAAATAGGTTCCATTGAATCCGCAGCCGGCAATTATTGGTCCAATGCCTTGGCTTTTTCCTTTTTCGCTTTCCTCTTCTCCTTTAAGGTTCTCTTCGGTTTCTTCTTGTCATGGACTCTTTTCTTGTCTCTGCTTTTAGCCATGTGACTGCTCCTCTACCGGCTAGAAGTCTTCATACTTTTCCGGTGATATATCATGCCATCCCAGGCAAATTACAATTATTCTAACATACTTCTCAATCCAGACCAATGATAATGTGGTCCAATCACGGCCGAACGGCCTCCTCCGTCTCAGGGGGGTCAGACCATGCTAACTTATAGATAACACGAAAGATAGCCCATAATAATGGGTGATATTTTGGCTTAAAAACTCCTTATGAAAGATTAAGAGAAAAAGTAGGGCTTAGTGTGTAAACGATCATGTTCAGTCCCACAGAGTATTGTTTATGATGGGTAATACACATATAATTAATTTGTGCGCCTCAGTTTTTTCAGATTTGACTCTGTGGGTAGTCTATCATACAATTGATTTTCGCAGGAGTTACATAACATTATCATGTTACATAGCTCTAAAGAAAAGGAAGGCATGAAAATGAAAAAGATAATTACAATTGATCCAAAGAACTGCATGGGTTGTTGGAACTGTCTTTTAGGATGTGCTTGGGTTCATTCTAAGTCAGAAAAAATGGTAGATATATTTCATGATCCTAATATCGAATGGCGTCTTAGCATTGAGGAGGTTGGCGATATTATCGTTCCTCTTCACTGCCAACATTGCGATGATGCGCCTTGCTCGAAAGTATGTCCTACCGGAGCATTAAAAAAACAAAAAGAAGGAGAAGAAGATATAATTCTATATGATGAAAGCTTATGTATTGGATGCAAGATGTGTCTTCAGGCCTGTCCATTTGGCATGATTAAATTAAAAGTAGACGGATGTGGAATTGTAAAATGTGACCTTTGTATCGACCGTTTGAAAGAAGGGCTTGAGCCCGCATGTGTATCTGTATGTATTACAGATGCGATTAAATTTGAACCTGCTGATATCTATGTAAAGACAAAACAAAAAGAAAATGCTAAAAAAATATTATCAGATGGAAGCAATTAATCGTGGAAGTAACGAAAAATATTACAAAAGATAGCAAAATAGACTTAGCTGTAGTTAGCAAAATAATCCGAAAGCATAAGGACAATACAGGAGGAATCATAGAGATTTTTCAGGACATACAGGCATACTTTAATTATTTACCTAAAGAGGCATTACAGTTTGTTTCAAAGAAACGAGGAATTCCCATTAGTCGTATATATCATGTAGCGACTTTTTATCCCGTCTTTAGTTTTACCCCTAGGGGAAGATATATTATATCTGTGTGTGCAGGTACTGCTTGCCATGTACGTGGGGCCCCACTGCTTCTTGGAACGATACAAAGAGAACTTAACATCAGTATTGGAGAAACAACAAGAGATAAAATATTTACTCTTGAGGTGGTGCGGTGTATAGGCGCATGTAGTATTGCCCCTGTGATAAGAATTAATGATAAGACCTTTGGGTCCCTTAATCCAGCCAGGTTGTTGAGATTATTGAACGAATACAGAAAAGAACTAAAATATGAGTGAAGTTATAAAAAGCAGGGAAGATTTAAAAAACCTTTATTGCCGAATATTGGAAGAGCGAAAAAGGATTAAATTTAGCATTACTATATGTGGAGGTACTGGTTGCAGGGCCCAGGGTAGTGAGAATTTAAGAGATGCCTTCGAACGTGAGATTAAAAAAAGGGCTTGGGAGAAAATTTGTAAGATTAAAATGTCAGGTTGTCATGGATTCTGTGAGATGGGACCGATTGTTCTTATTAATCCGGGGGATATATTTTATGTAAAAGTTAAGGCGGAAGATGTAAGCGAGATTATTGAGAAAACTATAATAAAGGGGCAGTATATAGAACGGTTATGTTATAAAGGTAATGATGGAGAAATATATACGCACGATGTGGATATACCTTTTTATAAGTACCAAAAAAGGTTTGTTCTAAGGCTTAATGGTCGGATTGATCCTACGAGCATCGAGGATTATATTATAAATGGGGGTTATTCAGCTTTGGTCAGGGTGCTTTGCGAAATGAGTCAGGATGAAGTCATTAATGAAATTGCAAATTCACAATTAAGAGGACGGGGTGGCGGCGGCTTTTCTACTGCCCGCAAATGGAAAAGTTGCAAAGATGCTCCGGGGGATATTCATTATGTAATTTGTAATGGTGATGAGGGTGATCCGGGTGCATTTATGGATAGGTCTATTATGGAAGGGAACCCACATAGTGTTTTGGAAGGTATGATGATAGGCGCCTATGCCATCGGCAGTTCCCAGGGGTATATATATGTAAGAGCAGAATATCCGTTGGCTGTAAAGCATTTACAGAAAGCTATTGAGGATGCTTATTCATATGGATTGCTTGGTAATGAAAATATACTGGGAAAAGGTTATGGATTTGATATAAAAATCATTATAGGAGGAGGTGCCTTTGTTTGCGGGGAATCCACTGCTTTGATGGCATCATTGCAGGGAGAGGTCGGAGAACCTAGGGCAAAATTTATACATACGGTGGAAAGTGGATTATGGGAAAAGCCAACTAATCTAAATAACGTAGAAACATGGGCAAATATACCTCTAATAATTAACAGTGGGTCAAAAAAGTTCGCTTCTCTAGGAACAGAAAACAGTAAAGGCACGAAAGTGTTTTCTCTTGTAGGAAAGATAAAGAATACGGGTCTAGTAGAAGTTCCTATGGGCATAACATTAAGAGAAATAATCTATAAAATCGGAGGTGGCATTCCAAATAACAAACGATTTAAAGCCGTACAAACTGGGGGGCCCTCTGGTGGATGTATACCGGAACAATATCTTGATCTGCCGGTAGATTTTGATAATCTGAGCCGAATAGGATCAATGATGGGATCCGGTGGAATGATAGTTATGGATGAAGATACTTGCATGGTTGATGTAGCGAGATATTTCCTGGATTTTTTAAAGGATGAATCCTGCGGTAAATGCACCTCTTGCAGAGAAGGAATAAAGCAGATGTTAAGCATTCTGGAAAAGATATGTGCGGGATACGGAGAAGATGGCGATATTGAGAAATTAGAAGAGATAGCCAAACTCACTGCAGAAGTTTCTCTATGTGCTCTCGGAACGTCTGCCCCTAATCCTGTCCTGACGACAATAAAATATTTTAGGAGCGAATACGATGTTCATATAAAAGAAAAGAAATGCCCAGCACATGTTTGTATTAACTTAATAAAATATAAAATTGTCCAGGAGGTTTGTGTCGGTTGCGGTGCATGCATCAAAGCATGTCCTGTCAAAGCGATAAAAGGGAAAAAGAAACTGCCTCATTCTATCGATGAAGACAAGTGCATAAAATGCGGTTTGTGTAAAGTTTCCTGTAAGTTTGATGCGATTAATATAGAGTAAATTAACCGAAAATAGGCACAAGCGTTTAGTCGTGTGATTGACATGTAATTATAATATGTATATACAAGAAAAGTTGTCCAGATTTGGAATATAGATACGGCAAATTATAAGTTTATATTAAGAAAATGGCTAAGGTAAAATTCAAGATAAATGGTAAAAAAGTAGAGGCCGAACGAGGAACATACGTTTTACCACTAATTCAAGCTCTGGGTATATATGTGCCCACGCTATGTTATCATCCATCAGTTAAACCTTATGGGGCATGCAGGCTTTGTTTAATTAAAGTTAAGGATAAACGCGGAAGGTTTAAAATTACGACCTCATGTAATTATCCGGCGCGAGAGGGAATTGAAATTTTTACGGATACAAAAGAGGTAAAAAGGGCACGCAAGTTAATCATGGAAATGCTCTTGGCACAGGCACCCGGATCAGAGAAACTCAAAGAGTTTGCAAAAAAAATAGGAGTTAAAGAAACAACATTGATCACTGCTAACAATACGGATAAATGTATAATATGTGGACTGTGCGTCAGTGTATGTGCAGAAGTAATAGGATTGGGCTGCATTGCATTTGAAGGAAAAGGTATTAACCGAAAGGTTGTCCCCCCTTGGAATGCACCACCAGATTCATGTATTGGCTGCGGCGCCTGTGCTGCTGTTTGTCCCACAGGTGCAATAACTATCTCTGATGTGGATAAATACAGAGAAATAAATAAGATAAAAGTGCGGTTGCCATTACTAAAATGCAGTAAATGTGGCAAATATTTTGTTGTAAAGAAAATATATGAGAAGTTAAAAAAATCATTTGAATATATGGAAAATAACGACAAATTTTTAGCCATATGTGAAGAGTGCCGGAGGAAGTTAACGGCTAAGAATCTAATAGAGCATAAAAAGATTATATAGAGAAAAAATCTATAGCATTGTAATAAATGGGGTCGGGCCATGATAACTTATAGATATCATGAAAGATAGCCTATAATAAGGGCTGATATTTTGCCTTAGAAGCTCCTTTTTGGGCCCCAAAAGAGCACTTTAAGACAAAAAATATAAAAATAATATCTGATATGCTTAAACATACATTTTTGCTACCGAAACCATTATTTTAAGGCCGATTTTGAGGCCTTTTTTCAGTTTAAATCCTGAAAATTCAGATACTTCGTGTGGCCCGTCCCCAAAATTCCAGTTCAGACACATATTAGGATAGAAAAAAATGGGGAACTACTGTGATTATTATATTGGTTTTTATTATTTACCATTTGCCATATTCTTAGTATTATATAAAAACTATGGATCCAAATAGGCCTCAAACATTAGATTCCAAAAAAAAGTGGTTTATCGGCTGTGGCATTGGCTGCGCTGTAGTAATAATTATTGTAGTTCTGCTGATTTTAAGCGGAGTTATGTTTGTGAAAAATATTGCTAAGGGATTTGATGAATCGGAAGATATTTTGGAAACCCTTACGGAACGCTATGGGGAGGTCGAGGAATACTGTCCTGAACCTGATGGAGTTATTAGAGAGCCTAGAATCGAAGTTTTCCTTAAAGTAAGAGAGCTTATGAGGCCGATCAGCAATGAGCTTGAAAGTTCTTTTAATTTACTTAATGAAGAGGAAAAGAGCAAAGACATCGGTAAAGAAAAGCCGGATGTTGGAGTTATAGGTAAAATCCGGACCGGAATTGGGATGGTGCCCCAAATTGCAGAATTTTTAAAGATCAGGAACCAGTCACTTCTTGATGCCGGAATGGGTTTGGGCGAGTATTATTACATATATATCTATGCCTATTATTTATGGCTTAATAAACCGATGCTGGATGGATTGCCTTTCCAGATCAGAGGTGGCGATAGTAGCGGATTTAATATACAGGATTTTGATGATGAGGATTCTCAGGAAGTGCGCCGTATAATCCAGATAAGGCGCCTGCAGCGGCTCATCCTGCCTATGCTGCACAATCAATATGAAAAATTGAAGGCAAGGGGAGCAGAGAGTAGGCTGGGAAAATGGCGGGGAATCCTGGAGGCGGAAATCAAAGCCCTGGAATCTGACCGATACCGCATGCCTTGGCAGGATGGTCTGCCTGAAGTAATAGAGTCTTCACTTAAGCCTTTCCGCCAACGCCTGGAGGAAGGATACAGCCGCCTGCTTAATAGTCTGGAGATCTCCTCCAAGTAACATTAATCTGAAATATTCACGAGCCATCTTATTAAACTACCTTTAATGCTGGAGTCCAACCAATCTGGTATGATGAATTGATTTTCCTCAGATAATTGTATTGTTTCAAAATACGACACATGTCCGAAAGTTAGGAGAAAAAATCGATTGTCTTTACTATCTTTTACCTGATAATATATGGTACAAACATTGCATTTGAGAAAAAGGATAAGAAGAATTTTTTAGGAGTATTTATATGAAAATCCGACACCATCTGATTGTTATATTGGCGGTTTGTCTTTTTCCTATCAATAATCTTGCTTTGAATCTCAATTCGTCCGAATGGGAATTAAAGATCTTGGTTGAAAAGGCGAATATCCGCATGGAACCCGATGAAAATAGCCCGGTGGTAACCACTGTAGCGAGAGGAACTATTCTTAAATCCTATGAACGGACAGGTGTATGGTTCCGAGTAATCATTATGTCTGATAAGGCTGGATTCGTGTCTTTGGGTTATATTCATACCAGCGATGTAGAGATAGTAAAAGAGAATTTGAGTCAAGAGAATGATTTTTGGAAATACGAGGAACCTAGCTCATTCCATGGAATAGGATTAAGTTTGAAACTTACCGGAGGCATGGCCTATTTTTCCGGGGGAGATGTGAGGGTAGGAACCAGAGGAATGTATAACCAAAATTCTGATTATCTATCCTCCCAGGGCTTTATGCTGGAAAGCTTTTTAAAATCGTTTCATTTTGGCGCTGAACTTTCTGGAGATATAGTTTTTAATCTCAATCCTAAGTTTGGAATCGGAATTGGTTCAGGTTTTATCTATGCCTACAACCGAAGCCTTCTTACTATTAATGAGGAAGAATTTATGTATAGAATTTTTCAAATGGAAAGCCATCCTGAAATAAGAGTTATTCCGCTCAAAGTTGGAATGTTTTTCTCTTTCCCTATTCACCGGCTGTTTAATATCACCATTAATGCCGGCCCCGTTCTCTATTTTGCCAAGTACCGCTATACCGTGAGTTCGGATTGTGACATTTTAGACAACTTATATCATGAGGCGAGTGCCAAGCGTATGGGATTTCAGGGAGGAATCGGACTTGAAATCAATTTAAACCAAAACGCCATCTTCCTGATTGAATATCATGGTCGCTATGCAAAAATCAGCAATTTCCAAGGAAAAGCCAGAATCAATGATTGGGAATTGAATATAAATGGATCGGCAAGTGATAACGTATCCATAGAAGAGGGAACGCTTTACTTTTTAAAAAACCAAAAATATCCGGGCCTGGCCATATTAAAAGGAAAACCATCAGGTTATGAAAACATTCGTACCGCAGTNTTTGATCTTAGCGGTTTTAATCTTCGAGCCGGATTAAAATTTAGGTTTTGAAAGTAAAANAATGATAAATAATAAAAAAGTATGATCCAGGGAGATAGCAAAATGAAGGGGAAATATTTTATAGGCATTCTAGTCACAGCTTTTGTGCTCTTTCCTTTGGTGCTCTTATCAAAAGGGAAACCCAAGCTGGCAAAAAAATACGAGAAATGGATCAAGGAAGAGGTTATTTACATAATTACCCCGGTTGAAAAAGAGGTTTTTTCCAAACTGGAAACGGATCGAGAAAGAGATCTTTTTATGGAAGAATTCTGGCGGCAGCGAGATCCAACCCCCGGTACACCGCAGAATGAATTCAAAGAGGAACACTACCGAAGGATTGAATTTGCGAATAAGCATTTCGGGCGATTTACACCTTTTAAAGGGTGGCAAACAGACAGAGGAAGATTTTATATCAAACTTGGCAGTCCTTTCCATGTTGAAAAATATATGAGCAAGGATATTCTACCCATTGAGATCTGGTATTATTACGGCAATCCCAAATTTATAAGAGCGTCTTTTTTCCGGCTTTTATTTTTTCAAAGATATGGAACCGGAGAGTTTGAGCTATATAACCAGATCTTAGATGGGCCCAAGAGTTTGGTTACTAATATTGATAAAAAACTTAGAGGCGTACGTGAGGAATTAGATCCAGATGCAAGAGCAGCCATAATCATACAAAAGGTTTCCGGGGATTTAGCTGCAACGGTAGCGTCATCCTTCCCTGGAGATCGTGGTCAGGGAGAATTGGCTTCCCAAATTTTATTGGGTGATGTGGAGACCATACCGTATAAAAAAGTCGATGATGACTATGCCATTGAGTTTCTTGAACATAAGGCAGTCGTTGAAGTCAGTTATTCCGTCCATTACATTGGCAATCAGTATCGGGTGAACCTTATTCAGGATCCCTCTGGCCCTTTCTTTGTGAATTATATCCTCGTGCCCGATACGCTTTCGGTTGATTTCTTTAAGGATAAATATTTCACAAATTTTAAGACCTCAGTGCGCGTGACGGATCAAGCGGGCAAGACCATTTATCAAGGGGAGAGAAATACTCCAATTGAATTAAGAAAAGAAGAGTTAAAAGTACTTGAGAAAAGTTCTTTTCACCTCCATGATTCTTTTCCCTTGGTCCCGGAAATTACACTTTAAATCTTTTATGGGAAAATATGGTGACTAAGGAATTCACCTCTGTGGAGAAAAAAATATCCATACGTGAGGGAAAAGATTTGCATATGAGCGAGCTTGTTTTAGCCAGGAAAGTCAACCGAGATTTGCCGTCCAATCAAGAAAGCAGAGCCTTTCAGATAGGCAATCTTCAGATCTATCCTTCCGTCAACAACATCTTTCAGAAAAAAGACAGTTTGTTTCTCTTTCTTCAGATATATGGTTTAAACAAGAATATAGAAGAGGAAGGGATATTGAGGTTCTCCTTTTTCCAAGAGGAGCGAACATTACAGACAATTTTCAAGAACATCAGTGAATATGATAGTGACCGGGATTTTCTCGAAGAATTTTCCCTGGAGAATTTTGAACCTGGTGTATACACAGTTAAAGTGTCACTTCTCCACCAAAAAGGGGAAGAACGTTTCTCAAAGGAAGAGGAATTCTCGATCATTAATAAACCTGTTCCCACGTCATGGGTGGTGGCCCAAACCAACCCACCTGCTGATGACCCATATTATGCATATATCATGGGGGTTCAATATCTGAACAAGGGAGAGTTACAAAAGGCTCAAATGGAACTAGCAGATGCTCATGCCAGTAAACCGGACGTTTTAAATTATGCTTTAAGCTATGCCCGGGTTCTATTGACTTTAAAAGATTTCAAGCGTGTGAAAGAGATATTGGTTCCCTTTGTAGAAGCCAAAAAAGAAGATTTCGGGCTTTTTTACAGCCTGGGGAATGCATCCCAGGAAATAAGGGAGTTTGGTGAGGCGATATCATATTATCAAAGGGCCCTGAAACTTAAAGGAAATATCACACCAATTTTAAACTCCATGGGCGAGTGCTATTTACAATTGGGCGATAAGGAAAAAGCCTTGCAAGCATGGAAGAAATCTCTGGAATCAAATCCGAACCAGGAAAATATTAAAAAGCTTGTCGAAAACTTAAAAGAAAAGTATTGAATGGGCTTGAATGGGGTCGGGCCATGCTAACTTATAGATATCATGAAAGATAGCCTATAATAAGGGCTGATATTTTGCCTTAGAAGCTCCTTTTTGGGCCCCAAAAAGGAACTTTAAGAAGCAAACTACAAAAATAACATCTAATCTGCTTAAACGTACATTTTTGCCACAAAAAACCTTGTTTTAAGACCGATTTTAGGGCCGTTTTTCAGTTTAAATCCTGAAAGTCCAAACATTTCGTGCGGCCAAGCCCCGAAATTAAAATTAGAAAATTACGAAATTAGAAATTAAAATTGCCAAAATTATGGGATTGTCATTAACAATAGGCCAAAGGAAAGGCCACGAAAGCATGAAAAATAGGATGTGTCTCTATTTAATTTGCCATGCGGGATAAGTTAGTATTATTATATAAAATAAATCAGTTGAAAGTCTGAAACATTTTGGTGACGTATATATTTATCTAATTATAATTCTAAAAACGGAGGCTTAAACCATGACCAAACGAAATTTTTATGCTGTCTCATTTATCTTTCTTGTCTGTCTAATGTTTCTTTGTTGCACTGGGGAAAAAGGGGAGACTAATGTGGTCGGGAGCAGCGATTATGCTGACCTTATCAGCCTTTTTAAAGAATTCCGTGAGTTTGATAAGCCGCTGCTTACCAACGGTGTGCCTGATTACACGGCAGTGGCTATGGAGAAAAAGTACCGCGAACTGAAAACATTCCAGAGACGTCTGGCCGCGATCGATTCAAGCGGCTGGTCAGTTTCAGAGCAAATCGATTACCATTTGGTACGTGCCGAGATGAACGGGCTCGAATTCCAGCACAGAGTTCTCCATCCTTGGTCACGCGATCCTAGCTTCTACTGTGATCAAATACCCAGACTTCCTAGGAAACAAGAATTGCCTCTTAATGAAGATGTCATTACCG
>JGI24025J20009_10003608_pt1 | contig 10460 bp, 9 predicted proteins | sample Cruoilmetagenom3_FD_20009 | JGI IMG/M metagenome (IMG submission 20009) | reverse complement strand
TAAAGAATTCTCCTTTATGGGGAGCTTGCGCTCCCGCCACCACAACTCCAAGATTTTTTAGTTGGGATCTGAGCTCTTTTATTTCAACACCGTCAGGCTTTTTGATGGCTGTAACTGTGTTTGAGTGATAAGGGTCCTGCGCTAGCAGTTCTAGCCCAATTGCTTTTATCGCACTCCTGCATGCATTTGCAATGTTTTCCACTCTCGATATTCTGTTCTCTATTCCTTCTTCTTTAAGAATCCTGAGCGCTTCTCTGTAAGCCAAGAACAGATGGATAGCAGGTGTATAGGGAGTGTCGTCGCTCTTGAACTTCTTTACATGTTTCTTCAGATCCAGATAATAAGAACTTTCGTTGTGCATTGCCTCCAATGCTCGAGGTGAGATCGCCAGCATCGAGAGTCCTGCTGGGGCGGCAATTCCTTTCTGTGATCCAGCGATTGTCACGTCGATACCCCACTCATCTGGTTTGACTTCCAAACAGGCAGCCGATGTGATGCAGTCTGCAAGCAGTAATGCATCATGCTTCTTGACAATCTTGGCTATTTTCTCAATGGGATGGCAGAAACCGCTTGAGGTCTCATTGTGGACCAGAGTTACTAGTTTTACATCCCCCTTTTCTAGTTCTTTTTTGAGTCTCTCCAAATCCTCCAATCTTCCCCAGGGTGCTTCGATCCTTGTTACATTCTTTGAGTATACGTCTGCTATGTCTGCCAGCCTCTCTCCAAACTTACCGTTGAACATGGAAACAATTCTGTCTCCAGGATGAACCAAATTGTTTATTCCAGCATCCATCGCTGCTGTTCCAGATCCTGTCAGAACCGCTACGTCATAGTTGGTCTGGAAAAGGTATTGCGTGAGCTCCCTTATTTCTTTGTTTACTGCCTTGAATTCTGGAGATCTGTGACCCATAGAAGGCTTACACATAGCTCTCAAAACTCTAGGATGTATTTTTACTGGGCCTGGTATCATAAACACATTATCTTCAACATCAAACGCCATTTATATCTCCTGTTCATCCTAACCTTCTGTATAAATATAAACTTTTTGGGTATTTCACTGTTTTAAATCTTTCGTTGCTTTGTTGTCAATATCTTATCCTTATGTGAGTTTTGATAATCCTTTCCACCTGCCGAACCTCTTTGGTAAAAAGGAAAATATTTCTGCGCAGCTTATTTTCTGTCTCCAGCAACAGTCCTCTTTCCGTGGTCTTGAGAGCGATTTTTTCCTCTTCAAGCTCAACCCATGACAACTCCTTTTTGTTAAAGTAAACTCTGGTGCTGCACAATGCATATTCCTTGGAAACCCATGAAATTGCCAGCACTGAATACACCGATGCGAAAATTCCTATAGCAGGTACTATCACTGCAGTCAGTATCTCTTTTGCTGGACTGCTAATGGGCATGGTTGCAAGTATGCCAATGCTTATTGGGAGAAGAACGAACAAGACCTGCAGAGCGATTCCCCTCTTTTTCTTGTTTATCTCTTTTATCTCTTTGGCGGCTTCCTTTAACTCTTCTTTTGTCAATACCTTTGTGTACAACACGGGTTCATATTTCGGAATCTTGAGCATCGTTTTATCTAAGTAATATTTTTATATCCTCCACTATTTATTAATCCCTATGTTAGTCATAGTAGTTATGGGTTCGAAGTCCGACTTAAAGGTAGCAAAGAAAGCAGTCGATCAGCTAAAAAGGTTTGACATACCCTATGAGCTGGCTGTCGCCTCGGCCCATCGGTCGCCCGGGTTGGTCGAACAGATAGCTGAGAAGGAAGCTGATTTGTTTATTGCCATTGCTGGTATGTCAGCGGCTCTGCCTGGGGTTTTAGCTTCAAAGACTTTGAAACCTGTCATAGGTGTGCCTGTCAGTGGAAAAGTGAACTTGGATGCAATTCTTTCTATCGTTCAATTGCCAAGAGGAACACCTGTCGCTGCTGTTGGTCTGGATCAGGGAGAAAATGCCGCTCTGCTGGCGGCCCAAATTCTTGCAACAAAGGATAAGAAAATTGAAGAAAAGTTGCGCCAGTATAAAGAAGAGTTAAAAAAGGAAGTCACAGAAAGCAATAGAGAGGTGAAGAATGTTTGATCCTAAGAAATTTATGGAAGAAGCGATCACTAAACTAAAAAAGCAAATTAAGCCTGATGAAAAGGCTCTGATTGCAACCTCTGGGGGAGTGGATTCCACAACCTGCGCGATGCTTGCTTCAAGAGCAATTGGAGATAGAGCCCAGATCATTTTCATTGACGATGGGTTGATGAGAGAAAATGAGGGGGAGGAAGTAGTTGGATTCTTCAAATCAAAAGGAACGAAGGCAGAGCTCGCGGGCAGGAAAGATAATTTTTTTAGGGCTCTAAAAGGAATAACGGACCCTGAAGAAAAGCGCAAGGCATTCAGAGACGAATTCTACAAAACACTTGGAGAGCTGGTAGAAAAAAAGCATGCGGATTTTCTAATTCAAGGTACGATCAAGGCCGATGTGATTGAGACCGCCGGAGGAATAAAAACGCAGCACAACGTGTTGGAGCAAATAGGGATATCACCTCGCAAATACGGGTTGAGAATTTTAGAACCTATCAAAGAACTCTTCAAACCCGAGGTCAGAGAGGTGGGAAAAGAGATCGGATTGCCTGAGGAGTTTTATCAGAGAATGCCCTTTCCAGGCCCCGGCTTGGCCACAAGAATAGTTGGAGAGGTCACTCCAGAAAGAGTCGAACTGGTTAGAGAGGCAACTAAAATTGTAGAGGAGGAGATCGAGAAGGGGGAAATCCCGGCATTTCAAGCGTTTGCGGTTTTACTGAATGACAAAGCCACGGGAGTAAGAACGAAGAAGAGGCTTTTTGGGGACATTGTTGTAATAAGAATCGTCCAGTCAAAAGATGCGCTAACCGCAAAAGTACCGACTGTAGATTGGAGATGGCTGGAAAACCTAAGAGATAAAATACTGGNTGAATTGCCCCAAGTCAGCAGAGTGCTGTACGATCTTACGCCCAAACCCCCAGCAACTATAGAATANATCTAAAAGAAAATTTCAAGCAGCAGCCAAATTTTCCTAAATAAAAAGCATTGNACCCTTTGAAAATATAAAACGAAAATACAAAAGACACACAAATTAAACTAAAAGGTTTTATAAACAATAAAATGCATCTAAAATCATGGATGAATTAACATTCATACTGATTACAGACGTTATGAAGATCCTTGCACTCCTAGCACCTTTTATTGTAATATATGCCATTAACAAAAAATTTGAAAAGGAACTGAAAAAAAGGCCTAAATCTCTTTATCTTATCATTGGTTTAATTTTTTGTGCAATTAATATTTTTGGGACAATAGTCATAAGGACTTTGGATATGTTCATAGAAGAGGGAGTTCCCCCCATTTATTGGTTTATATCTTACTTTGTACTGTTTGCAGGCTCTTTGTTTATTTATTGGTTTGTGACTTTACTTAGAGAATGTCAAACTCGAGAAAGCGCTTATCAAAAATTCACTAGCATACTTCCCTTGATTTTTGCTTTTTTTGTGTTTTTCGTGGCAACATTCTGGGCAATTCATCCGGAGCATGACCTATTGTGGGCAGTAGCCCGGCCCACTTTAGTGTTTGGTTATCTAATCCTTACCCTTTGCTACCTAGAATTAGCAAGTTTCTTCAGAAAATTTGGCAGTAAGTATTGGTATTTCCTTACTATCTCTTCCTTTGTTTTTCTTGGCTACCCCTTAATTTCTCTGCATAATTCTATCATGGTGGCTCTGGGTTATGCGGAATCCTCTCCCTTATATCTGAGAGGGATTCAATCTTCGTTTGGTTTTATTGCCGGCATTCTAGCTGTAATCCCCAGCATTATTCTCCTGCTTGAAATGCGAAAGCCAATGCCAAAGATAGACAAAAAAGCTCTTGAGAATGAGTATCTCGTAGCATTGTTTGAATTTCTGAAAAACTCTACAGCCCTAATAGGCGGAGCCACAATGACTATATTCAGATCTACTGTTGATGGGTTCAACAAAAGGTTCAACAGAGACATAAGTATAGATGATACCATTCACCTCAGCGGATTGAGCGAGGATGAATGGCCCAAATTCCTGGAGTTTATGCTTAATACTTATTATCAATGTATTGGACCTACGGTCTTTGAGTGCGCCAAGGAAATCGAAATCTTGGACAGTATGGTAAAGAAAATTGAGGAGAAATATTAGAAACATTGAAAACAATTCGAACCAAAAATTAAGGTCAGCATCAATAAAATTTCCAGAAAAACGATAAATAACCCTTCCTTTTATAACTCATGGACAGTTTAAAATTTTACAAAGAAATCGTTAAAGCAATTGAAAACAGCAAGGAGTTCGTCCTTGCACAAATCGTCGATACCCAAGGATCAACTCCTGGAAAAGTGGGTTTTAAAATGCTGGTTTACAAAGAGGGAAAAGTATTGGGGACCTTGGGTGGAGGAGAGTTTGAAAAGAAAGTCATTGAAGAAAGCTTGGCCCTCTTTCCATCAAAAGAAACCGCTAAGACAATTTCTATAAATTTGGAAGAGCTTGAAATGGGGTGTGACGGAAAAATTAGGGTTCTTCTAGAATGTCACAAGGCGAAGAAAAAACTTTACATTTTTGGTGGAGGTCATGTTGGAAAAGCACTGGTCAGTCTTTCCGCAGTTCTCAGCATTCCCACTGTTATAATAGATGACAGAGCTAAGTTTGCAAACAAAGAAAGATTTCCGCACTCTGAGATTTTGTCTGGAAATCCCAAGAAATACGCAAGAACGCTTGATCTAAAGAAAGATTTTGTAGTCATAGCCACTAGATCTCATGAGCAGGACTATGAAATTTTGGAAGAGATTTTAAGGAGGGAACTTGGAGACTTTCCCTCTTATGTAGGAATGATCGGAAGCAGAACCAAAGTAAAAAAGTTTTTCGATGAATTAAAAAAGAAGATAGACAAAGAGAAAATAAGTAGGGTTCACGCTCCCATCGGATTGGAGATAGGCTCAGAGACTGCGGAAGAAATAGCCCTAAGCATTCTAGCTGAGATAATAAAAGAGAGAAGTAAAAGGAAGCAAAATTAGTAAAAAAACGATCGAATTGATTAGCTGACCAACAAAAGTCAACAACAGGCATACACATTGTTCAATCTAATTTTCTTCCAAGCACGTCTCTGCTCATCTAGAATAGATTCAAAAGCGAAGAGGTTAAGCCAAGAAGCGTTTTGTAATTGCAGGCGNATTCTACATTTTCATGGGTTTCATGTTTCTTACATTCAAAGTTTCTTCCCCTTAGCTTATACGCTGCTTCATTTTTCACTTCTTAACTATTTCAAGGGCATATTCAAATGTGCAGAATCTCTTCCCCTGCACCTTGCACGAAATTTCTTTTATGTGTGCGACGGATAATCCAAAAGGAAGCTTGACGTTGCTTCTTTCTTCGATTTCCTCGGCCAAGGCGGAGGAAAAACCTTCCATCGTTCCATGTGTTATCCCAGAGAGGAACATACACACTGGTTCTTTGTATCTTTTATTTTTGGTAAGATAACTCTCGGCAACAAAGGAGTTTATCCAATACATTTTCGTTATTACTCCAGCTTTTTTATCGGATATCATTTCAACTTTGGCATTAAGTCTCTCCATATCCGACTTAAAGGTATCAACAAACTCTTTCATGCTCGGGTGTTGCCTGTTTTTCTTACTCAACCCTTCAAATGCTGAAACTATTGTACTAAAAATCCCCTCCGCATGCTGCATGTATGGTATTCCCCAACCTGTGTATGAGGCCATTTGCATAACAGCCATCATGGATTCCACATTGCCCATACCCAATGCCCTGAACCTTGCATGTATGTCCATTCCTGCTAATCTTCCATAATCATATTCAATCCTTTCCGCTGTCTCTTTACCTATCCTTCCTTTCATGATTTCAAAAAGAGCATTTGGAAAATATCTCAGAGCTATGGCAACCCATTTCAATTCCATCCTTGAGACCGTGCCTGTGCGCGATTTGATATCGTATTCAGTGCCAAAGGGGGGTTCTTTAGGATCCAGTTTTTTGAACTTTTTTATACTCTCCTCCGAAAAGTCAGCCGCCCTTTTCAAAATTTCTTCATCATCCAAAATTTCTTTGTTCATACACCATTAATTTTTGCTTCGATATTAAAATTTAACCCCTCTTCATTTGTAGAAATGAGTCCCAATTCCACAATTGAACGGAATTTTACCCTTCTTTATAATACTCCTCCATTAAAGGTCTCCACCTTTTCATTTCCTCTTCAAACAGATCTAGAGCAGGCTTTGCATCTTTTGGCATATAACATTCGTATGGATATCCATCGCTCATTTCCTCAAACTCATCTTTTATTTTTCTCAGTTCTTCTGGTTTGGTTAGAAGATCTATGCTTGTGCATGTAATTGTTTTCGCTCCCGCTAGCAATCCCTTATGAGCTATGTCTGTAGCACCTGTTGCTACTATCCCCCAGCTATGTCCTGGAACTCCTAACGCCCAGCATGGAGTTCTCACAGTTGCCACTGGAGCAACTAAACTAATTTCCCCGACATCCGTCGATCCTCCTCCAGTAAATATTTCTTGTGGTTCCATCAGCCTTATTTCTTTTGGTAAACCTTTTGGCTCAAGTTCCATATTCTTTTGTATCCGTTTCGCAAAATCTTGCTCTTCTTTCGTCCATTTCGGCAAACCGACCAACTTCATATTTTCGTGTATCACCCTTGCTAAAACCTCATTTGAATGCTTCTGGTGGTATGCTTTAATCAGTTCTACCTCATACTCACAGCCGGTACCTATGGCACCTGCTTCGACACAGTTCAAGACCTTTTGATAGGTATCTTTTATTCTTTCGTCGGTGTCTCTCACATAACACATAACAACAGACTTATCCGGAACTATGTTTGGCCATGCTCCTCCTTCCAAAATAACATAGTGAATTCTGTGCGTCACGCGCAAATGCTCTCTCAATAAATTTATCCCTTCAGTCATGAGTTCAACCGCATCGAGGGCGCTGACTCCCATCCATGGAGCCCCTGCCGCATGAGCTGCTTTACCATAATAAGTGACACGAACGCAAAATAATGCGTTTGAGTTAACACCATAATCTACTGAAAATCCGTTGCTGGGATGATTATCAAGAACTACGTCTACGTCATCCAGCATTCCCTCTCTCACCATAAATATTTTTGCGCTTCCCGACTCCTCAGCCGGACAGCCAAAAAACCTTACAGTCCCTTTCAGATCGTAGAGCTCCATGACATGCTTCAACGCAATAGCCGAGGCCACTCCAGTAGTCCCCAATACATTATGTCCGCAACCATGACCTGGGGCCCCTTCAACAACCGGCTCTTTGTGAGACACAGACATTTGAGAGAGACTTGGTAGAGCATCATACTCTCCGGTGATTCCGATCACTGGCTTTCCAGATCCCCAGCTTGCCGTGATCGCGGTTGGTATCCCAGCAACTCCAAGCTCTACTTTGAATCCCTGTCGCTTCAAGGCATAAGCGAGGAGGTTAGACGATCTGTATTCTTGAAAACCTAACTCAGCGTAACTCCAAATTGCATCTGACAGAGCAGCAAACTCTCTAGCGTGCCCATCCAAAAATTGCATAGCTTCTCGCTTTATCTCATCTATCTCTGCTCCGTACGCTTTTGCTTCAGAATCGTAAATCACTTTCTCTCCCTTTGTTGTTGAGTCGTATTCTTTCTCTTCTGGAGTTTGTCCAATGCATCCTACGAACACAAAAAAGACCAAGGAGAAGATCAGGACCTTTTTTATTCTGTTACCCATAGTCTAATTTTATTTCGTTCTCAATATTTAAAGCCAGTGTTTTGATATTTTTGTACTCTGGAACTTGCGACTCAATCAAATAGTCTAAGAAAGAGATGAATTGGGAGACTCTTTAATTATTGTGGAGTTCGTTTGGAAAATCCTGATATCACTTGTCGTGCTGATTCATGCCTGCAACATCTTCTAAGAGACCAAAATGAGGCCTGATAATACGTAACGTAAGCGTCAGGCACTCCTCGGGTGATGGATACGAATCAGCTTGGCCAGCAGCATAATCAGCATCCCAAAGGCAAATCCCCCAACGTGCGCCATGTATGCCACTCCACCCTGAACGCCTTGGTAAGTGGCCAAAACAAAAAAACTCAAAATGAGCTGGTACACAAACCAAAATCCCAAAAGATATACTGACTTTATCCTCGCTATCCACCAAAAAGGAAAGATGCCAACCAAGGTTTTCACTTTAGCATTTGGGAAGATTATTACATACGCTCCCAGCACTCCTGCAATCGCTCCTGAAGCACCGACTAACGGGATGGTAGAATAAGGATTGACCGCCGCTTCTGCCAGCGCAGCAACCACACCGCAACCCAGATAATACAACAGAAATTTGAAGTGCCCAATTCTTTCTTCGGTGTTGTCTCCAAAAAGCCACAGGTACCACATGTTGCCCACCAGATGGAGAACTCCAGCATGCATGAACATTGAACTTAATAAAGTGAAAAAACTTGGATCAGCAGGAATAAATCCAAAATCATACAGATAAAACTCGTATCTACCGCTCAAAAGTGTGAACAAGAACATCACAGTGTTTATCCCAATCAAGCTGACAGTGATATAAGGGAATTCTAGAGTTGGATTTTCATCTCTTAAAGGAAACATCTGTTTTAGTTTTATATAGATTAATTTAGCTTATAAAGTNTATAAGTATCTTTCTTTTTCATCTTTTAGAGAAACCTAAATGAACTGACCATCTGGTTGACCTGCTTGAGATAGTACTCAAAACCTTCAGAGGTTTCATTAATATTATCTGGTGCCCAATTATATTGGAGTGTATATTGTTTTTGTCCTTTTTGTGCTAAGATACATAAACGTCTGCAATGCATTTCTTTAGATTCATTCATAGGGTGTTTATATTCGAAAGCAGAAATCATTTTTATNGCAGGCACGTTATCTAAGGTAAAATTGGTAAATTCTTCGCATTGGAAATTAGAATAAAGCTTCGGACCATTTTTTATGAAGTTCTGAGCTGCTTCATAGTTTGACTTGGATTTTTCAGAATGAACGCATATTGTAAAAGGATCTAAGTCTGGAGGGAAAATAATAAAAAGTAGTTCTTTTCCGGATAAGGTTATTTGCTCCCATTCCCTCCAGTTCTCAGGATATCTTATTTTAAATCCCCCTTCTTCTGATTCATACCATTTCCAATTAGAAGGAATCTCCATTTTCCCAAGAGGAGTTTCTTCCTTTTCTTCTTTTTTGGACTCTTTTATACATCCACAAGAGCCCAGGAATAGAGCTCCAATTAGTAATATGCTCACTAAACAAATTACTCTTTTTTTGCATTTTCTTCTCTCTCCTTTCTTTTGATTAGCTATTTGACTTAAACGGTTTGAACATCGCCCTGGAATGATTGGCAAAGTTACTGCAGTATATTCACTTAGATTTTCTAGTTCATACTTTTCTACTTCAACCATGCATTCACACAAATCGTGGAGGATTCGCTCCTCACGAGGTGTTTTCTAGGCAAACGCTGCATCCCTTTGATAAATGATGCTACTGCTGGTGCTGATGCATCATGGCAAATGTGATTTTCGATTACATTTTTGCGAATAAGTTTTCTCATGTTATGACATATTATTCTCTCTTTTATATCTTTTATGCTTGAAAATGTTCGACTTCTGTTTGATTCAAAAATTGTTCCTCTTTGTTAACTTTTCGTAGGGTTTTACTAAATATTTCCGCGTGATAATCCAGTGGATATCGCGGTTAGATATCACGTAAACTCACATAAACTAGAGGGCCTACTTTAGATCCCTCTAAATTCAGCCTGTCTATCAATTGGTTCTTTATCCTCCCGCCCTTCTTTCTGTATCTTACGAAAGAATTTGCAATCCCCCACTTTCAATTTGCTGACATTGATAACATAGCTACAAAAAAAACTATATAGCCACAATATATTTATTTTAGCATGAACAAAAAAAGTTTGTTTGCCACAGCTCTCGTATTTTCGTTCGTCTGTCTGACCTTTGTCGGATGTGTCGAAGAAGAAGCAGGAGTTGAAGTAGAACCTGTCGAAGAACAGAAAGAAATAGTCATAAAGGAGCAACTGTCGTATTTTCCTCCAGTGAATAGTAAGTTCACATTCCGCGCAACGAGTTCAGGAGATAAAGCTGCGACGATCTCCCTATGGGAAAAGCCGGGAGAGCGCAACGAAATTCATCAATACATGGGTGTAAGAGATGAAGTTAAAGGCAAAACGAGAGAGGGAGAGATCAGCGACTCCCTCCCAAGAGCGTGCGCATTGTGGAGGACAACGATACCATCTGATCCTGATTTTCATGCTAACTTCTGCTATGCTTTGGGCGACTCTGCGGTGTTTTATTATCTGGAGGAGCAGTCGAGTGGAGAACTAAAGTATTACACAGATTGTCTAAAGGCACTGTCCTTCCCACTCGCAAT
>JGI24025J20009_10003607_pt1 | contig 10461 bp, 10 predicted proteins | sample Cruoilmetagenom3_FD_20009 | JGI IMG/M metagenome (IMG submission 20009) | reverse complement strand
AGTGATACCTATAGCCCCACGCCGGTGCCCTGCAACACGCCGTGTTCCAGCGCATAGCGGGTCAGACCGGCGGTGCTGGAAATGCCCAGCTTGCGTTTGATATTCTTGCGATGGGTTTCGACCGTGCGCACCGATATATCCAGCGCCTTGGCCACGGCCTTGTTTGATCGCCCCTGCGCCAGTTGCAGCAATATGGTCTGTTCGCGTCCGGTCAGCGACTCGCGGTTTGTGCTGGTCTTGGGCTCCAGCGATCCCTTGGCCCCGGTGCACAGGTAGTTTTCACCGCGCATTACCGTGTTGATGGCCTGCTTGATTTCTTCGGTTGGCACGTCTTTCAACACATATCCCATCGCCCCGTGGCTAAGGGCCGAGGCGATGTATTCAGGGCTGTCATGCATCGACAGGATCAGAATGCGGGTGCTGGGCGCGCGTTCCAGCAGAATTTCTGTGGCGGCCAGACCGCCCAGCCGGGGCATGTTCAGATCCATCAGGATCACATCCGGCGCCAGCGTGCCCGCCATATCCACCGCATCCTGTCCGTTGCCCAGCGTGCCAACCACCAGGATGTCGTCATAGGTTTCCAGGATCGACTGTATGCCCTCGGCAACCATCGGGTGATCGTCGACGATCAGAACGCGGATTGGATCGGTCATGCCTTGGCCCTTTCCTTTGGCCCCGTTTTAGGGACTGTCTGTTCCTGCGGCGGCAGCAGATGACTGAGCGGCAGCAGAACCTCGATCACCGTGCCATTGTTTGCGCCGCGTGTTGACAGAATGCGCAGCGTCCCGTCAAGCTGTTCGATGCGTTCCTGCATGTTGCGCAGGCCCAGCCCGCCCCCTGGCTGTCCCTGATCTGCGCCCAGCCCGCGCCCATTATCGGTGATCCGCATGGTGGCCCCTTTTTCGTGGCCCCGCAGGTCCATCGTTACCTTAGTGGCCCCGGAATGGCGTTCAATATTAGTCAGCGCCTCTTGCGCGATGCGATAAAGGGCAATTTTGGCCTCTTGGTCCAGCCGGTTTCTGAAGACAACGGTGTGAAATTCTGTGTCGATCCCGGTTCGCTCGCGAAAATCATCGGTCAGCGCCTTAAGCGCGGGGCCAAGGCCCAGATCATCCAGCACGGCGGGGCGCAAATCGCGGCTGATGCGGCGGACCTCGGAAATTGCGGTACCCAGCGCCTCGATCCCCTTGTCCAGCGGCNCCCCGGCCCCCAGTTCNTCACCGCGTGCCAGACGGCGGCGGGCATTGTCCAGCGCATAGCGCACCGCCACCAGAATCTGGCTGATCCCGTCATGCAATTCGCGCGCCACCCGGCCGCGTTCCTCTTCCTGGGTGTCAAACACCCGCTGGGTCAGCTTTTTCAGCTTGGCATCCGCCAGCCGCCGTTCGCGGATATTCATGGCCATGCCGGATACAAACACAATCAGTAGCGCCGCCAGGGTGATGCCGCTGATATACAGAAACGTGCGCTGAATGCGGGCTTCGGTTTCCGAGCGGGCGGTAAATGTGCTTTTCAGAACGTCGTCGATAAAAACCCCGGTGCCCACCGCCCATTGCCAGTCTTGCAGACCAATAACATAGCTGACCATCCGCGCTTGTTCCCCGGTAGATGGCTTGACCCAGTCATAACTGTGATAGCCACCACCCGATCGCGCCTTTTCGATCAATTCGGACACAATCGGGACGCCTTCCGGGTCGCTTAAATCCATCCAGGTGCGGTTGATCAGCTCGGTCTGGCGCGGGCTGACCAGATTGGTGCCGTCATACTGATAGACAAAGAAATAGCCATCCTGCCCATACAGCATCGCCGAAAGGATCTGCGTCACCTGCAGCTTGGCCGCTGCGTCACCCGGCGCGGCGCGGCCATAGATGTTGACAAAAGCGGTGCGCGCCAGACTTAGGTAATTCTTTAGCTCGGCCCGTTTGGCGGCAATCAACTGATGCTCCAGCGCGGCAATCTCGCGCTCGGCCAGGGCGCGGGACTGATCCGCCACCAGCAACGAAATTGCCGCCACCGCCAGTACCAATGGCACCGTCGCCAGCAAAAACAGCTTTTGCCCATAGCCAAGGCCAACCCGTCCCCAGGCCCGGTTCACCAGCATGCGCATCCATGATTCCCGTAATAAATGTCATTCGAATCGTACGATGCGGTGTTGTGCAGGCGGCGTCAATTTCCTGCATTTGCCTGACATACAGGCGAAACTGTTAAAAATAGTGCGGAAACGCGGGGTTCTACGTAGTTCTTGGTATTCCCCCCCGGAATTGTGACAGGTAGTGTCGCACCACTCGAAACGATCCGCCCAGCAACAAAGTTGCGGGCACCATAATCCACGGGAGGACTTACTTAATGGATCGTCGCTCATTCCTAAAAACATCCGCGCTTGGCGGGACCGCCGCTGCCGCAACCACGCTGGCCGCACCGGCCTATGCACAGGGCAAACGCACCCTGACCATGGTTACCTCTTGGGGCCGTGGCCTGGCTGGCGTGTTTGACGCCGCCCAGCATTCGGCTGATATCATCACTGCCATGTCCGATGGCAACCTGACCATCGACATCAAGGCCGCCGGCGAACTGGTTGGCGCGTTCGAAGTGTTCGATGCCGTCACATCCGGCCAGGCCGACATGTACCACGCGGCTGACTATTACTTTACCGGCCAGCACCCGGCGTATCAGTATTTCACGGCCGCGCCCTTTGGCATGACCGCACAGGAACTGGCCAACTGGTATTACCATGGCGAAGGCCATGCGCTGCATGACGAACTGGGCCAGATCTTTGGTCTCAAGTCATTCCTGGGCGGCAACACCGGCGCACAGGCCGGCGGTTGGTTCCGTAAGGAAATCAATGGCCCCGAAGACTTTAACGGTCTGAAGTTCCGCATGCCCGGCATGGGTGGTCAGGCGTTAGGTAAACTGGGTGCTTCGATCCAGAACCTTCCCGGGGCGGAAGTGTACCAGGCGCTGGCGTCCGGTGCGATTGACGGGACCGAGTGGATTGGCCCCTGGGCCGACGAAAAGGCCGGTTTCCAGGAAATCACCAAGTTCTACTATACCGCAGGCTTCCACGAGCCGGGCGCGGGCCTGTCGCTGGCGACCAACCGCGAAGTGTTTGAAGGTCTTTCGCCTGCGCATCAGAAGATCATCGAAATCGCGGCTGGCGAAACCCACCAGTGGAACCTGGCACAGTTCCTGAGCAACAACGGTGCAGCGCTGAAGCGTCTGCAGGCCGGTGGCGTCAAGACACTGGAATTCCCTGACAGCGTCTGGGACGCGATGGGTGCCGCCTCCAAGGAAACCCTTGATGGCTACATGGGCGACGAGCTGTTCGCCAAGATCCGGAACAGTGCTGAAGAGTCGATGAAGTCCTCTTCCGGTTGGCTGGTGAAATCCGAAAGTGCATACCGCGCCCAGCGTGACCGCGTCATGGGCTAAGCCCAAGCGGTTAACGATATTTGTCCGGGCCTTACGCATACGTGTCGGGCCCGGATAACACATACCAATAGAAATATGCCGGACAACCGGCGGTGGGGGGAACAATGCTTGACGGCATTGTCTGGATTTTCCAGAACATAGCGATGTCATTCTACAATTTCGGTTATGCGGTGTCGCATCCGGCCTTGTGGCTTGACTGGTCTGACAAACAGGCGATTATGCGCTTTGTTTATTACGGCGGCTCGGTCGAATTCTTCTTTGTCGTCTTCACGGCCTTCCTGCTGCTGACGGCCATCGGGTTGTGGAAACGCCCCGTAATGTGGGGCACCGTGCGCCTGCTGGAGGGGTTCGCCAACACGATTGGGCGCACTTTTGCTTGGGCCGGGCTGCTGATGGTGCTGCAACAGATCATCATCGTCTTCATGCAGCGCATCTTTACCGCTGCCTCAATCTCGTTTGCTGTTGGCACACCGCTGACGTTTGATGTGTCCTGGTGGGCGGAAGAGCTGAAATTCTATAACGCGCTGATCGTCACCCTGTGCGCCACCTACACCTTTGTGCAGGGCGGGCATGTGCGGGTTGATCTGATTTATTCCGGTATCAGCTTCCGCGCCAAGCGGGTGATCGACATGATTGGGTCGCTGATCTTTATGATGCCTGCCGCCGTGCTGATCTGGATGTATGGCTGGTACTTTATGTGGCGCCATCTGATTGTGCCAAAGCCATCTGCCTCGGACACCCTTGAAAAATTGCTGATGAAATCCCGTGCCTTGCGTTGGAACGTCGAAACCTTCGGGTTCTCGCCCAACGGGTTCAACGGCTATTTTCTGTTCAAGGTCCTGCTGGTTGCCTATGCGGGCATGGTGTTCGTGCAGGCTGTTTCGTTCTTCTACCGCTCGTATCTTGAGTATGTTGAAGGTCCGGACAGCGAAGGCAAATACCTCGACAAGGATACCCTTGGCGAAGGCGAAGAAGCCTATGAAGGCACTCACTAACTTTTAAGGATTGCTCTTATGCTCTTCGGTCTTGATGGCGTTGAATTTGGCCTGATCATTGTGTTCCTCTGCCTGTTTGGCGGTATTCTATCCGGGTTCCCGGTGGCCTTTGCCATCGGTGGCGCCGGGGTCATTTCGTTTGGGATCATCGCCGCGCTGGATAGCGCCGGGATATTGGTGCACCACGCGATTGACACCTCGTCTGATGCCTATAACGCGCTGGTTGCAAGCGGGATCCACAAGGACGTGATTTCGGTGTTCCGATACCCGGATCTGCCGCTGCTGGCCGAACCGGTCTTTGTCAACGGTTGGGAAACTGCGTTGAACCGGAATGTGTCGTTTATCGTCAACCGGATGAATGAACGGGTGCTGGCGGGCCAGTCAATTGAAACGCTGCTGGCGGTGATCATGTTCGTGATGATGGGCATCACGCTGGAACGGTCCAAAATTGCCAATGATTTGCTGACATCCATGGCGCGGGTGTTTGGCCCGCTGCCGGGCGGTCTGGCGGTTTCGATTGTGGTTGTGGGGGCCTTTCTGGCCGCGTCAACCGGGATTGTTGGCGCGACCGTGGTGACCATGGGGCTGCTGGCGCTGCCGACCATGCTGCGCAATAATTACTCGCCTGAACTGGCCACAGGCGTCATCGCGGCCAGCGGCACGCTGGGGCAGATCATTCCGCCATCCATCGTGATCGTGTTGCTGGGCACATTGGCGGGCGATCTTTATTCCACCGCGCAAGAGGCGCGGGCGAATACGGCGGGTTGTACCGATGCGCTGACATATCTGGGCGAACCCGCTGTGGTGTCGGTGGGCACGCTGTTTCAGGCGGCCTTGCTGCCCGGCATCCTGCTGGCATTGCTTTATGCGCTTTATGCCTTTGTCTATGCGCTGTTGAATCCAGATAAGGCCCCGGCGGTTGAGCTGGGAGATTCCGGCAACGAACCCGTCACCCGAGGCGAGGCGTTGACCTGGTTCCTGTTTGCCCCCATCGGGTTGATTGTTGGCGTACTGTTGCTGGGCAATCTGGGGGTGATCGGATCGCAAAATGTCACGGTGTCCAGCTATTCGGATATCACAAAGGCGACCAGCCTGCGCACCAATGTGTCGGAAGCCTGCCAGGCCTCGATGATCGACCTGCATGGCCAGCTGGCCTGGGACGCGGCGGTGGCCGAGCAGGCCGAGATTGACGCGGCAGGCGGGGCCGAGGAAAGCCATAAACTGACGGAAGACGAACTGATGGCGGCCAAGATGGCCAAGGTCGATGGTGCGGCCCCGATTGGGATTGGCCTGACCATCCTGATGGTGCTGATGGGGCTGACGCTGATCATGGCACGTGGTGTGTCGCCATCAAGTGATCCCAAGCCGTTGATTGCCGGGGGCATCGGGTTGATCCTGGTGGCACTGGTGGATGTCGCGCTGCTGACGCCGCTGACCTCTCCGGGGATGACAGTTGTGCTGATTGCCCTGCCGACGGGTCTGGCATTGTGGGGCTGTCGCGCTGCGGTGGAGCGGCTGTCGCGGAACGAGCTGATCCGCGTGGTGTTCCCGCCACTTGTTCTGATCGTGGCGGTGTTGGGGTCCATTCTGGGCGGCATTACCAACCCAACCCCGGCGGCGGCGCTGGGGGCAGGCGGGGCGATCATGCTGGCCGCCTATCGCAAGCTGCAAGACGAAAACCGGTCGGGCAAGGTGATCATCCTGTCTACGCTGGCCATTGCCATCTGTATCCTGATCGGGGTGAATTTCGATCTGCGGATCAATCAAGCGAATGTCGGGTTTGAAAATTGGGTTGCCTATATCGTAGCTTACGGCGCCTATCTTTATGCGCTGTTCGGTCTGATCTATGGCTGCTGGGTGCTGTTTTCTACCGGGGTTCTGTCACCGATCGTGCGCGAAACCGCCAAGGTAACGTCGATGGTGTTCACCATTTTGATCGGGTCACAGTTGCTGAACCTGGTGGTGATATCCTTTGGCGGCGAGCATTACATCCAGCAATTCCTGAAATCGTTCGACAATGAATTCACGGTCTTTCTGATCGTGATGCTGGTGTTGTTCATGTTGGGCTTTGTGCTGGATTTCCTGGAGATCATCTACATCGTGATCCCGATTGTTGGACCGGTGATATATGGCGGATCGTTTGATCCAAAATGGGTAACGATCATGGTGGCGGTGAACCTGCAAACCTCGTTCCTGACACCGCCCTTTGGCTTTGCTTTGTTCTATCTGCGCGGGGTTGCGCCCAAAGAGGTGACGACGGGGCATATTTATCGCGGCATCATCCCGTTTGTGCTGATCCAGGTGTTTGGCTTGGCGCTGTTGTGGTTCTTCCCGGTGATTGTGACAATTGTCCCGGCGCTGATCCCGAACTGATTGGGATTGCCCGACTGGAAGAAAACGGAAAGGGGGCCTTTGGGCCCCCTTGCTTGTTCAGCCCGTTCCGGGCGGGTATGGGGGCGCTGCCCCCTACAGAATGCGATGGCATTCTGCCCCCGAAGTATTTTTCACAAGAAAAAGCGAAGGGTGTTGTATCAGAGGCTTTTTGTTGGGCGGCGATCTGGCAGGTGGATATTGGCCACCTGTTCAGCAATTGGGTCGGTAGACAGCGGGTGGCGGGCCGGTTTGAACGCATGCGGTTCGGACATAGGTTGCCATTCTCCGCCCAGATACACTTCGAGGCCGGAAAACTTGGCTTTATAGCCCATCTTGGCGCTGCCCTGCACCCAATAGCCCAGATAGACATAAGGTAATCCGGCTTCGCGAGCGATTTCGATGTGATCCAGAATCATATAGGTGCCCAGGCTGGCGCCGGGGCGGTCCGGGGTGAAAAAGGAATAGACCATGCTGAGCCCGTCATCCAGCACGTCAGTTAGGCTGACACCGATCAGGGCGTTTTGGCTGGGATCGCTATATTCGATCACCCGGCTGCGGATTGGGGTTTCCTCGATCATCGCGGCAAATTCGAACACATCCATATCTGCCATGCCACCATCGGCATGGCGCGCGTCCAGGTAGCGGCGGAACAATGAGTATTGATCCTCGGTTGCCCAGGGGGATGTTGCCTGTCGGGTGATGCCTGCGTTGCGTTTTTGCGTGCGTTTCTGGCTTTTGGACTGGCCAAAGGCGGCCACGTTGATCCGGGCGGACAGGCAGGCGGAACAGTCGGCGCAAGAAGGGCGGTACAGCACGTTTTGTGAACGGCGAAACCCTTGTTGCGACAGGGAATTATTCAGTCTATCGGCGCTTTCGCCTTGCAGGGCCGTGAACAGCTTGCGTTCCATCCGCCCCTCAAGATAGGGGCAGGGTTGGGGGGCCGTCACATAGAATTGTGGTGCAATAGGCAGTGTGTGGCGCATCGGGTTTCCGTGGTTGTCCAGATTGAATGATAGCAACCGATTCCCAGCCCGCCAAGGGACTTCGTTTCGCTTAAGTTACCGCCCTGCGATTCACCGCGACTGTGCCCAGGAATGCGTCTGTCAAACCCTGGCCACGAGCGCCGGTCAGCATCATCACAACCGAGATCACCTGCAGGATCACAAAGGCAAAGCTGAGCGTGTATCCCGCTGTATGCGCCAGTGCCAGTGGCATGTCGAACCGGGCACCATCCGGGCCGCGCAGTTCGATCCCTGCAAATATCATGCCAAACGTGGCCGATCCATTGGCCAGCGTCACCACCCGGTAGGCAAAGCCGATTACCAGGAATAGCAGCGGCCAGATGAACAGGCCGACAAAGGCGGTCAGCACAACAACCATGACGCTAAGGGTGACAATGACCACGCTGTCGATAATCCAGGCGATCAGGCGCTTGATGGGAACCGAGGCGTAAAAGTCAGGTTGGTCGTAAGGATCAGGCAGATGGGACATGGGGCTTTCGCTGCTTTAAAGAAAAGGCTGACCCCGGATCAGATCCGGGGCCAGAGGGTCTTGGAGGTTATCACGGGTCTTAGGCGGCTTCGTCTTCGTCCGGGCCAGCCTTTTGGGCACGGTCATCCATGAACTGGTCGAATTCGGCTTTGTCCTTGGCGTCGCGCAGACGTTCCAGGAAGGATTCGAAATCGTTTTGTTCCCGTTCCAGACGGGCCAGAGTATCGGCCTTATAAGTGTCAAAGGCGCTGTTGCCGGTGGTGGACATCGCAGACATGCCATGGGATTTCCAGGAATGACGGCGGCTGTGGCCGCAAGATTTATTGAACATACGTTTGCTCCAGATCATGTAGAACAGAAGGGCGAGGCCAACGGGCCAGAAAAACACAAAGCCAAGGACCATCAGGGCGATCCATGCGCCTTTGCCTTTGCTGTCAAGCCAGGCTTCGCTGCGGGAAAACCAGCCCGGATAGGACATGGCGGGGACAGGGTCAGTCAAGGTGGTCATTGTCAGGTCTCTCCAGTTTAGGCGTTGATGTGAATGCCTTTCACATTACTATAGATCGGAGTTGTGCCCCACCTTTGCAAGGGCGTATGTGAATGATTTTTACATTAGTCTTTTAGTGCATTGAAATTAATAAATAAAAGAGGAAATTTTTTTGCGAAGGTGGCACCCTTTATACTGGCGACGGGAGGCTTGATACTGGCGACGGGAGGCTTGGCGGGGCCGTTTCCGGGGTTCTGGCGGCGTGTTGGCCGCTGTCAGGCAGTAAAATCCGCAACCTGCGCCCCGGTCAGGTTCAGCAACACATCGGGGGCGATGGCAAACACATGGTGTGGTGTTCCGGCGGCGGCCCAGACGCTAGGGAATTCCGTCAAGCGCGGGTCCAGAAAGGCGCGGATCGGGTTCAGGTGCCCAATCGGGGCGACCCCGCCGATGGCAAAACCGGTCTGTGCCCGGATCAGGGCCGCATCGGCCTTGCCCAGCGGCTCTTGCGCCAGATCGGTGGCTTTGGCCGTGTCCACCCGGTTGCTGCCGGCGGTTAGGAACAGGATTGCCTGCTCGTCCTCTTCGCCGCGGAAAATGATCGATTTGGCGATCTGGTCGACCTCGCAACCCACGGCAAGGGCGGCATCTACCGCTGTGCGTGCCAGCGAAGTTTCGCGGATCAGCGGGTCAAGCCCGGCGGCTTCAAGGGCGGCGCGTACCCGTTTCATGCTTTTGCTCATTGCTTCGCCCCAATGTTGACCCTGCACAGAATTCTGCGAGGGTTTCGCAAATAGCATAGAAAGACAATCCCATGATACCCGACCCATGATACCCGAAATTGCCCACTTTATTGCGCTGGAAACCAGGGTTTGGCAGGCGCTGGTCAGCGGGGATGCTGCTGCCGATGGTGCGATGCTGACACACGATTTTCTGGGCGTCTATCCCAGCGGCTTTGCCAGCCGGTCTGACCATACCGGGCAACTGGATGGAGGCCCGGTGATGCAGCATTACAAGCTGTCTGACACCCGGCTATTGGCGATTGGCCCCGATCATGCGCTGCTGTGTTATCGGGCCGATTTTACGCGGGCCGGGTCGGACAAACCCGAGGCGATGTTTATCAGCTCTTTGTGGGAGCGCCATCATACCGGCTGGTTGAACAGCTTTTCGCAAGACACCCCTGCGACATAATACTTTCTGCCGTCGGGGGGCAGGTCATTGACGCCCCGGCATATGCGCCGCATCTTTACCAAATGACATTTGCCCGCAATATCACCGGACTGCCACGCCCCTTCGATGCCGATATGGGGGCCGAGGCCCGTGCTGCCGTGCCCGACGCTACCGGTGATTTTGCCGCGCTGATCGAAGGGGCAGGTGGGTCCAGCCCCTATTTGAAATCCCTGATCGAACAGGAATCCAGCTGGCTGTCCGAGGCTGCCGAAGACCCTGACATTGCCGTTACGCGCTGTTTTTCTGATGCCACAAACCTGCCGCCTGATCAGTTGAAACCGGGATTGCGGCAAGCCAAACGGCGGATTGCGCTGCTGACCGCTTTGGCTGATCTGGCGGGCGTCTGGCCGTTGGAGCGGGTCACCGCTGTGCTGACAGATTTTGGCGCTTTGGCTTGTGATCTGGCCGCCAAGGCCGAAATCGCCGCCCTGATCCGGCGGGGCAAGCTGCCGGGCC
>JGI24025J20009_10003605_pt1 | contig 10463 bp, 9 predicted proteins | sample Cruoilmetagenom3_FD_20009 | JGI IMG/M metagenome (IMG submission 20009) | reverse complement strand
GCTGTTGCGGTTCAGTGGTGACCGGCGCGGCAGTGTCGTCAGGAGTGTCTGCCAGCTGCTGACTTGGTGCCTCGGCTTCCGTCTCGTCTGGTTGGGGCGCGTCTGGTTGGGGCGCGGGAGCTGGTTGAACAGAACCTGCTGCCTGCTGGGACGCAACAATCTGTGCCAACATAGTAGGCTGCGGCAATTCAGCCGATAAAGGTGATGTTGCCAAGCTTACAGCGGCGGCAATCAACAATAGCATTCGTTTTCCTTTGCAACCCGTATGATCAGCACCATTGGACACATTCGTCAGGCAAGACAATCAAAAGCGTCTCGCAGCCCCCTCATTCTGCCGCATTGCCAATTGCGCTGTTGTTAAAACCAGCGCCAAATGCCCGCGGGTATGTCGCCGAAGGGCAGATGCAACCAGCTGACCAGCACCCATAGCATCAGGGCCAAAGCCCAAGGCAAGGGTCCTACCGCGAACAATTTGTGCCAGCGCGGCCAATAGGATGTGCGGCTTTGCCACAGCTCCCACGCCTCACCCATTTGAACACGCTTCTTGCGGTCTTGCAGGTGGGCACCGATCAAAGCCAGCGCGCCGACAGTGACCGCGACAATCATCGTGCGCCAACTCCACAACAATATGATGTGCGACAATGCCCATATAGCAATGGACCACATCATTGGATGGCGAGTGACCAAAAAAGCACCGCGCGGTTCGGCGCGAGCTTGTTTCTCGGCACCCGGAGTAGGCAGTGCTGGATTGCCAGAAAATGCCCCAGCAAAAAGGACCAATCCGGGGATCAGTAACAGGCTGGCAATGATCCAACCGGCCTCCCCCGATCCTGGCAAATCGCCAGTCGGTGCTGCTTTGAAAGCAAAGTAAATCCACACAATCGCCGCCAGACTGACCAGCGAATAGACCGCCTGGAAACCCTTTTGGCCCAGCACGCTCTCCATTGCTCCCCGCAAGGGATGCGACATAGCAAAATGGGTTCCAAGCAGCGTGAGGCTGGCAGCGGCAAGTTCGGTGAGCGCATGATCCATGTGCCAACCCTAACACCGCAGCAGCTTCAGCGGCAAATTCTACCAATCATAGGCTTTGGGCAGATCACTTTCATCCAGATCGCGATAGCGTTCGCGCAGACGGGTCTGGTGGTTGTCGAGCGGTTGCTCAACACCTTCGATAAAGACCCGAAGCGGTGCAGAGGAGACCTCCAATGGATCACCGTCCCACACTACCAGATCGCCCATGGCACCAGGGGCCAGCACGCCAATCTTACCGCCCATTCCCACCGCTTCAGCAGGACGAGAGGTGATGGTCGCCAGCGCTTCGCCCCATGACAGGCCGGCGGCGCGCGGAACCTTGGTAAGCGCGACCAGATTGCCCGCATGCTGGGCCAAATGATGGAGGTTGCGAATGGTTTGAGCGTTCAGCGCCACGGTCACGCCAGCGGCGCGCATGCGGCCAATATTGCTTTGGGTAGCGGCCAATTGCTCGAACCGCTCGGGCAGGCTTTGCAAGCTTTCCGCAATCACGGGGATCCCCGCTTGGGCCAACTCATCAGCGACGAGCCAGCCTTCGGTTGCGCCGACCAGAACGATATCCAGCACAGCAAATTCCTTGCCGAGCGCAATCACAGCTCGAATGTCAGAGGCACGATCAACCTGCACCAGCAATTTCTGCCGACCTTGTACCACGGGCTTCAGCGCTTGGGCATCGGCGCGGGTCAGCAGATTGTCTTCACCGCTCCACCTGCCTGCTGCAAAATCGCTCGCTTCACGCAGGGCATTGCGCAATTCGACATGGCTGGCGGTGCGGCTACCCCCGGCAATCCGCGCGCCGTGCTCGGACAGGGTGACGAACTGAAATGCTTTGGCTTGCGTGAACGGATCAGGGTCTGCACCTGTATCGATGATTGCCCCTTGTCCAGCGAAGATGGCTTTGCCCGGATCACCCGTGACGACAGCGCGAGTAACGCCATTGGCCCGGCCAACCAGAATGTGCTGAGATGACGGATTGATAGCGGGCGCTACATCCAGCGCCGCGTTGAAACGCGATGATCCTGCTGCCCTGTCATTGCTCTCTGAAACGGCATTTACATCAGCCAGCCCAAGGTTGGTGACTGCCGCCACCAGACCGGGCGTGATCCAGGTGCCGGTGCCATCCAGCACTGGCAGCGAAGGGTCCGCCTGCAGGTCTTGGCCCACCGCAACCACTTTCCCGCCGCGCACCACTATGGTTGCGTTGTCGATCGGTTCGCTACCGTCCCCGATGCCAATGGTCGCATTGGTAATTACGACATCTTGCGCTGCTGTTGGAAGAGCGACCAATGCCAAGGTAGCAACTGACGCTGCCATCGCGGTGTGCTTGAGGAGATTTCTCATTTTACATCCCCTTCGCCGGGCTGACCAAGCTCGAAATCGGTAACCGGGCGCCGTTTGGGGTCCAAGGCATCAAATAACAATGCGCCATCAACCCAGACTTTTTCTGGCCGCGAATACACGCTCAACGGATCGCCATTCCACAGGACAATGTCAGCCATTTTGCCCGGCTCTAGGCTGCCCGTCATTTCGGAAATTCCCATCGCGCGTGCTGCATTCAGCGTGACCCAGCTGATTACCTCTGCATCGGGAATATCAATCCCCATCCGCTTGCCCGCGGCCTGTGCTTTGGCGGCTTCTTGATTGAGCCGCTGGATGCCTTGGTCACTATCGGAATGAATAACAACGCAGGCACCGGCCTGTTGCAACAGTGCTGCGTTCTCCGGGATTCCGTCATAGCTTTCCATCTTAAAGCCGTACCAATCGGCCCAGATTGCGCTGCAAACACCATTTTCGCGCAGCAAATCGCCAATTTTGTAGCTTTCTACCGCGTGATGGAATGCCGTGACGCGGTATCCCATCTCCTTGGCCATATCCATCACCAGCGCCATTTCATCGGCGCGATAGCAATGGTTGTGGACCAGTAGGTCGCCTTCCAGCACGCCCACTAAGGTCTCTTTACCCAGGTTGCGCTTGCGATCAGAATCCTCGGCATAGGCGCGCGCGTCCAACCACGTTTGGCGATTGACCGCGAAGTTGCCCATCCGTGTGCTGGGCTTGCGACCCTTGCGGCCATAGACGCGCTTTGGATTTTCGCCGCAGGCCATCTTGAAGCCATAAGGGGCGTCAGGAAATTTCATGCCTTGCACTGTGCGGGCGGGCACATTCTTCAACGTGACCGAGCGTCCACCCATCAGATTGGCCGAGCCGGGTAGGATTTGCAGAGATGTTACGCCGCCATTGGCCAAGGCACGGGTGAAGCCAGGATCTTGCGGCCAGACCGAATGTTCGGTCCACACATCGGGCGTTGTTGGCGCGGTGGCTTCATTGCCATCGCTATGTGCGGGGACGCTGGGCGAGGGATAATCGCCCAGATGTGAGTGGATATCTATGATGCCCGGCGTCACGAACTTGCCCGTGCCGTTGACCAGCGTGTATCCGGTTGTGTCCAGCCCGCTGCCAATAGCCTCAACCTTGCCATCGCGAAACAGCACTGTCGTGTTGTCCAACTGCCGACCGGTGCCATCAAACACAGTTGCCCCGACCAAGGCCGTGGGTGCCCCCGGATAAGCCCGATAGGTGGAGGGGTAAGGCACGTCCGGCGTTGCCGGTAGATTTGTGGCCGCGGCAGAGGCACTGCGCGTGCCGCCTGCTTCTTCGGCAGTAGCGGTTGTGCAAGCCGCCAAAGACAATGCCGCACCGGCGGCCAAGGTAAGTCGTTTCAGCATTTCGGTTCAAAACCCTGTGATTGGACTGCGATCATGCAGAACTGATTATTGTTGGCGGGTGGCGGGGTGAATGCCCGCCTCTTCCGCTTCGAGACCCATCGCCGCTGAACCTTCGAGAATTTCGTCGGCAAGTGTGTCGAGATGCATGAATTTCTTCACGAACCTTGCGATCATGGTCACGGCAACACCCACTGCGATGGCGATCAGGCCGATCGTCCAATATACATCCAGCGCCCCTTCGCGTGACATTGCGCCATCTTCGCCGCCTGTGGCAGCACCGATTATACCGGCCACAAAACCACCGCCAGCTGTTGCAAAGAACCAGGCCCCCATGATCAAGCTGGCCATATGCTTGGGTGAAAGGCGGTTCATTGCCGACAGGCCAACCGGGCTTAGGCATAGCTCTCCTGTCGTGTGAAACAGATAGATGCCGAACAGAAAGATGACTGGAATTTTGGCATCAATACCAACGGTATTTGCGCCCCAAACCAACACCAAGAAACCAAACCCTAGCTGGACCAAGCCGAGCCCGAACTTGGCTGGCGTAGAGGGCTCAATTCCTTTGCGGCCAAGCCATGTCCAAAGCCCAGCAAACAGCGGGGCCAGCAGGATAATGAAAATCGGATTGATAGATTGGAAGATCGGGGCAGGTACGCCTTGCAGATCAATATACCGGTTTGTGAATAGGTTCAGAGAGCCTCCACCCTGTTCGAACAGGCCCCAGAACAGTGGTTGTAGAGCGATCAGAAACAAGACTGCGAAAATTCTTTCGCGCGGCTCTTTGTCCAGTTTGAAAGCTTCAAACAAAACATAGGCCAGCAGGGCGAGTCCGGCGATCAACATGATGCCACCTACCAGCGATTGATACTGGATCAGGAACCACATGACCACGACACCCAAGATGCCGACACCGTACATTTTCATCTCGGTGCTCTTGGCCAAGGCTTGGGCTGGTTCGCCTTTGCCCATCAACAAAGGCTTGCCCAAAACGAACACGACAAGGCCCAGCAGCATGCCAATGCCCGCCGCGCCAAAGCCGTAAGACCAGCCCAGTGTGACACCAAGGTAACCGGCGATGATGGTGCCAACTGCGGCGCCAACGTTAATGCCCATGTAAAAGATCGTATAGGCGCCATCGCGCCGCACGTCCGTGCGTGAATACAGTTGGCCAACGATGACTGAGATGTTGGCTTTCAGGAAACCGGAGCCAACAATAATGAAGCTCAATGCGAGCCAGAAGATGTTGATTGTTGGATCGCTTTGACCACCGGTGCCCTCAAAGGCCATCAAGAAGTGACCAAAGGTGAGCAAGATTGCGCCGAACAATACGGCCTTTCTCTGCCCAATATATCGGTCAGCCAGCCAGCCGCCCAGAACAGGCGTGATGTAAACCAGACTGATGTATGCGCCATAGATGACATTGGACGCGCCATCATTGAACAGCCAGTGCTGAGTTAGATAGAAGATCAGCAGCGCCCGCATGCCGTAGTAGGAAAAGCGCTCCCACATCTCGGCGAAGAAAAGAATATACAGCCCCTTGGGGTGGCCGCCGACTTCAGCTGTTTTACGGGTAACCGCATAAGCGCCGCCAATCAAAAACAGTGCGAGGACTGCGGTTGCGATTGCCGCTATCCAATCAGCCTCTGCCCAAAGTGCGATATCTTTCATGTATTTGCTTCCCCGAAATTCCGGCAGCGCTTTGGCGCGCCTCCCTCAAGCTGCGGCACACTAACGCCGAAATTGAAAGTGTGAAGCACAAGTTTCAATTGAAACGGCAATTTAGTGATTGGTTCTGAAACCTTGACGCGCCCCGCTGTATTATGGCACTGATGCACCTTGCAAGGGACAATTATGAGCCAAAATCGACCCGTATATCTCAAACTGCGCGATCAAATCGCAGCGGCTATAATCGAAGGCGACTATGCCGAAGGCGCGATGTTGCCATCGGTCCGTGCGCTGGCTGCTGAGCAAGGGGCCAACCCTTTGACTGTGGCAAAAGCCTATCAGCAGTTCCAAAATGACGGTTTGGTAGAGGTCCAACGGGGCGTTGGCATGTATGTTGTCGAAGGTGCTGTGGAGCGCTTGGTGCATGCTGAACGCGAACAATTTTTGCAGGAAGAATGGCCAGAAATCCGCGCCCGGATGGCGCGCCTAGGCATCAATCTGACGGAACTGTCTGAAGACGCTTAAGAATTCTGCGTTTTCATATTCCCGAACACGTCGAATATAATTCGCACTTGCCAGCTTGCGATATGTCGCAGCCTCTGGCACCATCGTTAGCACGAAAACGAGCTGTTTTCGGGTCGCTGAATAATAGTGACGATCTGCACCAGAGATCGGAATTCGATCGTCAAAGCGTGTCGGGATCCGGAGGGAAAAGATGATTAGATCCGAATTGTTACAAGCGCTTCAGGACGACAATCCCGAACTGCGAGCCGAAGAAGTCGAGCAAGTGGTCGATGTTTTCTTTGACGAGATCGCTCAGCGCCTGTCTGAAGGTGGCCGAGTAGAGCTACGCGGCTTTGGGGCGTTTTCAACGCGTGAGCGCGCGGCGCGCAAAGGTCGCAACCCTCGCACAGGCGAGTCTGTTGATGTCCCAGCCAAACGGGTTCCGTATTTCAAAGCGGGCAAGGATATGCGTCGCCGTTTAAACGACGATTGAACGTTTCTGATTAGCTTCTGCGTAGGGCTAAGCACAAAATCCAAGCTTATTGATTGTCCCAAGCGGGTTGTATCGCTAGGGCTCGCTTCGCTGCGCTGCGGGTGTGGCGGAATGGTAGACGCCGGGGACTTAAAATCCCCTGATCCTATAGATCGTGTGGGTTCGAGTCCCACCACCCGCACCATGAAAACCAAGGGCTTTTCGGCCCTTGGCTGACTGGATTGGCTGTTTCATGATCGTCCAGGCCCAAAATAGGCCAGATCCAGAGCAACGGCTCGCTTGTTAGCCAGCAACCATACTAAGGCGCTGGGCAGCTATCGCTTGTAGCGAACCCATGATTTCTTCGCGATTCTTGGCATTCTCGAAGTACGCCTTAGCAAGCTCTCTGACGAGCTCATCCTCGCGTGCATCAAGCTACTCATAAAGGTCGATGCCTTCTTTAAATTCCATCGAACCCTCCTTGGTTGCGATCTGCATATACGCACAATGACAAGCGATCGTAAAGTTTTCAGCCTGCTTTCTGCTGAAAAAACACACCTAAGAGGGCCATCATACGCGCAACTGTGCGCGCGGTATCAACGTTTTGGGCCTTGGTGTCATCCCTGGCTGATCTAAATCGGCCTAGCATATTACTAGAGAACGCTACTGCTCCCCATATAGGCGCATTTTTTCCATTTCCTATTCTGATCGGAATAGCAGCCATTGAGCGGTACCGAAGTTTGTCCTTCTCCCACTGTGGGCCAGGTTGCATCCCATAATCCTCAGGCTTGATATTCGTTGAATCAGAAATGATTGTGTCGCGAGACGTATTCCAGGCATCTCCGACAAACCCTTCGCCTTTTTCCCAAGAGCGCGGCTTGGCTTCGACGTCCATTTGCCGAGGTCGTGAAGACGCTATTAGAACCAATTTCTCTCCGTCTCCAACTTGCTGGACTTGAAAAACGCTGAATATCCACCCCTCATCTCCATCCAAACCGATCGAACGGATCAGATATGCCTTCGCCGCATCCAATATGTACTGCGCTGAGGATTCGACTGTCGCTTTCTCCGAGCTTGCAACAACTTCCAGTGCTTCCTGCATCCTCTGCCAAGCGCTGAGGAGTGCAACCCGTCGAGTGTCTAATAGCTGCTGATTATCCCACTCTTTCACTGCGTCACGAGTTACTGAGATATGGCGTTCTGCCAGTTCAAGAGTTTCGCTGCCGTCCCTTCCTATCAAAATCAGAATGATGGTGCTGATTATGGCCAATGCTGCACCACCCGATACAAGAAAACCCTTTAATGTAACGCTTGATGAGCCACCGGTCCCGTCATCAGCTGGTGGCAAGTGCTGAAGAAGCGGCCCCTCCATTCCACCCCCGACGCCGGCCAATCCCGTAGTCGCAATCAGGACCACTATTTGGATCACTATTTCGAAGTGACGAAGCCGTTTCACTTGTCCAAACAGATTTCTTAGAAGGGCTCTCTCGTCTTCACTGGCGCTCGCTCCAGTTACATTGACTGGTACCTTAGGCCGCCATCGCCAAGTGACCGCGCGCGCGCGTCTGCGTGATCTTTAACACGCCCTCTACAGCACTCGACTGGGCGTCTCGGATCATCGCCGCGTCGCAGTGCAAGCCTAAGTTCTGCCGAGCGTTCACGCGCTGATCTGAGCGACATCTCATCGGTCCTGCCAATGGTCACGGTCACGTACCGATCAGTGCCGTCGTTGATCCTGCCAACATGCTTGTACGATGTGCCGCGCTTTCCGACGACTAGCCTTAGGCCCTTCGCCTCACTGTCGTAGATCTGCGTGCCCGGCTGGTGCTCTTCATCGAGCCGCGACACTGCGGCTTGGGTCAGTCTGATGGTCATCTTCCTCATCCTTCTAGGCCATGTCTCAGGCCCGGTTTCGGTGATGCCCCGGTAGGTCTCGGGGCGTCGGATGAGATGATGATGTCGTGTTTTCCTAAGCGCGCGGACCCTGATTAGGCGGCAATAGGTCACCAGATATGGCCCGCCGAGCTACTTAAAATCCCCTGATCCTATAGATCGTGTGGGTTCGAGTCCCACCACCCGCACCACGCTCATCTCTCCGTCATAAGGAATTTAAAGGCGATCCTTTCAGCGGGCGAAGGAATATGCAGCCACATCAGGTTCAATCTTGCCATTGGGCCGCCTAGGAACTGCGATGTCCTTAACAATGTATGCCGCGTTAGCTCAGTCTTAATGCGTAGCGCGATATACCCGCCGAGTTAAGCGCAGCTGGTCTAACGCATTCTGGAGGGCCAATTGGGGCCTTGCAGCATGGGGTATGCGAATATGGATCATGCGGTGATCAAGCCGGAATCCGAGAAAGATGGATCAGAGGGTGCAACCGATCTTCGGCGCGCCCCCCGTTTTACGCTGCTCATCCGGTCAGCCAAATTGATCAGCGTGCAGGGCGAATTCGTCTGTGTGATTAGAGATGTCTCGACAACAGGGATCAGCATGAAGCTGTTCCATCAACTGCCTCAAGGTGAAGAGCAGACCTTGGCACTTCAATGCGGAGAAACCTACCAGATCAAGCGCGTATGGGAGCGCGAGGGCGAGGCTGGGTTCGCATTTGTTGAAGATGTGGATGTCGAAAAGTTCGTGACCGAATCTGGCCAGTTCCCCAAACGCGGTCTGCGATTGAACATTAGCATTTCAGCGACAATAACCGCGTCGTTGCAACGCAGTGTGGTCGAAATTCACAATATCTCCCAGCAGGGCGCCTTGTTACAGGCCGATGCATTGCTCGCCTTGGATCAAAATTTGCGTATCGAAAACAGAGGCTTGGGTGACTTCTATGCCAAAGTGCGTTGGCGCGAGGACAATCGTTACGGTGTAGTCTTTGACGATGTGATGACCTTGGACGATTTTGCCAGAATGGCCGTAAGGCAACAGGCTCCAACTCTCATTACTAGCTAATTAGGTCATGCTTCTGGGCGCCAACCCCAAACAAGCAGGAAACTTGTTTACTTCTCGCTAACCATTTTCGTTCATTCCCGTTAAGCATAATTCTACGGGGGCTTGAATGAGCACGAATGTTACCGAGCAAAATGGCGTTGTGGACGTCGATGTTGTCATTGTTGGCGCTGGTCCAGCTGGCCTGACTGCTGGCTATCTTTTGACCAAGCAGGGCAAGACAGTTGCGATCATCGAGAAAGATGACACTTATGTTGGCGGGATCAGCCGCACGGTTGAGCACAATGGCTATCGCTTTGATATTGGTGGCCACCGCTTTTTCTCGAAAAGCCAACAGGTCGTTGATCTGTGGAACGAGATCTTGCCCGATGATTTCATTCAGCGTCCGCGCATGAGCCGTATTTATTACGAGAGTAAGTTTTATTCTTATCCGCTACGGGCATTCGAAGCCTTGGGCAATCTGGGCATTCTGCGCTCTACTGCCTGCATGCTCAGTTATTTGCGATACAAACTGTTCCCGATCAAAGACGTGAAAAGCTTTGAAGACTGGACCACCAATCAATTCGGCAAGAAGCTCTATTCCATATTCTTCAAGACCTATACCGAGAAGGTGTGGGGCATGCCGTGTGATGAAATGAGCGCCGATTGGGCTGCTCAACGGATCAAGGGCCTGTCCCTGTGGAACGCAGTAACCGACGGTTTGAAGCGTTCATTGGGTCTCAACAAGAAACCCAATGACGGGCAGGCAGTGAAAACTCTGCTTGAAACATTCCGCTACCCACGGCTTGGGCCGGGCATGATGTGGGATGCTGCGCGCGACAAGATCTTGGCAACTGGCAAGGGTCAGGTGTTCATGGGGCGCGAGCTTTCTCAGCTGGCGAGCGACGGCAATGGTGGATGGATTCTGAGCGCACAAGGCAATGGCGGTGAGGTTCAGATCCGTGCCAAGCACGCTATCAGCTCTGCTCCTATGCGCGAGCTGGCCAAGCGTTTGCATCCACTGCCGCAAAGCACTTTGCAGGCTAACAATCTGAAGTATCGTGATTTTCTTACCGTTGCACTGATGGTGAAATCGGAAGATCTGTTTCCGGATAATTGGATCTATATCCATGATG
>JGI24025J20009_10003603_pt1 | contig 10465 bp, 20 predicted proteins | sample Cruoilmetagenom3_FD_20009 | JGI IMG/M metagenome (IMG submission 20009) | reverse complement strand
ATATGTTGTGCCACTACAGTATAAAAATAATATTTTTTGGATATTCAAAACCGCTATCAGTAGAAATTGTGAAAAATGGATGGTGACCTGCGGAATGTCAGATATAGATTTCTGTTCATGATTACGATTCCTCGCTATCGGGTTGATTCTGGTTCTGTGGACGCTCCGAGTGGATGAAGAGCTCCTCGATTGTGACGCCGAAGAAGTCTGCAAGTTTGAACGCGAGTTCAAGTGAGGGATTGTACCGTTGCTTTTCGATTGCGTTTATCGTCTGGCGGGTGACACCAAGCTTCTCTGCGAGATCCTCCTGGGTCAGGTCGTGCATCGCCCGAAAGACCTTGAGTTTGTTCTTCATGAAAACCCGCGCCGGATATAATAAAATCGAGATACAATAAATGTGAACATCCCGACAATGATCGCCAGTTCGATAACATCGTGGATCTCAAGAAGATCCGGAGAATAGTGATTCACATACCCTAAAATTGCCATAAGCCCCATCACCGTCCAGAACGCATTGATCCCAGCCTTTTCATTGATTCTCTTATGCATTTCATCTGCTGGAATCTCTGTTGCGGGTTTGGTCGCCCAGTAGATGCCAATGAAGATCAATATCAAGCCAGAGAATGTGATGCCCATTCCAAGAAACTTGAGATCGAATACTGTAAATAGGACGATGCCAAGCAGTATTATTGCAGAACCCCCGATGAAATGGGGTTTACTCCGTTTCAATTCCATTTAACCGCCTCACATCCTCCACTCGTAATAGCTCCTCACCACGAGCAGGACGATCCAGCTACCGCAGAGTGTTAATAACAATCCCCTGTCGAAAATCCCTGCTTTGGGATAATCCTCGATCAGATACGCCAGTAAAAACACTGATAGGGCGATGAAACCGACGGTTGCGCTCCTATAATTGAGCATTTCACCCCTCTCATCAGTTGTGTATGCCATCTCAAGCTTTCTCTGGTCTGTCTTCTCTTCAAGCAACCTGAAGAGAATCACGCTTATGCAGATTCCGATGGCAAGAAATAGACTGAATATCGGCAGTGTAACCTCGATTCCGAGGAATCTGGCAATACCTACAAACAGTCCTGCGATCGGAAGTCCGCCAAATATCGAACCTATTCTCCAGAGCAGCCTGTCAAATCTTGATCCGAAAAGTGTGTAAGCGATGATGTACCCGGTCGTATAACCTGCCGCACTCGGGAGAATACCGCCTGGACGCGTGAGGGGTACAAACGTGCCCAAAACGAGCATGCCTATGAACACCGCAAGAGCCGTTAGCACCATCGTCGTTATATTCTTCTTCTGGTTCACCTGGATCACATCCTCCATCTGTAGTAGTAATAGAACCCGAGATAGCAGTACAGCATCAAAATTGCCAGAGCCCCGAGCCAATCACCGGCTGCCTCTGCACTCATCGCCCCGATGAATGGGTGGACAAAGCGGTTCAGCATGTAAACCACCAGCAGTCCGATTATGAATACCCGAAATGCGGCGCTCGCTGCCCTTTTTCTAATCTCCAGTATTCGTTCGTCGTGTGTTATAACTTTGTATCTTTGTTTCGCGCTGATCAGTATGACCATCATGACGCCGATGCCGATCGCTCCGATGATCGCATTTGATGTGAGCACCCCGGCAAGTACACTGGCGACTGCGATGACGTGTGCTGCCATACGGCAGATTCGAAACATCTTCTCATTGTTTGTGTTATCAGACATTTTGTATTACCTCCATGTCTTTATGTAAAGTGATAGTTACATTTAGTATATAAACCTTTCTGCTATCTCATGGGACTGATTTCACTTCAGACTACAGCATACAAAAAACCGCCTTTTCATACGACATGCCCGAAATGACACAGTCTCATCGTTTCTCATCGGATCGCGGGAAATTGCTGGAAGCTGCAGTATTTCTCGACCTCATGAGAACAACGCGTTGCCATGTTGTCACCTTAAGTCACAGCGAGACCCTGTATGTTGCGGATAGTCAAAACCCGAAAACCAGTCTCACCCGATGAGATACATCCTCAGCGCAGATACCGCAAAGACTGAGGTTGCAACACCGGTTATGATTGTGTATGCTTTATCCCTGTGGCAGAAGTAAGAGACCGCCATAGAGGTGGTTACAGGCACAACAATCAACGAGATCCACATAAAACCGCCCAGCATCCTGTCGATACCGAGGGTATCAAAAACCACGATCTGAACGAGCTGCAATACCACTCCGAAGACGAATGCGACGCCTACCAGTTCAAGATTCTGCTACAGACGGATCTCCAACTTTTCACAGGAATGTCCTCATTGGTATCGCTTTTCATGTCTTCCTTCTATACCATACCTTGACTGAAAAATGAATGATCGTTGCGATGAATGCCAGAACGAAAGTTGCCGAGATGTTTACATTGATATATCCTTCCATGATTATATATCCAATCGCTATAAATGAGTAGAAGTAAACTGCAATCGACCGCCACAGATCTTCTTTAACGATGTAATCCATCTTCATTTTGATTCACCGAATAACAGTAGAATTATTGGTCCCAAAAGATCACAACTCCGCTCGATTGCGTAATTTCAGATGGCAGGAGGAGAAGTCCAGCCACATAGAGCAGTGCAAGAATTACTATGAGGCTTACGACTGCCAGCACCGCAATCATGCGCCATCTGGCTTTTATGAAATCTATAAATGTAGAAACATTCATTTTATTCACCGCTCCACATCTCAACCGCCATGCGAGCATCCATATCAACCAGCGCTGACACCGTTTCATCGATCCATGTCACACTGAGGAGCGTCTTTGGCGCATAGAACTTCTCTGATGTTTCAGGAAGAATTCGCTTCACAGTCGGCATACCTGCGCCATCTGATAGTGCATCTGCGATTCCGGGATACTGCATCGCAATCCAGATCGCATCCTGCCTCACAGATTCCGGAATTGCTTCGAGGAGATAGCCAGTCCGGACGAGTTCGCGATTCTGGTATCTGAAATCATACAGATCAGGGTATCCGCACGCAGACGATGTGGCAGATACGTGAAGGTGCATCGCACCCTCCTTCTCCACGACCGAGACGGTTACATTGTCATAGACCACGCCATCATACGGGACGATCTGGCGGGAGAGTTCGATCTCGATCATCTCGTGGTCAGCAGGTTGCGTGCCCGCCCATATAACCACATACGGGTGAACGTTCTTTTCGGTGTCTGTGATGCAGCCTGCACCGATGATCAGTGCAGTCGAGATCGCTATCACAGCCAGTGTCGTTATGTTCTTCATATTATCGCCAAAAATAAAAAAATAAGGCGCGATGGCTGCGCCTTAATCCGCATCTCCAATCGTTATCGTGTACTCGAACCGCTCGGCATAGTGTGGGAGCATACCAAGTGTCCAGTTTCCAGCAGCACCAGCTACCGTGTATCGCTCGATGTAACTGGTTTGGCTTTCGTGATACGTCCCACTGCTGTCGATCTCCCATGGTGGAGTGCATCCGCTGCCGCCGAGATCGACCGAGCCATGATAGGCGACCTTTGAAAGACCCGGTGTCACGTCATTTCCGGTTGGTCCTTCGAGAGTCACATCAAAGTATGGCTCTTCAACGTCTGCACTTCCGCTTCCACATTCACCATACCAGCCCTGATCCGACCGGATTTCGATGGTTATGGGTGAATCGGTTTCTGCTGTGAATGTCTTGACGAAAGCCTCTCTTGGCTGGGTCCATACCTCAAAACTCAGATGGATAGCACCCATCCACTCATCAATGGAAGGATCATCGATACCCAGGTCGAGATCGCCATTATACCTGCCCTTTGCACCCTCTGGCACCGCAAGATGCAGACTGACAGTGGCAGTTCCACCTGCCGGCACAACAGATGGTGCGGTGATGGTGATCGCATCATCCTCGAATGCTGGCAGCATCATGTCATGCCGGTACATTCTTCCGCCTCCGATCTTCGGATCAATCCCGATGTCTTCCTCGCCGACGTTCTTCAGATTGATCTGGTAATCGTATTCCCTGTCAGACTCAATGCGATCCTGGATATAGGAATTCTGAATCTGTATCACAGGCGGCTTCCATACACTGACCTGAAAGTTGAACACATTGATGTAGTTCGGATACGGTGTCGGATATGGAGTTGGCATCACATCGTCTGTGAATGCGATCTGCACCCCGTAATTCCCGCGATCCGCACCATCCGGGATGGTTACATCGATCGTGAACTCCTCCTTGGCATCGGGTTCGAGTTCTGCTGCTTCGGGTGTTACAGTGACCCAGGTCTCATCAAAGATGTATTCGCTGTAGGGTTGACCTTTGACCATGGGGGCTACTGATATGGTCTTGTTGTCCTTGTTTGTCACCGTTACGGTGACCTTGTCGCCCTCACCGGGCATCAACTCTGTGTGGGAGTATCGTGGGCTGATCTGGAGTTTCGAAAAGTCCATGTCTGATGAGTCTTCCATCGCAACTTCTGGCACTGGTGGCATCGCGACTGCAATGCTTCTTTCAGATACCATATCTGCTGCTGTTGCCGGAATGCATGCTGCGCATATCAGCAGGATAACCAGTGTCGTACTTACTGTTGTTGTTCTCATATTGTTTTATCACCTTGTGGTTTGTGTTCCATTCTCTCCCCGGTGGCACAACCATAGCCTTAAGTAACGATAAGGCAACTTGATTATGCCTTCGGGCGAGTTCTTCGGGGTTCACCAGTTGAACCCTGCAAAATCATCCTCTCACATCGCACTCATATAAGTTTTCTATGCAAAGTCTCTAACTGACGGGAATCGGCTGGAGCACAATACTAATATCCGATCGAGGTCATGACAATACCGATGAGGAAGATACTCAATGCTTTCGCAATTCTCCTGCTTTTTTTACTGATCTTATTTGGTTCTTCGGCGGTATCTGCCGGTTACATCATCGTCGAGTCCGGGTACGACCACCCGATACCGGAAGGAGCAGAAAGACATGATCCGGTCCCGATTAGTTTCTGGCAGTTGCCTCTCTGGATTATGCTACTGCATATCACTTGTATGCCAGTGGAAACACTTGTTTCTCTCAAAGCGTTGACGTATCTTGGCTGCAAACGTATTTCCGGATCTAACGTGCTGGATCACGAGATTCGCTTAAAAATATATGATTATATCAGGAAGCATCCATGCGTGCATTACAGCGACATCGCAAATGAGACTGGCATAAATAGAGGAACGCTCCGGTATCATCTGGCGGTGCTGAAGATGCAAAATGTGATAGCACCCTACAAAACATGCGGAAGGATCCATTATTTCTTGAATGAGAGCACCTACGGGGAAAAAGAGAAAGCAGCGATTGCTGCGCTGAAAAATGAGAAACATAGAAAAATCATATCAGAAATCCTCAACAGCGAGCGGATAACTCACGGAGAACTCGCAGAGAAGGTCGGGGTTTCCCCGCCCACGATCAACTGGCATATCAGGCATCTGAAGGAACAGGGGATTGTCCGAGCGGATACGGATGGCAGGCACACGACTTATTGTATTGATTGCAGTTATGCTGAGTTGATGCACACGATGTTATGATGCTTCTCACACAACTATCGCATCTATCCTGATATCTATTTCTCCGGATATAGAGTTTTTATCTATAAATATACCAAAAAGTTTATATGGATATACATCAGTCTCATACATCTTTATGATATTATCATCCACGGTGCTATGCAAACCCTCTAACTTGTGTAATCGTCATCGAAACACAATGGACATGACCGTACATGCAGGGGCGATTCAGTCATCATCAAAAATAAACAGCTCCTCTATCGTCGTCTCCAGAACCTTTGCGACATCATGCGCCAGCTTGAGCGACGGGTTGTACTTCCCCTTCTCGAGAAACACAATCGTCTCCCTCCTCACCCCGACCTTCTTTGCAAGCTCCTCCTGCGTCAGGTTATACCGTGCCCGCAGTTCCTTGATTCTGGTATTCACCGGGCGTCGCCCCTCCGATTATAATACCACCGAAGCAGGATCCACGACCAGATCCCTACAATGAAGAGATCGGGTATAACATCCTTAAAATTGAAGTTTAATCTCCAGATACAACCTATTGCTTGAAGAAGGGCCATCATGAGAAGGAGGCTGCAGAACGCATGATAACCTGCCTTCTCATCGACCCTCGCTGACCGCTCGTCCTGTATCAGGTACTCTTCTGGTGTTACTGCTGCGGTTACGATTGCGACGATTGCGACGATCCCCATAAGGAGCAGGGCAAAACCAATTCCAAAATATGAGTAATCGGAAGAAAACCCAAGCATGATGCCGCTTGCGATGATCAGGAGAATAGCAATACCTGATAAACGCAAGATGTTCATATCTCGTCTGAATTTCATCAAATCACATCCCCCTTCCTGCTGTAGTAACAATGCGCAACCAGAAAACTCCCGATCATCACTCCGGAAACAGCGGCGATGACCAGACGGGCAGTCAACAGTTCCGGTCTGAATATACATGCGAACGCCAGAGTCCCAACAGTCACAAATGTAAGAACCCATGACTTGCTCAACGATTGCCTCGTAATCCTATCGGTCCGCTCGTCAAACTCGATCTCGTCTACGTGCTTATACCCCCGCCGCAGCCTGCGAACCGTCTCGTACAGCACCAGAATCAGCACGAAATATAGATACCAGATCCAGAAATCGCCTTCCTGCATATTCTCACTTCCCCCAGATTCCCAACAATCCGAGCAAAAATCCTATAAGCAGCCCTGCGATGACGGTTAACGCTATGGCAAGTATGGGGTGGCTATACCAGAATCGGTTGTATGTATTGTCCGCCACACTCAACTGGTAGAGTTTGTCCCGAACCGGCGGAACCGCCCAGAACAGCGTGACCGCTATCAAAAAGAGTATATGGGTCCAGCTTATCTGATTCAATTCGACGTCTCCCTTTAGATAGAAGTAAATAAAACCCAGGATACCGCTGAATAGCAGAAATCCAAAGAGCCCCATCGCTTTCAAAGCCGTTTTTACACTTGTTGACTGTTTACGTTTTTCAGGATATATGGTTTTCATACGATCTCACCTCTGCGGTTGTAGTACCATTTAAATATAAATCGTGAGTATATTCCTACTCCCATGGTAAAGATGCATATATCCCTAAGTTCGAGGTTTACTGACCAGATTATATCTGTCATGAGCACGACTGATATAAATGACAAAACCATCCCAAATGCAGAATTGCCTGCTTTTTCATTGATTCTTGCAACTCTTTCATCCGCCACGAGTTCTGTTTTTGGTTTTGATGTTGTCGCAGCATACAACGCTGAAATAGATGTGATCAATCCAATAATAATTAGATATAATCCAACATAAAATATGATTCTATACTCTGTCTGGAATTGAATCGCAAGCAGCCCCAATAGAATCGATCCAATACCAATGCCTGAAGCAAATACAATCTTTTTATTTGTTCTTATTTTCATTTACATCACCCGCGTTCTCAAATTAAAAACACGAAGTCACACAACGACTCCGCTACTCGTATCAGCTCGTCATTCTCAAGTTCTTCCTGCGTCAGGTTATACCGTGCCCGAAGTTCATTGTTTCTGGTTTTCACACGATATCCTCCCTTCGATTATAATACCACCTGAGTATAACAAACGAAAGCATTCCAACAAAGAAAATATCAGGTGAAACACTCTTATAGTTAAGATCTAATCTCCAGAACATAGCTATTGATTGAACAAGAGCCGTGGTCCCAAGCAGAATCCAGAACGCATGATAACCTGCCTTTTCATTGACTCTCACAGACCTTTCATCCTGTATCATATCTTCTTCAGGTGTTGCTGCTGCAATGATGGCTATGATGATCACAATAGCCCCCATGATGATCAGGACAGAACCAATCCCGAAATAGGTGGGACCGGAAAGGAAACTCATTATGAGGATACCGGCGAGGATCAATAGAACCGCAATGCCTGAGAAACGCAGGATATCTTTATCTTTTCTTATTTTCATGCTACATCACCTCTCCTGTTGTAGTACCATCTGAGTATAAGCCAGGAATATGTTCCGACGAACAGGGTTGTCCAGTACATATCCTCAAGTTCGAGGTTTAATGACCAGATTTTATCTGCCCAAAACAGAATCATTACAGCTAACAAAACCAGCCAGCCTGCAGTATAACCTGCTTTTTCATTGATTCTCGTGACCCTTTCATCTGCTATAAGCTCTGTTTTTGGTTTTGTCGCGGCGTATACCACCATAGCAGACATAAATAACCCAGCAAAAATTAAACTAAATTCTATGAAAAATAGGGCTTTAGATTGTGTTTGAAATACCAACATAACCACACCCAACAGAACCGACCCCAGACCAATTCCTGAAGTGAGCAAAATCTTTTTATCGGTTCTTATTTTCATGTTATTCACACCCCCTCCTGTTATAATACCATCCAAGTATAACAAACGAAAACATTCCGATAAGAATAGTTGCCGAGAGCGCACATCTAATTTCAAGATTGCGTAACCCTCTTTCATCTGCCAGTAACAGCATTCCAGCAGACACTAAAATTATCCAGAATGCGGCATATCCTGCCTTATGAGAATTTTTCTCAGTCCTTTCGTCAGGCAGAACTTCCGTCTCCGGTCTCTGCATGTCGTACAATGCTGAACCAAGCATGATCAGTCCGACCCAGATAAGAGAACAGTGCTTAAAATCATAACTATGAAGACAATTGATTATGCCCCCCAAAACCATCACAGTTCCTGCCAGTAAGCCCCCTATAACAAATGCATCCTTGTGGTTTCTTATTTTCATCCCACATCACCCCTTTTCTCGCACAAAATAAAAAAATACGGAGTCAGGTCATTGACTCCGCTACGTTCACCAGCTCGTCCTTCTCAAGCCCACCAGACAGTGAATAATCGATACCATCTGCGCTCCACCGGAGCGTGTTCATGCCAAACACGGACGTAAACTCTCCATCGGTACCGTTGATGCTCACAATCTCGGGTTCACCCCTTATCATTCCGGACTGTTCCGTATCGTCACTGATCCACTCTGAGAGGTACAATCGCTCATCTCCGTTTATATATTTCAGCGATACGACTTCCCGCTCGCCACCAGTCACCATCGCATGGTCGTCTAATTCATATCCTTCCGGCAGGTATGATGGGGTTCTCAGATCGAAAGTTAGATTCGCCCTCGCCTCATCGAGCGTCATCGTCTCAGGCATCCTATCCTCAAACGATTCCTCAACAACCGTGGCTCCTTCCGGGACCTCAAATATAAACTCGCTGTCCTGGATGCCGGTGTTAAACGTTATATCCCGGTATTCAACCTTCACCATTGGATTGCCGTCTGCATTGTACATCTCTGTCCCGAGTAGCATCCAGTTTTCACGATCGACCCATACGCGCGTCCTGGAGATGAATTTGCGGTTAGCTTCATCTATGGGCGTTGCCTCGATCACATAAGCGCTCCGCCCGCCGACATTCTCGGTGCCCTTGTATGATATGTCGTTCTCATCCATGAGATCCTTTACGATGCTGGTGTAATCGATCTCAAACGGCTCATCCCCCATATCAGGGAGTTCCATCGTCGTCACCTGATTCTTTGCAGGGTCATACATCCACATCGTGCTGCCATTCCTGACCATCACCGTGCCTTCAAGTTCGGCTGGCTCGATGAATTCGGAGCGGGTTTTATCCGGCATTTTGGTCATGATCGTTGCATGCGTGGTTTCGGTTTCCCCGGCAAACGATGTCATGACCATCGTGGCTGAAAAGTCCTCTATCGACTCCTGTTTCGCCTCCATCATAGACGCGATCTCGTCTGCGGACATCTCGGACATCTGATCGACACATCCCGTGAGCAGGATGGCTGCAATGACGATTAATGCTGATGCGATCTGTTTCGTCTGTTTCTTCATCTGTTCTCTCATCCTCCGATATTGTTTCTGTTCTTGAAGTTACTTATTTCTAACTCCATGTTAGATATAAGTAACATTGGAGTATATAAAAGTTTCGGAACTATGCCTGACGGTCGCGGTTACATGGCATCCTACGTCCATGGACTTACAATGGTGGCTACATTGCAACTTATCAAATTCCGGATATGGCGCCGGCTATGATGCCAAATGCAACTACCAGAAGAACGGCTATTAAAATACCTATTATAAGCGTAACGATCCCATAAACAGTCATCTGCCCGTAATAACCACAAATAGTCCAGAATGGGGTTATTTTATCATTTGACATCGATTTATGAATTAACCACCCTATTCCACATGGAACCAACATTAAATTCAGGGAAATTGCACCAACTATTACATAACCAATATTTGGCTCTTTAATCGTTATTATTTCACCAGCCATACACGATCACCTCAAATATCATCTCTCCAGGAGTTTTTCTGGGAAACTGATAAAACTTTCCACCCTGATGGGATTGTCAACCCAGGCGTTGGTGTCGGGTTGAGACCCTGGTTAT
>JGI24025J20009_10003601_pt1 | contig 10470 bp, 9 predicted proteins | sample Cruoilmetagenom3_FD_20009 | JGI IMG/M metagenome (IMG submission 20009) | reverse complement strand
AAAATAACCGCGGAGGGCGCAGAGGAACGCAGAGCATTTAACCATTTATTTCCCCTCCGCGCCCCTCTGCGTACTCTGCGGTTATATTCCGTGTTTGGTTATAGTGTGCCCCATGTCTCGGGTAGTTCCTGCATAGTGAAGTCCCCCGATAGTGGTTTAGGTACCTGAGTAGTTACAGTATAACAAATCAAAAGAGAGTGGGCAGCCTCTCAGGGCACCAACCGTCTCCTGTCCCTGGGGAAGAGCACGGCGTCCCTGATGTTCTCCAGATCCAGCATGGTCAGTACCAGCCGTCCCAGTCCCAGACCCCAGCCCGCGTGGGGAGGCATGCCGTACATGAAGGACCGTAGGTAGAACTCGAAGCCGTCGGGGTCCATGCCCTGATCTCTTATCCTCTTCACCAGCAGATCGTAGTCATGGACCCTCTGGGCACCGCTGGCCAGCTCCATCTTGGGATGCATCAGATCGAAACCCTTGCTGATCTCCGGCCTCTCCTCCTCGGGCTGGGTGTAATAGGGCTTGATCTCCGTGGGCCACTCGGTGATGAAGTAGTGCTCGCCCATGGTCTTCCCGATGGTCTTCTCAGCCTCGGTGTCCAGATCGTCGCCCCACTCGATCTCGGCGTCCCGGTCCTCGTTGGCCATCTCCAGGGCCTGGGTGTAGGTCACCCTCCGGAAGGGCGTCTTTGGGACTTCCAGCTCGATTTCCAGAACCTCCAGGTCGTTCGTGCAGCTCTGGGAGACGTATCTGTAAGCCCGGGCCACCGCCTCCTCGAGGAGACGCATGACCTCGTGGTGGTCCGCGAAGCTCACCTCGACATCGATGGATACCGCCTCGTTGAGATGCCTCCTGGTGTCATGCTCCTCGGCCCGGAAGATGGCCCCTATCTCGAATACCCGGTCCAGGCCGGCCGACATCAGGATCTGCTTGTAGAGCTGGGGGCTCTGGTTGAGAAAGGCCTCCTTATCGAAGTAGCTGATGGGAAAGAGCGCGGTCCCGCCTTCGGTAGCGGTGGCTACGATCTTGGGAGTACAGACCTCGATAAACCCGTTCTCATAGAAGAAGTCCCGGAGAGACCGCATCACTGCGCTCTCTATCCTGAATGCGGCTAGAGCCGAAGGCCGTCTCAGGTCTACAAACCGGGAATCGAGCCGGGTGTCCAGATCCGCCCCCACCTTGCCGGTGGGATCCATGGGAAGGGGAGATTCGGCCTTGCTCAGGACTGTGATCTCCGTGGGTATTATCTCGTAGCCTCGGGGGGCTTTTTGCTCGGCCTTGACATCTCCCTTCACCAGCACGATGGTCTCTCTGCTCAAGTGCCTGACCGTCTCCGTGAGACTTTTATCTACTCTCTTGGCCGCCAGGGTCACCTGAGCGAAGCCCTCTCGGTCACGCAGAATGAGAAAGCATATGCCGCCCAGATCTCGTATCTCATGTGCCCAGCCTGCCAAGGAGACCTCGGCACCGGCCATATCCGGTCGTATGTCACCCGAATAATGAGTCCTGAGAATCAAATAACGTCACCGATGGGAGGATAGGCTTCTGGTATAAAAGCCGTCTGCAACCCCCAACGCGGTCCGGTGGAGGAGACAAAACACGAGGGAGAACGAGTGGATCCCCCCATCGGTCGGATCCGCACAAAGTACACAATGCTATATATTATATACAATCCAAAAAGCCAAATAGGATACGAAAGACTTTAAGACACTTTGAGATAATACCACGGTATTACTTGCTAACCCAAATAACGACAGAGGTATCCGATGGATTTTGATCAAGGGTGGATAACCACCATCCACGACTTCGGTTATGACAAGACCGAGATCAGCAGGCTCCTGGAGGCGTTCTCGGAGAATAGACCGGTAGGTTTGGTCCTGCCCGTAGCCTTCAGAGGGATGGAACAGAAAACCCTACCCCGCATACTATCCGAACTCAACCGGACGAACTTCCTGAACCGGGTCACGGTGGCGCTCTATGCCGAGTCCAAAGAGGAGTTCATCAAGGTGACTCGCTTCTTCAAGAAGCTGGAGATCCCCCACCGGATTATGTGGTGCAACAGCCCCAGCGTGATGGAGATCGTAGACGACTTGCTCCTCGAGGGCATAGACATCACCACCCAGGGAAAAGGGAGAGACTGCTGGCTTGCCATGGGAGCGGCGTCCCTGGACTCCTATGCCATAGTGATGCACGACGCAGACATCGTGAACTACTCCTACGAGATGCCCATGAGGCTGGCCTATCCATTAGTGAACCCAGCTCTGGACTACTTCTTCAACAAGGGATACTATACGAGGATAGGAGGCGATCCGCCCACCTTCTACGGCAGGACGACCCGTCTCTTCGTCTGGCCCATCATCGAGGCCCTGATGGTCAAGGCCGACTGCGCCATGGACCTCCCCCGGTATATGCTCAGCTTCAAGTATCCGCTCTCGGGAGAGATAGCTCTCACCTCAGATCTGGCCCTCAACATCAGGACGCCCATGGACTGGGGCCTGGAGGTGGGGACCCTCTACGAGGTCTACAGGTCTGCAGCAAGGAAGAGGATATGCCAGACCGACCTGGGATTCTTCGAACATGAACACCAGGAGCTGGGATCGAGCCGGTCGGGAGGTCTGCTCAAGATGGCCAGCGATATCCTGATCGCCCTGCTCAAGGCCCTGGTCGAGGTCGATGCACTGGACATATCGCCATCCTTCCTGCACAGCCTCAGGGTGATCTACCGGAGGAAGGCCCAGGACGCCGTAAGGCAGTACCACGCCGATGCGGTCTGCAACCAGTTGAGCTACAACCGTCATGGAGAAGAGAGCCTCGTCGAGGCATTCGAGACGATAATACTGGAAGCAGGCCAGGAGTGCTTCACCACGCCCCGGCTGGCTCATATTCCTGACTGGCGCAGGGCTACCTCTGCCATACCATATCTGAGGAGAAAGCTCGTGGATTCGATAATAGAAGACGAGAAGTCGGTATCAGAAGGCTGAAACCTTCATATTTGTTACCGGAGGAAGGAGAGTTGAAGTACGTAGTATTCACCGATATGGATGGAACCTTGCTAGATCATGATACGTATTCGTATGACGCTGCACGCCCGGCGCTGGAGCTGTTGCGAAGAAGAAGGATACCTTTGGTGATCTGTACCAGCAAGACCAGGGTGGAGATTGAGAAGTTCAGAGTGGAGCTAGATATATCAGACCCTTTCATCAGCGAGAACGGTGGAGCCATCTTCGTGCCCAGGGGCTACTTCGCGACGCCCTTCGAGCATGACAAGGAGACCGGAGAGTATCTGGTAATTGAGCTGGGAACTCCCTACGACCGGCTCAGAAAGGCCTTGAGCGAGGTGGCCAGAGCCACAGAGTACGAGATAAGAGGCTTTGGGGGCATGACGGCCCAGGAGGTCTCTGAGGACTCCGGCCTCGACATCGAGTCCGCGAAACTTTCCAAAGAGAGAGAGTACGACGAGCCCTTCAAGATAGTCTCGAAGGACGAGAGATGCTCGAAGAAGGTCCGAGAAGAGATCCAGAACCGCGGCCTGAGCTACACCACCGGGGGCCGGTACAGCCACATAATGGGCGACAACGATAAAGGTAAAGCGATCTCTATATTGACCGATATCTTCAGGCACGAAGATGACGAGCTGACCACCATAGGCCTGGGAGACAGCCTGAACGACCTGCCCATGCTGGAGGTGGTAGACGTGCCTGTCCTGGTCCAGAAACCAAACAAGACCTACGAGCCGGGGATAAAGATAGACGTGAAGCGCGTCGGCGGTGTGGGGCCAGAGGGCTGGAACAGTGCCTTGATGGAGATCTTAATGTAGATCACATGAACAAGTAAATGCTCGCTTACGCTCATATTTACTTGAGCACATAAAGTTATACTTTATATACAACTAAGAGATGATTGGAAATCGACCGGAGGTATCTTGGTGGATGTCAGAAAAATAGTTTCAGAGGCGTTCCTCATGGCGATTATCGAGGGCGTCAGGAAAGACGGCCCGGAGAAGACCTTCGAATGGATAGAGCACGTCGCAGATAACCTGGGAGAGAAAGAGGGGCCTGGTCTGGAGGGCGATCCCAAGGGGAGTCTCAACTGTCTTCACATCTGTCCCTTCGCCAACGCCCTCCAGGAGTTCCTGATCAAGTACGGCGAGACACCGCCCGAGTTCATGGCCCTCCTCGACAGCGCCGATCGCGACGATACCTTTGCAGCTTCGAACGTCTTCTGCATATTTCATCACACCATCCGGACCAAACGCGCCGAGCTGGCGGGCAGAAAAGTCTACCACCTTGCCAGCAGCGCCAACGCAGAGAGAAAGACGGCCTATAACGAGAAGGCGATCGAGGCCGCGAATATGACCAAGGCCGATATCGACGAGCTGATGGAGAAGACGGTCTGCGTCTTCAAGTACGAGTAGAAAGGCGGTGTTGCATGAACCTCAGAGAGGCCAAAAAGCTCTACGATTCGAGCATCGAGATCATCAAGAATAACCAGCACAAAAACGGCGGCTTCTACGCCAGCCCACCAGGAACCAGGTACCCTTTCATCTACGCCCGAGATCATTCCATAGTGGTCCTAGGCGCGCTGGAGGCGGGGCTGGTGGACGAGGCTCGCAGAGGACTGGAGTTCATACTGGCCGCCCAGAAGCCTACCGGGGAGATGCCCCAGAGGTGCGATGTGGAGGGAACGGATACCAGCTACAAAGAGCTCCAGATCGACGGGAACGGCCTGGTTCTCTACGCCCTGGGAAAGTACTGCCAGAAGGTCGATTATGAGATAGCGGAAGAGTTCTGGAAGAACGTCGAGCTGGTCGTGAATTATATCCTGAAGAACAGGAACGATGAGATCAACCTGGTCCACACCATAAACAGTATCCACGAGTATCCTGCTTACGAACACGGTTTCGAGATCTTCGCCAACAGCGCATGTTGTGCAGGCCTGATCGAAGCGGTCAAGATGGGCAACGCCCTGGGCAAGGATGTAAAACGGTGGGATCAAGAGGCCGAGCTGATAAAGAGAAACATCCTCACCCGTCTTTACAACCCCCGAAAGCGCACTTTCATCAAGAACATAAGGATCAAAGAGATGGGCAGCAGGCCCCTGGGCTACGACCCCTACGCCTCGACTGTAGGCGACCCCGATGCAGCAGAGTACGCTCCCGCCTACTTCGAACTCCTGAACGACAGAGATCTGCGGGTCATAAACACGGTAAGACGGATAGACGCGGCCCTCTGGGACCAGGAGCTGGGCGGGCTCAACCGCTACCCCGAAGCCTGGAACAGAAATAACGGCGGTTATGGTCCCTGGCCCCACTTCACCTGCCAGGTGGCCAGACACTTCGTGAACATCGGCGACGACGACAGGGCAGAGGTCTACCTGGGATGGGTGGTAGATATAGCATCCGACTACATGCTTCCGGAACATCTATCGACCATAGAACGCTTCGACGAGTGGATCGATAGCTACAGCGCGGCGGGGATCATGCGGGACGATAAGGTCGTCATGATCGAAGGTATCAAGAGCCATCCCAAATGGCAGGAGGGGTTCGCCTACGTAGTGACGCCCTTGATCTGGCCTCATGCCGAGTACATCAGAGCATATAAGAGCTATGAAGATATGTTTCTGGGTGGCGAGAGTCTCCAGGCCCTCAAGAGGCAGGCCACTGTCAGCCGATAGATATCTTGTTGAAAGGGGAGTCGATAATATGGCAGATATAGAAAGAATTCCTACCGGGATCCCAGGACTGGACGAGATGATGAACGGCGGTCTGCCTTATCCTTCTACCATCCTTCTGGCAGGGGGCACCGGCACGGGCAAGACCACCTTCTGCATGCAGTTTCTCTTCAAAGGGGCAAAAATAGGCGAACGTGGCCTCTACTTCACCACCTTCAGTGAACCTCCCGAATGGATGCTCAAGTTTTTGTCCACCTACGACTTCGTGGACCCGAAGCGCTTCGGACAGGAGATCAAGTACGTGGACCTGAGCTACACCCTGGAGAAGGCCAAGGGGATGGAAGAGGTCCTGGAGGCGATCGAGTCGGAGATCGTGACCTTCAAGCCAAAGCGAATCGTCATCGATCCCATATCTGTAATGGAAGGCCTGCTCAAAGACGATTACCGGCGGTTCCTCTTCAGGTTTGCCACCATGACCAAGAACTGGCAGACTGCAACCGTAGTGACCGGCGAAGCAAAGCCTGGTTCGCCCTATCCGCTCGAACTCGCCTACATTGCCGATGGGGTGATCATCATCTACAACACCGAGGTGGGCAGATTGCGCAGAAGGTCTCTGGAGATATTGAAGATGAGAGGTACCTCTCACACGACGGGAAAACAGGCGGTAGACATATCAGAAAGAGGATTCATAATCCATCCGGGTCTGTAGTTATTATGACCGTCTCGATAAAGGATCTCATGGAGCAAGACGACTTCTGGATCCTCCTCTTCGTCCTGGGATCCTTCCTGCTCAACTGGCCGCTGCTCTCGCTGGCGACAGGAGAATCTCGCGTATTCGGCTATCCCTTAATACTGGTCTATATCCTGGTAGTCTGGCTAATTATCATCCTCTGGGTATATCTCTTCGAAAGGTGGACTCTGGATTGATCGCACCTCACATAGCTCTGGCGACGATGGTACTTTATCTTCTGCTCCTATTCGGGATAGCTCTGTATGCCTATCGCCAGAGACAGGCCGGTCGCAGCATAGTCTCCAACCCCTACGTATATGCCTTGTCCATCTGTCTCTACGCCACCGCCTGGGCGTTCTACGGTAGCGTGGGCAAAGCAGCCTCCACCGGTCTCAGCTTCTTGCCCATCTACCTGGGCCCCTCGTTGATCATGCTCCTGGGCTGGCCTCTCATCAGGAAGATGATCAGAATATCCAAAGAGTACCGGCTCACCACCATAAGCGACTTCATAAGCTTCCGGTACGGGCGAAGCTACGCCATCGGCGCTCTGGTCACCATCGCCAGCCTGATAACAATTACTCCTTATGTGGCTCTCCAGCTCATCGCCATCACCGATTCTCTCAACATCATAAGCGGCGAATATTACCCCATAGGGTCGATGCGGCTCGTCGTGACCATCCTCCTGGGGGTATTCGCCATCGTCTTCGGTGCCAGATACCTGGACCCCCTGGAGCGCCACGAAGGACTGATCGCCGCCGTGGCCTTCGGGTCGGTCGTCAAGCTGGTGGCCTTCTTAGCGGCGGGAATCTACATAGCCTACGGCATCTTCGGTGGTTACGGGGTCATAGTCGATGAGATAGCCACCTCCCCGGATTATTCTCATCTATTGCAGCCGGATTACGTATCCTGGTTCTCTCTCACCCTGATCTCTCTCTTCGCCATACTCTTCCTTCCGAGACAGTTTCACGTCATGGTGGTGGAGAACTCCGACGAGAACCACCTCAAGAAGGCCATGTGGCTCGTCCCCCTCTACATGCTGCTCATAAACCTCTTCGTACCTGCGGTGGCCTGGGCAGGTCTCCTCCTGGACACGCCGGGATCGGCCGACATGTTCATGGTCTCCATCCCCGTCGATCAGGGTAACGACCTTCTGGCGCTGCTGGTCTTCATCGGAGGCGTCTCCGCCGCCGCGGCTATGGTGCTCGTCTCCGCCGTGGCGGTGGGTACCATGATGCTGAACGACCTGGAGATGTCTCACATCATCCGCCGCATCGGAAAGGGCCGGGACCTGCCCAGCCTCCTCCTGACCATGAGATGGTTGAACATACTCCTGGTACTGGCACTGGGATACCTTTACTCTCTGCTGGTGGAGTATCATAGCCTAGTGGACATCGGGCTCATCTCTTTTCTGGCAGTCTCTCAGATAGCCCCGGCCGCGCTGGGGGGGATGTACTGGAAGAAAGGTTCCCGGCACGGTGCCATCGCCGGGCTCGTCTCCGGATTTCTGATCTGGGGCTACACCGCTCTGATCCCCTCGCTGGTCTGGTCTGGATTGATCTCGGAAAGACTGCTCACCGAGGGTCTCCTGGGGATCGGTTTCCTGCGACCTACATCTCTATTTGGTCTCCATCTGGACATGTGGACCCATGCCGCCTTCTGGTCGATCTTCGTCAACTGTCTCTTCTACGTATTATTCTCTCTCATCTACAGACCGAGCCAGGAAGAGATGGCCCTCTCCGAGAGCGTCGTGGATATCTACGAGGCGCGGCCCGAGCTGGCGCTGAGCGAGAGGAGGATGATCCGGGTGGGGACGGTAGACGAGCTGGAGACCACCCTGGCCAGGTATATCGGAGAGGAGAAGGCAAAACGGGAGGTGGACTCGAACCTGGCCGAGCTGGGTACCACCAGAGAGCGCATAGACGCTAAACAGCTCATGATCCTCCGAGAAGTGCTGGAGAAGAGGTTGACCGGGACGGTGGGTACCTCAGCTACTAGAATTATTGTGGAAGAAGAGATCTCCGTGAAGCCTGTGGTCGAGGTCGTGAGAGGCACCAAGGCCATGTACACGCTGAACCCGAGCAGGATCTACGTGATACCGGAGAAGGCCTACGAGGTCTTCACCGATCAGATAACACACGGGATAGAAGGTCTATGCATAGCATCTTCTGATCCCGATGAGATCAGGAGCAGGTGGCAGTTCACCGAGACGCCCATCATCAGGCTCAGTCATGATAGAGGGCGGGGCGAGATGTACATCGCACCCACAAACCTACCTCTCCTCTTTATAACCATCAAGTCCTTCGTAGAGAAGAGCACGAACAGCATAATACTCCTGGACAACCTGGATGACCTGATAGAGGAGAACGTCTCTGTGGTTCCTCCCTCGGAGGTCTTGGACTTCGTATACGCCCTGGAGAGCCTGGCCAGGGAGAACCGCACCAGGTTCGTCCTGAAGGTCAGACCGGAGTACGTCCACGAGAAGCTGCCTCTGGAGATCAACGAGGTGAGACAGCTCATATTCCTCTTGGGGCCCCTATCTTGCTACCTATTCAAGGACTTTGCCGACGCCATGATCGCCAGCCTGGACGAGAGCTGCAGGAGAGAGGCTATCAGAGATATCGAGGTGCTGATGGAGACCGACAGGCTCTTCGAGGGGATCAAGTGCGCCGGGCGTTCGGCCGAGATGTCGCCGGAGGCCTGTGATCCCGATATGGGGAAGAGCGTCGTCGTGAAGATAGAGCCCCACCTCAGTCTGAGCCGATGGGAGTTCTTCATGGCCATCAGATCCGTGGCGAGGGAGATCAAGAAGGTGGATCCGAAGTTCGATCCAAAGAGCGTCCTGGGTCCGCTCATGGCCAAGTACGGGCTGAAGCTCTACGAACTCGATCTGATCCCGGGCACCACCTACGTCATCGAAGAAGAGAAACCCCAGAAAAGCCTGGAGCTCTTCAGCGATCTGACCCGTCTCGGTGCGGTGGGACTCTGCATAAGCAGGTATCATCCCGATAAACTGATAGAAAGATACAACTTCCACCCAGAGAGGGTAATCTGGCTGACCCAGTCGACCGCCTATGAGGCAAAGTACAGGTGCGTCGATCCCACCAACTTCCCCCGGTTGAGTAGCATCACATCCGATTTCCTGACCAACACGAAAGAACCTCTGATACTCCTGGAAGGGCTGGGATACCTGATCACCCAGAGCAACTACGAGTCTGTGCTCAGGTTCATCCAGTCCCAGAGGGACGAGATCTCCATGAGGAAGGCGATGCTCTTCATCCATCTGGACCCCCTGGCCTTGGATACCAAAGAGCTGCACCGCCTGAAGAGCGAGATGGAACCGTTAGAGCTATGAGATATTACATCCGTGTTTTTTTATTAAGGAGATAGCAACATGATCGAGATAGGACTCGTAATACTGTTGCTGGCACTGGTTCTCGGTGGTTATCTGATCGTGAAGTCTCTCAAGGGCTTCCTGGTGAACGCACTTCTGGGCCTGATAGTTCTTTATCTGGTCAACCTGGTGACGGGTCTGGGGATCGCCTATACCTGGATCGTGATCCTGATATGTGCCCTGGGAGGGGGTGCCGGGGCGGTAATCGTGATAGTGCTCAACATCCTGGGGATCGTGTTCTGAGGATATTATCATACTATCCATACCATCTCTCTTTATGAGTAACTACTCAGGTACCTAAACCACTATCGGGAACTTCACTACGCAGGAACTACCCGGGACATGGGGCATACTGTAACCAAACATGGGATATAACCGCAGAGGGGCGCGGAGGGGAAATAAATGGTTAAATGCTCTGCGTTCCTCTGCGCCCTCCTTCGCGTCTTCGCGTGCCCCCTACTTTCTTATTCACGCGAAGACGCGAAGTCCTGATGTTTGTTCACTACCCGTCTGATGTCTTCTTGAAGGTCGCTGCACCGAAGTTGATAAGCAATCCGACAGGCAGGATCAGGAGGTGCAAAGACAGCTTCATAGACCGATTCGAGTAATCCCGGTCCGAGATCCCGATGAAGGTGGAAAGCCGTATCCACCACGACGGAAGAGACTTCTTCCACATTCATCG
>JGI24025J20009_10003598_pt1 | contig 10475 bp, 10 predicted proteins | sample Cruoilmetagenom3_FD_20009 | JGI IMG/M metagenome (IMG submission 20009) | reverse complement strand
GGAATACAGCATAAGGAAATGGAATTCACTGCTGAAGAGGCGCTTGCCACCCTTCCCGAGGTTATAAGGATACTGAAGACCTTTGACCTTGCCCTGCCCAANGACCTTTCCATATATTTTGCCCTTAAGCTGGCNAGGGGAAGTGGGATTAGTTCCGTCATGACNGGTGACGGAGCNGATGAGCTCTTCGCCGGCTATTCATATATGGCAGAGCTTCCTTCTGAAGATTTGGAAAGATATATAAGAAGGCTNTCACAAAACTGGCACTTCTCAGCCGGCTATCTTGGCAGGGCTTTGGGTATTAAAATAAAGCAGCCCTTCCTTGACGAGGGTTTCGTTCGCTTTGCNCTGGAAATAACCCCGGAGCTCAAAGTCAAAGATGGCGTAGGGAAGTATATCCTGAGAAAGAGCTTTGAAGGTTTGATTCCGGCGGAGATAGTGTGGCGGAGAAAGGAGGCCATAGAGTACGGCTCAGGCTCCACCAAGCTGCACGAAATAATAAACAACATGGTCCCAGATGAAGAGTTCCAATCAGCAAGAAAAGAATTTGACATAAAGTTCATAAACAAAGAGCACTTCTTTTACTGGCGTATCTATAACGAGGTCGTGCGAGAAATTCCCAAGGCCAGGGATGATGAAATTAGCTGTCCCTGCTGTGGAGCAGGCATGGGCATGTACCACTGCCGCACCTGCGGCTTCTCCCGCCCCATATTATGAAACTCCTTTACTATTCTCCCTCCCCTGGTGGGAGGGAGCTAGAGGGAGGGGCAATACATCTTTGGGAGAGCACCCTCACATTAATCCTTTCCCTTCAACGGAGAGGAACACCATAGCTGACTTATTCGGTAGACAAAACTCTGCGCATGGTTTTGCCTAGTATATTCGCCTTTGTCCGGCCCAGCAGGTGTAAAACAACATTAGACTCGTCTACATTCTCACCACTCAAGTTGACAATGACTTATTTGACACAGTAGAATGAGCTTCCAATAGCTTCAGGAGATATACGGAAGTCCGATGAAAACAAAGAGCCATGTCTGTGAAATGATTTGCTACACTCGGTTCGACGTCAACGTCTGTTGGGCTTGGTCTGTCTCCAATTTCGGGGAAACGTAAATCCACTACTAACAATATCAAGAGCATCAAGCCCGGAGAGACAAGAAAGCCGGGGTTATTATTTTGCTGAGATTATTATATGCCATATTTAAGCGAATACAGTCTCCGCCCTAGTATTCGGTTTAGGACAGCAAAAGTATCTCAATGATAAAGGGAGGGATTCAAATGTTAAAGGGCAAGAGCGTTCTCCTACGGCCGGTAAAGAGATCGGATATTTCATATTTTCTGAAGTGGTTTAACGACCCGGAGGTAATCCAGTACATTACTTTGTATCTGCCGATGACTGAAATGTCCGAGGAGAAATACATCGAAGAATTGGGCACCACGAGGGCGAGAAGCGATGCTCTGTTTGTTATCGAAGCAATTGAAGGTTCGTCAACTAAACCCATCGGCAACTGTGGTCTGCATGGGATTGACTCAAAAGACCATAATGCCACTTTCGGAATAGTCATAGGTGAAAAGGATTACTGGAGCAAGAGCTACGGTACGGAGGCTGTCCGGTTGCTGATCAACTATGGCTTCCAACAATTGAATCTACATCGCATCTCCTCGTTTGCGATCGCCTTCAACGAACGCAGCATTAAACTTCACCAGAAAGTCGGTTTTCGGGAAGAAGGTCGTCTGCGGCAAGCCATGTTCAAAAACGGGCAGTATCATGATCTGGTGCAGTTCGGCATACTAAGGGAGGAATGGAGAGGATTGTGATGGGGAAGCCTGGTAAGAAGGGGTTACCGGAATGCGATTTCGACCAGCGCATTTGACCAGTCTTTTAGTGTGCAGCTCGCCTAGTGGGTGGCTCATTCGATAATCACAAGCCTAGATATGGTTTTGCCTGGTGTATTCGCCCTTGTCCAGTTCAGCAGGCGTAAAACAAGATTGCACCAAGTAGACTTATCTGACATCATCGAACCTTCAGTCTCTCATTCGACTCCGAGATCCTATTTCAGGATATCATCCCAATGTTATAATGCAACATTGCTATCTAACCCCCGACCATTTCGTTCGTACCGATAGCAGAAAGGGGCAAGAGTAGAGGCAATGAACATTCGACAGTACAATAGGGACGCATGGGATCGTGAGGTGAAAAAAAGCAACAAATGGACCATCCCGGTGAGCGCTGAGACCATTGTGAAGGCACGCCGAGGTGACTGGCAGATTGTTCTCACACCGACGATACCCGTTCCGCTAGACTGGTTTCCGCAACTCAAAGGAGCGGACGTACTATGCCTCGCAAGCGGCGGCGGACAGCAAGGTCCGGTGTTAGCTGCGGCAGGTGCCGATGTAACTGTCCTCGACAATTCACCGTTGCAGTTAGAGCAGGATCGTTTGATAGCGGAAAGGGATGGTCTGAGCATCCGCCTGGTAGAAGGAGACATGGCAGACCTGCATATGTTCGATTCCATGAGTTACGACCTGATAGTTCACCCAGTCTCAAATACGTTCGTGCCAGACGTGCGGCCAGTCTGGAGGGGAGCGTTCCGCGTCTTACGGCACGGAGGCATCCTTCTGGCAGGTTTCATGAACCCCGCCGTCTACTTGGTGGACTACGAACTGGCCGAACGCACCGGCGTGTTGCAGGTGAAATACCGCATTCCTTATTCGGATATTTACGATCTACCGGAAGAGGAGAAGAAACACCGGCTGGAACGAGGTGAGCCGATGGAATTCAGTCACACCCTTGACGATCAAATAGGCGGGCAACTTGCAGCCGATTTTATTATTACGGGTTTCTTTGAAGACAGGACTCCTCCTTCACAGGAAGAACCCCTGACTATGTATATGCCTAATTGCATGGCGACGCGGGCAGTCAAGCCATGATGAGTGGCTTGCCGTGTCCTCTGAAGGGTCATCACAGGACTCGATCAATGGCAAACTTAAGTATTAGTCAGGTGCGGAGATATTTCAGATATCTTCTGCTTTAACAAATTGAGTGAAGCTGACCCGTAGAGTCAATTTTAAGTGAGATAATCTGTCTGCAAGAACGAATTTGGGGACGTTAACAGGCAAGATGAATAATGATTATAACCGGAATTGTTTCATACCTGAGGGAGCAACATATTGTATTTCGTCTGGTAGAATTTCTAATAAGGTGTAATCAGGATCCTCGGGGCTAGACCAATAATTGTAAAAAAAACGAATCCGTTTTGCGATGCTGGTTTTTGTCGTCTCATCTTCAATGATCTTAGCTTTTCCTAGTATTCGTATACAGTAGTCCTCGCTATTCTCACTGAATTGATAGCTAAACTCTACATTTGCATTCTGCTTAATCTGTATGACTTTGTTACTGGAACTAGAGGTCAACACCCAGAACCTGCGGTCCAAATATATCAGTGTCACTGGCCTTACTCTTGGTCGTATCCCGTCAGTGGTGGCCAATGCAACAAATTGGATTTCCTTAAATTGATTTAATACTTGTCCTACTTCATCGCTTGTGTCAGTCATTCTTATCCTTCTTCACATTCCTATCAAACTAGCAACAAGGTCATTATAGATAAAGATACCGGCTAAATCAAACTGCGAATCACTTAGCTTCGAATTTTATATACTGTTGGACAGACATCGGGATGTCGACATTTGCTTAAGTTTAAGAAGCTCTCTTTCTCACTCAGAATCGGTGTAACAAATTGAGTGAAGGTGACCCGTAAAGCCGATTTTAGGTGAGACAATACCTAGAACCATCCTACCCAGTAAAGAGAACATCTTCTTTTTTCAGCAATCGTCGCATAGATTTCGCAAAAATGCCGAGCATGAAAGCAAACCTAGTTGCAAGCAACAGGGGTTTCAGCTCAGTAGATATCGCCCCACACGCGCCACAACCGAATACTATTACTGCTCTTCTGGGTTAAAGAGTTCTCACTTGTGCTTAAGTTATCGGATTTGTTAGCATACAGTTAGCCTTAAACTCTCTCGCTATCCCGCTTATGCTAGGTTAAGGAGTAACAAATGTTAATTGATGCTCATTGTCATCTGGACAGATATAAAGAGAATCTGGGATGCGCATTAGAGCAAATAGAGCAGCACCGAATTTTTACAATCAGCAATTCCATGGACCTTCCCTCATACAGAGAAAATATGAAAATAGCTACGACCTCCGATTTTGTCTTACCTGTTTTTGGTATCCATCCCTGGAATGCTTCCGAATATGTCGGCGGTCTTAAAGATTTGGATTGGGCTATTTCCGAGAGTCCAATAATCGGTGAGATTGGTTTGGATTACTACTTTGTCAACGAAACATCATTATACGACGATCAGAGAGAAGTATTTGAATATTTACTCAGAGCGGTCAGGAGGCAAAAGAAAATTGTCATCGTACACACGAAAGGTGCAGAAGGCGAAACCCTTCAGTTTTTGAAGCAATACAATGTAGAACGAGTAATTATCCACTGGTACTCAGGTCCATGGCATATTCTCAAGGCAATGGTAGAGCATGGGTGTTACTTCACTATCGGAGTTGAAGTGCTGTTTTCACAGCATATTCAGGACATTGCCAGATACTTGCCAGCGGAACGAATACTTACAGAAACGGATAACCCTGGAGGCAACGAATCCATTACCGGGACTATCGGGACCCCATTGCTAATAAAGGACGTTATCGGGAAGCTGGCAGAAATTAGAGGGACCTCTGACCAGATTATCATTACTACAGTTCAGAATAATTTAGTAAGGGTTGCCGGCAATGACCCCTGGTTAGCAAGATTACCAGTTTCTATTGGCTAAGAAATCACGTTTTTGGATAACTCTTTATGAGTAAGGGAATTACTTCAGCTCGTTNCGTGACTGCCGCCTGCCGTGATAAGAGTGGTAGGCAACTTATTGATGGGGTGGGGATAAACACATACTTCGGCTCCGTAAACCTTCTTGATATTCGGAGCTGTGAGTATGTCGGCTGGCGTGCCTTCAACGTAAACTTTCCCTCCATTTAGCATGACCATCCAAGCGCAGTATTGAGCAGCCAAGTTCAAATCATGTAAAGCGATAATGACGGTTAAACTTTGCTCCAGGCAAAGGCTCTTGACCAGATTGAGAATCTCGACTTGATGGTTTATATCCAGATTGGCAGTTGGCTCGTCAAGGAGCATCGCCTTTGGCTGCTGGGTTAGTGCCCGAGCAATAATAAGCCTCTGTCTCTCTCCTCCTGAGAGCTCACTTACTCTGCGCTCAGCGAAGGATTGGGTATGCGTTGCCTCCATCGCTTGCCAGGCGATAGCCAGGTCCTTTCCTCCCTCGTAGCGAAGAAGCCCGAGATGAGGCGTTCGTCCCATAAGCACCACTTCAAAAGCAGTGAAAGCCCCGGGCAAGGCCGGGCTTTGCGGCACCGTGGCAACAAGGCGAGCCAGTTCATCGTGCTTAATGGTTTTTATATCACGGCCGTCAATTAAGATACGCCCGGAGAACAGGTCTATTACTCGGGTCATTCCCTTGATTAATGTTGACTTCCCCGAGCCATTGGGGCCGACCAGCCCCAGTATTTGGCCGGGCCCGGCCTTCATACTTACATCATGCAAGATGGCTCGATGGTTGTAGCCCAGGCTGACATTATCCAGCTCAATCATTTTTACTACCTGCTCCTCTCATCATTTTACCTATTCTCTTGTCATTCTGAGCGAAGCGAAGAATCTCAAGACCCTTCACTACGTTCAGGGTGACAGGCAAACATCAGAAGAAAGCAAGCCCCTTCCTTCTCCGCAATAGATAAAGAAAGAAAGGTGCGCCACAGATAGCGGTAATTATTCCTACCGGAATCTCCGTAGGAGGAATTATGGTACGGGCCAAAGTATCGGCCAGGATGAGGAAGATGGCGCCAACCAGCGTGGATAGAGGGAGCAAAAACCGGTAGTCTGGCCCCCAAATGAGCCTCACTGCGTGAGGGATGAGTATGCCGACGAAACCAATAAGGCCAGTGAAGCAAACTGCCGAGGAGGTAATGAGGGTAGCAGCAGCCAGTAGTATAAGCTTGACCCTTTCCACATTGATGCCCAGTTGTTGGGCTTGCTCTTCGTCAAGCTGCATTACATTGAGCGGTCGGGCATGAATCCAGATGACTGCAAGGCCCGCTAATACACAAGGGAGAACCGTCCACACCTCAGCCCATTTAGTCAGGTAAAGTCCACCCAACAGCCAGAATACAATCCCATGTAGTTCTTCACCGGAAATGGTCATAAGATAGGAGGTGATGGAGGCTAGAAGAGCACTTAGAGCTACTCCAGCCAGGATGAGCGTGGTGACTGGCAGGGTTTTACCGACACGAGCCAGCAAATAGACCACAGTGACGGCGCCTATGGCACCGATGAAGGCAAATAATGGCACGGCCCCGAAAGCCAACCAGGCTAATGTAAAAGGAGTAAGCATGGCAATGGTAGCGCCCAGTCCAGCTCCGGAGGCCACGCCTAAAAGATAGGGGTCAGCCAGAGGATTGCGAAACAGCCCTTGATAAGTAGCTCCGGCTACTGCCAGGGCTGCTCCTACTAAGCCTGCCAGAAAGATGCGCGGCAGCCTGATATCCAGAATTATCGTTTCCAGAATTTCCAGGCTCAACGGCGCCCCGAAAATTTCGAGGGAAGAAGGGGTAATATGAACGAAGGGCAGTTGAGAGAGAAGGACTTGAAAAGTAGTGGGAAAGGGTATAGGAACGCTTCCCAGAGCAGTGGCAAACACGACGACCACTACCAGCAATGCAGCAAGCCCCAGTATAGAGTAAACTCTACTTTGCCAGCGAATGGCAAAAGGGATAACGGGCTCGCTAAACACCTCAGCTACAGTACGTGCCATCGCTAGATGAATCCCAGACAAATATTAAAAATCAAAGATAAAAAATAAAAATTACAATTCAAAATGCAAAAAAGCCTTACTAAACTGATTTTTGAATTTTGCCCTGTCATTTTGCATTTTCACTTTTGCCTTTTGATTTTCTCTTAGTATTCAATGCCTTCCCGGCTTTTTATTCCTTGACTATAAGGATGCTTCACTTCCCTCACCTCGCTGACCAAATTTGCTTTTTCTGTAATATTTTCTGTGGCGCTCCGACCGGTCAAGACAAGCTCTAACTTTTCCGGCTTTGTCTCCAAAAGGGAAAGAACCTCTTCCTCTTTCAGGAAGCCGTCGCGCACGGCAATGGTTATCTCATCCAGGACCAGCATATCCCAGGATGGGTCCTGGAAAAGCTCCTTAATAAATTCCAGCCCCCTGGAGCATTCCTGGCGGACATCATCAGGATTCAGTCCCTTGTGGAAGGAAGGATGTTTCTTGGCGAAAAGGAAGCTCTCAATTCCCAGCTTTGCCAGGGATTTATGTTCACCGTACCCGAATGCCTCAGGGTCTTTAAAAAAGAAGACTAAGCCGACCTTAAAACCGTGCCCGGCAGCACGAGCTGCCTGACCGATAGCGGCAGTGGACTTTCCTTTACCGTCCCCAGTATAAACTTGAATTAAGCCTTTCTCTTTCATCTGAATCCCCCTTTATTGCAACTCAGCCGAGATTTCCCAGAACCATACGTTATCTATTTTTTTACTTTCACCCCTGGTAACCTTGAGCGCTTTCCTGAAAATGGGACCCGCGGTGACGAAGGTGTGATATTCGCCGTTTTCACCACAGGGATGGGAGCCAAGTTTGCTAATTTGCCTTACCAAAGCTTTGTCTAAAACCTTTCCCAGGAAGTTCTCCTCTAATCTGGTGGCGACTATTATGGCTTTGAATTTCAATTTAAGGAATTCCTCGATTAGGTCTTCTGCCTTTATCCCCCAGAGGGGCAAAAACGCCTTTATCCCGACCTCGCTACATACCCTCTCCACCCATTCCCTATGCTCTTCTAAATCCATATCGCCGAACACGCCCCCTTCGATACCCTTATCCTGGAGTTCTCTGACAGCCTTCTTAAAGTTCTCTTCATAATTTTCCCACGACGTCTGCACCTGTATGAGAGGGATGCTGATGGCTTCTGCTTGCAAAGCTAAAACACTGGCTTTAGTCCCGTGGGACCTCGACCTCTGGCCATCTTCGGAGATAAAGTTAAGCAGATACAGGACTTCGTGCCCCTGGGAAATTGCCTTATACGTCGCCAGGGCACATTCCTTGCCCCCGCTCCAGGAGGAAAAAACCTTCACTTAGCTAATCCTCAGGATCCTCGAATATTTCGGGGTGAATGAAGTGAGCAAACCACTCCAAGCCCTTGGGCAGCCTGGGACCCGGGCGTTGAACGAGGTTATCATCGCACGCGAAGACTCTGCCGTTTTGTCTGGCGTCGGTAGTGTTAAGCGCAGTCTCGTTCATTGCCCACTCATATACGCCCGGCCAGGAGCTGGTGATGATTACTTCTGGATTGCGGGCGACGACCTCTTCGATTGAGATTATTGGCCAACCTGTGAGGTTACCACAAATGTTCACCCCGCCTCCCTTTTCAATTAGCTCGTGGACAAACTCCCCGGAACCAACAGTCTGCAGTGGCTCATGCCAGACGATATAAAAGACCCTTGGCCTTTGTTCTAATTCTTCAGTCTGATCAGTTACTGATTGAATCCCTACTGCCATTTCAGACGTCAGTGCAAGGGCCTCCACTTCCGTATCGGTTATTTCCCCTACTGTTCTAATATCATTAAGCACGTCATCTAAATCAGTAGACTTTATACCAAATACAGTAAGCTCCAGTCCCTCCAGGGTAGTAATAATATCGAAGGGATTAGCATCGGAAGCCAGTATGAGGTCGGGCTGGAGAGCAACTATCTTTTCTACATCTGGGGTCCAAGGTCCTCCTACCTTTTCCTTCTCCAGGGCTTCCGGCGGATAATCACAATACTCCGTCACTCCCACTACCTTATCTCCGAGACCCAGGGCAAACAGAATTTCAGTGTTAGAGGGAGCCAGGGAGATGATTCTTTCGGGTGTTTCGTTAAAGCAGATGAGCCTGGGGTCGGGAGAGTCATCGAATATACATTCCGGTTTTGGTGGTATTTGCTCACTAGGTGTGCAGGCTGTCAGGGCAAGAGCTATGCTCAAAAGCGCCACCAGGAACCAGTTTGCCCCCCGGGCAAAGATTTGCTTACAGAATCTTTTCATGCGACTCAATTTCACCTCCTTTTATACAACATTAGTTTATGTTATACAAGTGCGGTTGATTAAGCCCTATTATAAAATGCCACAAAACGGATGTCAAGGCTTTTCGCTGGGACCGTTTAGGAATGTCATTCTGAGGAGTCCCGACACATCGGAGTTCCTCCACGATCGGGAAGATATAATTGCACCCGCTTTCTTGGTGCTTTGAAATGTAGTGCGACCCTTAAGGGTCGCACTACAGAAATTCGGGGAGTGAAATCATATGGCTCTCCACGAGATTGCTTCGGCTGACGAAGTCAGCCTCGCAATGACAGGAAAGGGGGATGCCCACAATGACGGGCGTCTAGCTAACGGGCGCCCTGGGGAAATTTTGACGTAAGTCAATAATCTGGTAGTCCAGGTTTTCCTCTTCCAATCTCTGCACCAAAATTGAAACCTTGTCCTCACTACAGACAACCAGGAAGTGCAGGCCACAGTAAGCTGCCTCTATGGCTGCTTCTCGGACACCATGAACGTAATCAGGCTTTATACCTATCTGTGTCAATGCTACCAGGGCTTCTGTGCCCATTGCCCCCACCAGCCTCGCTTCCTTTACTTCCTTTTCCAATCGGGCGAGATTGGTGCTCCTGGAACCTCCACCCTGAACATTGGGTACTTTGCCTATCATTACTTCGGCTGCCTCGAGTTTTATTACTCCTTCAACGTCGCGAATACCGACATCCTGTCCTTTTTTAGCCTCAGTTACAGCTATTCCTTTAGCCCCTTTATCACTTGTGGCATCGGAGGCGAAGAGCAAGCCGTCCTTCATATATAGCGATGCCGGTTGACCAACGGATAAGTCGCTATCAGCTATGGCAGTGGTAGTTGATATATCAGCCACGGCTTTGCTCACAAACCAGGCGTAGCTATGTAGCTGCCGGGACATCTGCAAAATCCAATCTACGCCCTCCTTGGTTACCTTATATCGAGAGCGACCCTCGGAGCTCAGCCAACCGTCCTTTATCAATTCCTTCACGTACTCGGAAACCGCCTGCGAAGTGATGTCCAATCTGGGGGCGATGTCTTTCTGCTGTATGTTAGGCTGATGTGCTGCTATTTCCACCATTATCTGAAACTTGGTAGCCAGGTTTTTGCTCTTCAATATCTGTGCCACGCTAACCATTATATCACTTACTAGCCAGGCTAGATTAGCTCCGATGAAATCGGAGCGAGCTGGGGCAAACGCCTCTCAATATGCATCTATTGCAACGAGGCTGCCGGGCGTGGCATATCCGCCTGCCATGCTCTATCATATGGATATGGAATTGATATACCTT
>JGI24025J20009_10003597_pt1 | contig 10475 bp, 7 predicted proteins | sample Cruoilmetagenom3_FD_20009 | JGI IMG/M metagenome (IMG submission 20009) | reverse complement strand
TGCTCTCGATTCACAGAAAATCATCATGGAGAGTCCTACCACTGTCGTCAATGTTGCGAGACTGATCGCAATTCCTGCCCTTTTACCCATCTGGATTAAGGCTTCATCATCCTTCAAACCTTTCGTTTTTCCGACGCAGTATTCCCCCAAAGAGTGCAAAGAATAATCTATTCCATTGCCCAGAATAAGAGGAATGAATGCAATGTTTGCTGCGCCTATTGGAATCTTGAACCAGCCCATTCCCCCTATTATCCATATTGCACCCGCCACCAGAGGAATGAGTGCCACAAACATCGTGTGAATGTTTCTGAAAGCAAACAGCAGACAAACAACTATTGCAATCACTATGGGAATGGCTATCCACGCACTCTCCATCGACAGATCTGTGAAGTGCTTCATGATGCTGCCCAGACCTAACATGCCCATGTATTCGTTCGGCTCGTCAAAGTCAAATATGTCATACTCTATTTTTCCAGCTTCACAATCAGCTTGATACTCTTTGATCGCGGCTTTTATTTCTTCGGCAATTTCCATCGAACCGGATGAGACCAGCTCGTAACTTTCCCTTGGGACAGGCTCGTACATTATAATCAAAAAGAACCAAGGCCAGGTTTCTCCTCCCATGGGGCCACCGGAAAGCATGGGCATGGCAGTCGGTGCCGCCTGAGTTAAAAGGGTTGTCAGAAGTGCACCATAGAATGCCATCTCATCATCCGATTCGGGCAGCTCATACCACTCGGCAGTTGGTCGTCCTCCTTCCCCAGGAATGACCGCAGTGTGAGCCCCCGCTCTCATCCAATTGATGAAGTGAGGCAACCCCCAATGGAGCTTAACTATTGGGTTACCTTCGTCGTCTTTGCCAACCTTATCTTGAATATAACAGAAAAGCTCCCATTGAGCCCTAATTCCTACAGCATCTGTTATGTTGGTGCATCCGTACCTAGCTGCCTTCTCCTCATCCAACTTCGGAAAGAGGAGTTCCATTGCCTCAAACCCTTTGAGCTCCTTTCCCAGAACCTTGTCCGCAGCTTGTGTGTCTGGATCGCTGGCTGGCAGCCAATCGACAAAGGTCGTTTGAAATACCATATCCTTTAGCCCTGTTCCGAGAAGTAGTGTTATGATTATAAAGGATACCACAACAACCTTAGGATGCTTGATAGATGAAGAAATTACTTTTGCTATGCCTTTACCTAAAAAATCTCCAGGCAAATGCTTTTCATTTTTTGCCATGAATTATTATAAACTGGTAACTTAAAAAGGTTATTACTCTACAAAAATATATTTTTTTAAAAATTTTGCAGTCACATGGAATCTTTTTTTTTCGCTTGGGTCAGGCAGTGCTGTCCAAGCCTTCGTTGTTGTGCGTTCCTCTCTGTTAGACGTCGAATAAAAATTAATTAAAGTCCGTTAAATCTTAATCCGTGCTGCATCTTCTTCCCTTCGGTTAAAAATCCAAAAAGTGAGCAACTACGCCAGATCTTCAATCCTCATTTTTGAATAATTTCAGATTGCGCAGCAAGAGCAGAGAGTTGAGCAGCATGATCCAAGCCCTGAACAGATAAAACTGAGCAAACCCCCACTCATATGAGTGAAGCTGCAACACAACGATGTTACGCAACAGCAAGGGTTGCCACATAAGCAAGCTCCTAAGGATGCGATAGATGGATAACAAGACACCCAGCAACTGCCACATACATCCAAAAGGGATAAGGTGCAGCACTCCAGTGGCGAAATACAAACCTTGAATAGCAGATTGAGAATTCCTTCCATAAGTCCCGGTGACATAATTGATAGAATAATTTACGCCCTTAAAAGTTTTTCCAATGTTTTGGCAATGCTTGTTCTAGAAAATCTTTTTTTGTCCAATGTCTGTAATCTAAAAATCGATATCTTTGCCCTCATAGGCGTACTCGTAAAGATTTTGGCAATCCTCTTTCGATACTTTTCTCGGGTTCATGGGGGTACAGTAGTCTGTTACCGCCTTGTTTACGAGTTCTTCAAACCTTTCCTCAAAGTCTTTCTTCTTAATCCCAAGATCTTTTATGCTTGCTGGTTCTTCTATTTCTTTCATTAGAGATTCTAACTTGTCCACAAGCAATTCCACTGTTTCGTTTTCCGAATTTCCTTCTATCCCTAAACTTTTTGCTATCTCTGCATACAGGTTGCCGACTTTTTTGGAGTTAAACTGCATCACATACGGCAAAACAACTCCCACCGCTCTGCCATGTGGTATATTAAAGACAGCTCCGAGCGAATGCCCCATCGAGTGGGCAAAGCCTGCTTGGGAATTGCCAAAGGCTATCCCACCTATCGATGCAGCGTTGTGCATGTGCTCTCTCGCTTTCTCAGCTTTCTCTCCAAATTTGTATGCTCTTGGGAGGTTTTCAAACACCAGCTGTATTGCCTTGATGGCGAGACCGTCAGTGAAGTCATTTCTCCATACCGAAACGTACCCTTCTATTGCATGACAGAGCGTATCCTGGCCCGTGTCAGCGGTTATTTGCCTTGGCATCCTCAACACGAATTCAGGGTCGATTATCGCGACGTCAGCCACAATCTCATCAGAAGCAAACTCCATCTTTTTGTGCTTTTTAGAATCAGTAATAACAATTGCCCAAGTACAATCCGCTCCCGTCCCACTCGTTGTTGGGATGGCCAGGAACCTGGCTTTCTTTCTTAAGTCTAAGTGCAAAGAAGGGTCTTTCAAATCATCTATTTCAAGATCCGGTCTTTCATACAGGACCCATACGGCTTTAGCAGTGTCCATCGAAGAACCCCCTCCCAAACCAACTATCCAGTCTGGTTGAAATTCCTTCGCCACTTTCACTCCCTTTTCAACCTCAATACTGGAGGGGTCCGGCTTCACTCCATCAAATACCTTTGATTCTATCGACGACTCCTTGAGAAGACCCGCTACCCTGTCTGGAAACCCGAGCCTTCGCAGGGCTTCGTCTGTCACTATCAATGCTTTTTTTCCATCCAAATCCTTTAAGTATTCCAAAGAATTTTTTCCAAATTTTATATGAGGTGTCAAAAATCTCCACATTATTCTTACCCTCCCTACCAATTTTTGAGTAACATATTTTTAATATCTTTACAAAACTTAAAAAGCTTTTTATCAAGTGCTGGCTTTTGAGGGCTGTTTGCCTGAGATGCGTTTAACATGTGCTCACTGCCAGCGGTACGATGTAGCGCCTTTTTTGAATCTTGAGTGTTATTCCTGCCCCCCCTTGTTTTTCTATTCAAAACACGAGCCCTTTGGTCAGCAGGTGTCCCAATCCCGGCTTTTTTACCAGCAATCCCTCTTTCTTGAAGCCGTCCAGCGTTTCTGGAATAACGCCTCTTATGTCCGGATACTTTATTTTGTATCCTGTTTCTTTGAGCTTCCCGTTTGATGTCCTAAAATCATCTGCAAATTCTTCCATCCCTAGGATTAGCTCGATGTACGCGACGGCATAATCGTAACCAAACCATGCTCTTTTGCCTCGTTTCCTGAACTCGTCTGTTAGGCTTTTGTATGCAGCTCTTACGATATCCATCACAATCTCACCCTTGGGTATCGTATTCCATAGTTTGCTCATGGGTGGCAGCTTGAGATCTTTGAGTTCTGTTGAAAAGTATTCCGCCACCGCGTACACTATGTCAGAAATGTTATACCTCTGGTCATCGACAATGTTGTATACCTGCCCTATCGCACTCCTTTTTTTCGAGAGATGCAGAGCCGCCCCTGCAACATCCTCCACGTGGACCAACGGCCATCTGAAATTCATATTCTTTGGAAATATCCCCATGGACGTGAGATCCGCAAAGATGTTTATCAGTCTTGCAAAAAATGCCCCCTCACCATAAACCGTCCCAAGCCTCAGAGATATCGCTGGAAGACCCTGTTCCTCGTGATACTTCCACACCAGCTGCTCCTGCTCCCATTTTGTTTTTGCATAAGGAGCTTCCCCAGGTGTCATGTTCTTATAATCTTCGGTCAATTCTTCGTTTGGGGGGAGGTGCCTTTTATCTGCCATGTTGTACCCGTATACCTCACCCGTGCTCCAGTGCACAAAAGGGGTTGCATTCGGACTGTATCTCAAGACCGCGTCGCACACGTTTTTTGCCCCATCCAAATTAATTTTTTCCATGAGCTCTCTAGGCATATGGTAGTTAAAAGCAGACGCGATGTTGAATACCATGTCAACATCTTTCGTCACATCCCTCAGCATGTACGGCTTTGTTATGTCTGCGGGCATAAATTCTATCCCCAACTCTTCTACGTGTTTTCTGTTTGCAGTTTCAAGATCTGTAGCCCTAACTTGGTATCCGCCCTTGACCAGTAAATTTAACAGTCGAGTTCCAACAAAACCGCAAGCGCCTGTAACCAACGCTCTTTTTCCTTGCCCTTTTTTCTCTTTCATTTTTTATAAATTAATCCATTTTTTTAAAAGTTCGAGCACAGCCTACTTTCCAAGCAGTATGCTGTTCATTTCCTTCGTCAGACTTCCCATACTCTTTGTCATGTTTGCGAGAGTATCCTTAACCTTTTCGTTCTTTGTAAGCTCGACAAGCACGGCTCCCCCCACAGATCCCAGCACAGGCAAAAGATTTCCAAGCAAATCAGGATCTATTACTGACAGCATNTCCCCGAGTCCTTCTTTCGTCCTCTTGTCCTGCAGCAGTTTCACGATTCCTTCTGTCGCATCGGGGGTCAGCATNTCCACCAGTCCCTGGGTCATCGGGCCCACCAGCTTGAGCAGGTTTCCGACTCCCTTGTTTATCTCCTTATCATCCATGAGTTCTCTGACCACACTCATCAAATCCTTGATAGCCTCTGGATTCTTCTTTATGTTTTCACTAAAAGTGTGCAGCGGCTCAACCAAGAGGCTTATGTCCTCAGCCTCCAGGTGTTTGGTGAGGTCTAACATTCCCTTAATCAGATCGGTAGCCATTTTTTTCCTCCCTATTTTTAAATATTTAAACCCTATTTAATCTTAACCATATCCTCTACAATTTTTTTCGCAAACTCAGGAATTGTTGGATCATCTTTCAGAAATTCTGTGATGTCTATTTTTGGAAAAGTTGTCATGCTCACATTCAAAATATTTCCCAAGTCATTTACAGCCTCCATCACCAATGGAATTGCTTTTCTCATATCTTTTGCTGCATCCATGGCCTGTATCAAAAGTGGCTTTAGGCCATCGATATCTATCGCCACTCCGGGATATATCCATCCAAACTCCTCATAAAGGCTCAGGCAGGCTTTTTTGACAGCTTCTGAGTTGTCTTCCTCTTCCTTAAATATGTCTGATATTTTTTCTTTAGGTATCGTTATTACTTCCTCTATGGCGTTGTTCAAGAACCTTATGATTAAAGAAGAAATCACCTTCCTGTCTTTGTTTATAACGAAGAGACCGATTTTTGCATCTACCCCCAAGACCAGCCTGATCATATCCGCAAGCAATCCCGATGGAATCCAGAACTTTTCGAGATCAAAACCAGTCATTTCAAGAGCCCATTTTAGCAAGTTATCCAAGTTAAACCAACTCTTTACCCCGCTTTCAATCCACAAATTTTTACCTGTGTTTTTCACCGCGTCTATCAACCAGTCTCCCAACTTGTAATAGACCTCCCTCTCCCACGGAATTTTAGCCTTCAAGAGTAAGTCCATTATTCCTGTCAAGGGACCCGCTGTTGTCGAGACTACCATGTCTGGTTTTAGTTCATCTCTGAAATTCCTTGCCAACTGTTTGATGTCCTCATCGTACAGTTTGTCGCTTGTGTCCTGATTTACAGATTGAATCTCTATCTTTCCCTTCTTCTGGATAAGCCTAAATGCGGATGCCTGGCTCTCAGTGCTTATTGTCAAGACCAGATCCAAACTCGTGTCGCCCAGCAATTCATTGAGTAATAAGGGGAGATCATTGGCATCAAACCTCTCAAGCATGGGCAGCATGAAGTCGGGTATTATCCTAAAACAGTAAGGAACTGGGTGGAACCTTATGTATTCTTTCCCAAAAACTGTTCTTAAAAATTCAACGATGGTTGGTATCCACGCTAGCCAATCTTTTCCATACTTTGAGGCTTCATAGGTTTTTGAGAGCTCAACAAAGAACTGCGGTCTTGCAACTTTTATCAGTCCTAGATCCACCTTTTCTTTCTCTTTAATAACCTTCTTCGCATACTTGTATGCCTCCGTATCTTTCTTTTCTGCAAGCAACTTGGAATATTCCTTCACCCAACTGACTTCCGGGTCTAATTTTTTAACCCATTGATAGATTCCATCCTTGGCCGTTTCAATACCAAGCCATATTACTCGACTACCATCTTCATTCAATATGGTAGTGAGCATGGTTGGATTTTCCAAAAATATTGTTGGAAGAAAAGGTTTCATTAGAGGTGCAACAGCTGCATAATCAACGTCCAACGGTGCCAGAGCCACTCCTCCAACTCTCTCTTCATAAGGAATATGTTTTCCCTCTGCCAATCCATAAAAGGTCTCGACCATCTGCCACCATTGTGGTCTGACCCATTTTCCTGCCCATTCCATTCCTTTCCAATCAATCTCGGTCTTCCTCAATCTTTTCTCAACCTCTCTTGGAGTTGGTTTGTATCCCTTGTACTCTTCTCTTGTCCACTCAAACTTTTTAGCCATATCTACCACCTCTCCCCTTTAACCAAATTCTCTTTATAAGCATGCAAGCAAAGAGGCCAGAATCTTAGTTGATTTCCCTGAAGTAAGTCCATAATGTCAACGAGTATCGGAGGCATAGTCTGTGTAATAATTGGTTTTAGATCTGTTTTTCCACACATTTCGATGGTGGATTTCTCGTCTTCCCAATATGGAGTCAACGGAGGATTTTTGTCGACATCCACCACAATTCTCTTACCTTTTCTGAATTTGTAATTTGTGGTGCTCTTCACAGCATCAGAACCCCAAACTATGATTGGCTTGTCGCTTTCTTCTGGTTCCGGAGGCTTTTCTCCGACCACCAAATCGAAGGAAAGAGCGGGGAACCACCAATTCATCGCGGTCAAAAGAAAATTAAGAGTCATTAACGTTCCTCTCTGCGTTTTGCCTTTGTAAGCTTTTACGCCCTTAGGTACTTTTACAAGGCCCTTGGATGCCTTTACCAAATCTTTTTTGTATTTCTTGGGATCTTCGCCCAGAATTTTTATGTTTTCCAGATTGATTTCTCCCAATCCTCTTTCATTTGCTATCCTTAAAAGTATTATATCCCTGGGCGATTTGAAACCCATCAGATGCGAGGCTACTGAGTCTATTGCCACCAAATCCTCGCTTGCCAAAACAAATTTTCCTTGGACAAAATTCATGAGCCATGGGCCTTCTCCTTCTCCCATCCACCATCCATCCAGCACATTCAAATCTGGTTGCATTACTTCACACAAATCCGCAATTTTATGTGCAAATTCCCTCTCGTTTAGATGATAGATTCCTCTGTAATCGTGCGTATAAACTCCATGCAAATTTGTCAATGCCAGCGACACATCTGTCATTAATGAGGTTTTCGCTACTGGCACATTAATAAACACATCGCACTCAGCAACAGTCTTTGGAAGCTTCAAACTTCTCAGCTTTTTGTTTTTTGCTTTCGGATTCTCGACCTCCACCATTTCCTCTTTGTCAAAGTAGAAAGGTTCAGCTCCAAACCATTTTACAAAATCAGCCAAACCAGTGAGATCCATCACATACTCAGACTTTATCGAAATAGTTGGCGCATCTCCAACACTTATTTTTCCCGCTTCTGCTTCTCTGCACATCTTTATTAACGCGGCGAGTACATCGAAGCTCGTCGTTGTAGGCGCCTGGGTTGGTGTGGCCATGTTCGGCTTTATGAAAACCCTGTCTCCCGGTTTGACAAATTTCTTAATTCCCCCCAATTTTTCAACGGCCTGATGGGTTGCTTCTCCTGCATCTTTTCCAGTAGCCAATGCAACCTGACTTCTTCCGGGCTTTTCCCCATGTTTTGGCATTTNAACTCCCTCTTTTATATTCTTTTTCTCTAATTCTTTTATNCTTATTTAAACGTTCTGCCAGCCCACTCACTAAAAATCTCTTGATTTTTCTTCGCTCTAGAAACGAAATCCCCATCAGCCTTCAAAATTCTCTTGCGAAGCTCTCCCTCTCTCTTGACCATTTTGTCTGTTTTGTCCAGCAACAGCTCGTACAGATTTTCTANGTTGGGAAACGGATTTGGATGCTTCACATAATCTACGTAAAGGTCCGTCATTCCCAGCTCCCTGAACACAGCTTCAAGTCTGGTGTCTGAAGATATCGCGATGGCAGGAACACCCGCAGACGAAGAGAGAACCGATGCATGATATCTGGTTGTTACAAGATATTTTGAACTGCACAGCAGGNTCTTAATGTCATTCACATCGTACTTGTGACTCGGTATGTATCTNCCCTCTGATTTGTGTTTCATCCGCTCATAAACTTCTTTTGATACTGGGCAGTCCATTCCTTCCATGCCTACGAGTAGAATGTTGGCATTGAATCTCTCAACCAGATAATCAGCGTATTGGGTAAGCTCTCTCTTAAATCTCTCACTATTTTCTTTTCCCTCAGGTGTCCAGGTCTGATACGCGGTGGGAACATACAGATCCTTTTCCGGTCCGTGCAGATGAAACGTGACCGGCCACCAGAAAAATTCTTTCAGAGCAAGCGTTATTATCGGCTTCTTTTTCGGGTCAAGCTTCAGCTTGTTCAAGATCTTTTTTCTGTAGTTCTCGTCAGGCAAAGGATACAAGTAGGCATCATCAGCGGTTAGGTGTATCTTTTTCTTGACTCCGTATTCTTCCATCCTCTTCTTTGCATCTGGATTTCTCAGCATTATCAGATCAATCGATTCATTTAATGTTTTTCTCAAACCCCTCTGGTTATGCTCTTTCAGGTGCCCGCAGTCATTCGCATAAGCCACGACCTTCCCCCCTCTTAGTTTTTGCAGTCTCGCAGCCAGCATAAATATCCAGATAAACACATCCGAGAAGTGGTCTATGAAAGTGGATCCTTCAGACAAAATCAAGATGTTATACCCCTCATCAATTATTCTTAACAAATTTAAAGGACCGTTAGTACCCAGTGGGGTTATCGGATATATCTCTATGTTTTCGTCTTTTATATATCTCCTAAGGTCATATCTACCGAATGATAGAACTCCTATCTTCTCTATTTTTTCTCCCAGAGCTTCTCTCAAGTCTGCGATGGTTGTTAAGAGTTTTGCTTCGGATCCTGTGTTGTTAGTCCCATTGTAGCCAAAGCATAAGACCTTGAGTTTATCCACTTTTTTTCTCCATTTTTAGCAATATTGCATCCTTTCCTTCTTCAACTATCACTCCGAGGGATTCGATAATGTTCGCGAGATTGTCCTTTATCCCTTTGTCTTCCAATGCTTCTTTCATTAGTGGGGAGATCACTCCAGCCACGACTGGCCATGCATCTGAAAGTTCAAAAAGAAATTTAACTCCAGACAAAATAGAATTCCTGCCCCTCTTCACCCTTTCATCTTTCAAAAAATTTTTTGTTGCCCTCAGAAGTTCCGGAGTGACAAAGAATGCAATTGTGTCAATCAGGTGAGGCAGACGGGAGACAAAAAACTCTACATTTTCTCGTGATTCACTACTCTCCAAGGCATCTCTCAATATCTCTAAGAGTTCATTTGCCATTTCTTCATCTGAAACTTTTTCCAATAATTTGCTAGAAGATTCAGCAATTTCTTTTACGTTTGTTTTCATGTTCCTCTCTATTTTAAAATATTTTGTCTATTAATATTCTTTTCGCTCCCTTCTGTTTTTTTTGTCGAAAGCTTAATATAGAATTTAAAATTTAAATACAAACAGTATAAACAAAATACAGATTTATATAGACCTAAAAATGATCCACTCGAATGATTAAAAATGATAAAAAAGGCGTTATTCAGTCTGTTGCTTATTTCTTTTCTGCTTGTCTCCTCTTCCTCTTTTGAAGCTCTGTCCGCTCCAAATAGTGATGTAAAAGTTGAATGGCACTTTTGGAGGGAGAAAGTCAATCCAGAAACTGGGAAAGGCGAAGTTTCAAAAAAGTATTCGTTAAGAGACTGCATGAATGATATTATATGGATCAAGAACGAGGGTGAGGTACCCATAACAGATGTCAGGGTCGAGTTCGTGACAACACTTTCTGGTTACTCCATTTCCCCGTTTCCAGACAGGCTTGCTTCTCGGGTTCCCAATGACGTGGAGAGAGAAAAGAGGTGGAGGATCAGTCTGGAGCTCGGAGAAAAAATAAAGTTTGAGGACATAAAAGAGTACTCGGAGTGGGTTGTGCACGATTTTAGAGCTTTGGGCTACGAGGTGGTTGAGATGGACAAGGACCTCGCAAGACTCAAGGTAAAAAAGATCGGACCTATTAAGTTTAATGCCAACGTCGATCTCGCCAACAGTACCGGGCAAACAATAGCTAAACTTTTTGTAAACGGAGAACACTGTGG
>JGI24025J20009_10003595_pt1 | contig 10478 bp, 10 predicted proteins | sample Cruoilmetagenom3_FD_20009 | JGI IMG/M metagenome (IMG submission 20009) | reverse complement strand
CAAATCATTTGTCAAAGGCGAAGTCACAGGTAAGAGATAATACACAAATAATGCGCCACGAGGTTTGCACTTCTTATTGGTCGGGGTGAGAGGATTTGAACCTCCGACCTCATGGTCCCAAACCATGCGCGCTAACCGCTGCGCTACACCCCGCGGCTAAAGTATAGTGGAGTAACCTGATGAGGTCAAAAACAGATTATTTGCAGTTGGGGCAAACATCGAAGAAATCTGGTGGTAAATTGAGCTTCTCCCCGATATACTCCAGTTGAGCCTCAGGAGCCCAGTAATTGCCACACACTTTACATTTCTTTAATTTGAAGACTCTATCCCAGATAATCCTCGTATCCCCTTCTTCTTTCAGTGTGATGAAATTGGTGGGGCAAATATAAGCACAGCTTCCGCACCCAATACACTTATCCGTAGAAACTTCAATAAATGGCTCGGAGATATCACGATTCAAACCTTTGTCAATAAATTTAATCGCTCCCACTTCTACAAGCTCTTGACAGGTTCTGACACACAATCCACAGAGAATGCAGGCTTCCTCTTTCACTTCCACCCTGGGCTTCTCAACACCTATCTCCCCAGCCACCTTCTGTATCTTTTTTGATGAGGGGCACCTGGCCAACAATAACTCTGCTGCCAGCTTGCGCGCTTCCAGGGCTTTGACTGAATCGGTTTTGACTTCCATACCCTGCTCTGCCGGGCAAGTACAAGCAGTGGTTAACTCAAATTTGCCATTGGCTCTGATTTCAACAGTGCACAACCTGCAGGACCCAAAGGGGCTGAGGTCTTCATGGTGGCACAGAGTAGGAATAGCGATGTTAAGCTTATCTGCTGCTTCCAGCACCGTTGTGCCCTCTTCCACCTCAACTTTCTGCCCATCTATAGTCAACTCTATCATTTTGCTCATCCTCTATAATCTGGCCAATTCTCCATCCGTTGCCCACAGCATCAGCCGATAACATCTGAGACAGCGCTTCGCCTCTTCCAGAGCAGCTTCAGGACTGAAACCCTGTTCCACTTCCTGAAAACCATTAACTCTGGCTTCCACTGGTAAGTGCTCCATAACCTGAGGTGCCTGCCTGACGACAACTTCCTTTTCCCTCTGAGCAGCAAGAGCGACACCTGAGGTAACTCGGAATACCTGGCTCACCCTGCCTTCCCTAATATATTGATCAATGCTCTGAGCAGCCCTATTACCTGCCGCTACAGCATCAATCAAAATAGCAGGACCGCTGACACAATCGCCAGCAGAGAAAATGCCTTCCTTGCTTGTCTGGCAAGTAGCAGGGTCAGCATCAACAGTCATATATCTGGTCAGCTTGACCTGGTCTTCACCCGCCAGACAGGATAAATCAGGTTCCTGACCAACAGCTGAGACCACCATATCAGCGTTTATGGTAAATTCCGACCCTTCGATAGGAATAGGTCGCCTTCTGCCGCTGGCATCAGGCTCACCTAATTTCATTTTGATACATTCAGCACCCACTACGCCGCCATTCTCTGCCAATATCCTGGTCGGTGTAACCAGATAGTTAATCTCAACGCCTTCCTTTTCCGCTTCCTCTATTTCTATTTCCCTTGCAGGCATCTCCACACGAGAGCGCCGGTATATTATGTTGACATCCTTAAATCCCAGCCTCAAGCAACTCCGGGCACAATCTACAGCCACATCACCACCCCCTATAATCAATACCTTATTTTTGGGCTCTATTTTTCTGCCCAGGTTCATATCCCGCAGGAACTTCACTCCATCAATAAAACCTTCATAACCCTGGNCTTCACCTTCAACACCCATATCTCTGCTCTTATGGGCGCCGACGGCAACGAATACCGCCTTATAGCCATCTTTCCAGAGGCTTTCAATGAGTACATCTTCGCCCACTCTGGTATTGAGCTTGAGCGCCACACCCATCTCTTTAATGATTTCAATTTCTCTATTTAAAATACTCTCGGGCAAACGATACTGAGGGATACCCACTGCCGCCATCCCCCCAGCTACCGGCAGTTCCTCAAAAATGGTAACCTGGTAGCCCTTGAGAGCCAAATTGTATCCAGCAGCCAAGCCCGCCGGGCCAGCTCCTATGATAGCCACTTTATCTTTGCTTTCTTCGATTTGGGGAACAGGAGAAACAAGTCCCTGCTCTATCTCCCAATCAGCCGCATAACGCTTCAAGGCTCTGATAGCCAAAGGGCCATCGATGTCTTTTCTTCTGCAGGCATCTTCACAGGGGGCAGTACACACCCGTCCAATGGTCCCCGGCAGACAAACTCCCTGGCGAATTAAATTCAGAGATTCACCCTGTCTGTAATTCTTTATCAATTCTATATATCCCGGAATGTCCAGATGAGCCGGGCAAGCCTCCATGCAGGGGGCAGTAACTTTCACCTTATAATCCGACCGGGAGATAGCTTTCTTATTTTTGATGAGGTCAAGATATTTTTCTTTATAATACTGAATACTATCCATGATAGGCACAACGGCACTTGAGCAGAAAACACACCTGGAATTTTCTTTCATTCCCCTGCCTATCCACTGCAGTAACGCAATATCTCCTTCCTTTCCCTTTCCTTCCACAATGCGCTTCAGCGTGTCCGCCACAATGCTCATGCCAATGCGTCCGACGGAACATTCACCGCAAGAAATCTTCTCAGCTTCCCTGGCGTAAGCATAAGCCATATCCACCACATTGATTTTCTCATCCATCACCAGCAAGCCATCCCAACCCATGAAAGCTGCCACTTTGGCATGGTCATACTCTAGAGGCAAATTCGACTCTTCTACAGGAGCATATTCCTCAACTTTCAAGCCGCGGTTATCCACCACCTTGCCTGCCCAACTACTGAAGATGACTTTATCCATCGGTAACTTTTCCCTTGAGTTTGGCGTATTCGCTTTCCACCCTTTGCTGTATCTTTTCTATCACCTGCGGTGTCAGATGCCGGAATCTTCCTTGAAGCTTCAAATAATCAGCAACGGGACGTAATTGCGGCAAATCAACATTCAAAGTGTATTTACCATTTTCCACCTCGTAAAGGGGGAAAACTCCTGTTTCCACTGCCAAACGCCCTAATCTAACAGTCAAATCAGAAGGAGCTCGCCAGCCAGTAGGGCACACAGACAAGATATGAATATAAGAAGGCCCCTCAGTTTCCATTGCTTTTTTGACTTTCTCCATGAGATCGAATGGATAACTGGGAGAGGCAGTGGCAACATAAGGAATATCGTGAGCGGCTGCGATAGCAGGCATGTTCTTCTTCCAGGTAGCCTGTCCCATGCTGACCTTGCCCGGTGGCTGCGTTGTAGTGGCAGCGCCAAAAGGAGTAGCACTTGAGCGCTGAATTCCAGTATTCATATAAGCTTCGTTATCGAGGCAAACATAAAGAAAGTCGTGTCCCCTCTCCATGGCGCCTGATAAAGCCTGAACGCCGATATCGGAGGTGCCCCCATCACCAGCCATGGCTACCACTTTTGTCCTGGGGAAGGAAGCTCCTTTACGAGTTAGCGCCTTAATACCGGCTTCTACTCCTGAAGCTACAGCAGCGGTATTCTCAAATAAGGTATGTATCCAGGGAACTTCCCATGAGGTATAGGGGAGCTGCGAGGATACGATTTCCATGCAGCCCGTAGCCATAACTACAATCGTGTTTTTCCCCACAGCCTTCATTACCAGTCTCACCGCCAGAGCCTCACCACACCCCGAACAGGCACGGTGTCCCGGGGCAAAAACTTCCTTTCGTGTCACCAGGCGGGGGGCATATATAGCTAAAGCCTCCATTATTCTCTCACCCCAATGATCTCAATCTCTCCAAATTTCTCCTGCTCTGCTTTATTCATCGCTCGATGTATCATATCTTCAAAACCCTCGACTGAGATGTCTCTGCCACCCAAGCCGCCAATAAAGCCCACAATCTTTGGTTTCTTTTCCAGAGGATAAAGCGCCGCCTGCACCTCAGAGCAGACAGGGCCTGGCCCACCAAAAGAGATAGCGCGGTCGAGAACAACAAGCAGGTCCGCTTGAGCTACTGCCCGGCGAAATTCAATGAAAGGGAAAGGACGCCACAAGCGCAACCTTACCAAGCCTACCTTTTCCCCGGCCTCTCTCAATCTATCAATAGCCTCCATAGCCACCTCACTGAAGCTTCCCATCGCCAGGAATAAAACCCTGGCATCCTCAGTTTTATAAGTTTCCACAGGCGCGTAACGACGCTCGAAAATCTCCGCAAAATCCTCCCAGGTTTGTAAAATGACTTCCCTGGAATTTCTCAAAGCCACATCCTGCGCCTTCTTGGTCTCAAAATAAAGGTCAGGTGTGGCAAAATCACCCATAGTCAACGGTTTCCTGGGATTGAGAGTGTAGGGACGAGGAAGTTTAGGAAGAAACTCATTCACTTCCTCCTGTTCAGGAATTAAAACGCTTTCGATAACATGTGATAGGTGAAAACCATCAATGTGCACCATTGTGGGGAAAAGAACTGTGGGGTCTTCAGCAATGCGAAAAGCGCACAGTGTCAAATCGAAGGCCTGCTGTCCATTTTCAGCGAATATCTGAACCCAGCCACAATCCCGGGCAGACATGACATCGGAATGGTCTCCCCAGATGCTCAGCGGGCTTGATAAAGCGCGGTTGCACACCGCCATGACGACAGGCAGCCTCATTGCTGAAGCCACATACAGCACTTCATGCATCAGCTCCAGTCCCTGCCCCGCTGTAGCAGTGAACGTTCTGGCGCCCACCGCGGCAGCACCAAGGCATCCGCTCATCGCTGAATGTTCTGATTCCACAGGTATGTAATTTGCGTCAAGATCACCATCAGCGACAAATTGAGCCAGGCGCTCGATAATATGTGTTTGAGGAGTAATGGGATAAGCCGAAACAACATCAGTATCAGCCAGCCTGACTGCTTCAGCTATAGCCAGAGAGGACTCCAGGCCCAACCTTTTCATACTTTCACCTCCGCAGTCATAGTTATCGCCTGCGTCCAGCATTCACGGGCACAGATGCCGCACCCCTTACAATAATAATAATCAGCTTCAAAGTAGCCCTTCTCATTCTGATTAACACAACCTTCAGGACAAAAGAGCGCACAGATACCACACTTGATACATTTATCGTGGTCCCATACGGGACGCTCCGACCTCCAATCTCCGCTGCGGTAGCTTTTGGCATTTCCTGCCTCAGTCACCACACCTCCTGGAGCCAGTTCCCGCCATGATAGCCACTTTTCTTCGACAAATACCTTCTCAGTCCGCCTGGAAACAGCGCCTGGCGATGCCATAGATGTTTCTTCATATGCCCGTCGGCACGCCTTGATATTGTTCTCAGCTAAATTTCCAAAACGCTCCTTCAGTGACTCCGCCAGGGATTCCAAATCAATTATGCCGCTGACTCTCACCAGGGCCCCCAGCATAGCAGTATTGACCACCGGTATCTTCAATATCTCAAGAGCGATGGCCATGGCGTTGACCACGGCAAGCTGCCATGGCCCTTCTAGTTCTGATTTTATGTCAAGTAGTGATTTGGAACTGTTGATGATGAGCTTGCCGCCCTCTTTAAGCCCACGGGTAACATCAAGTATGTCGAGAAGGCCAGAGTCGAGAACTACCACAACATCAGGTTCAGTTATTGCGGAGCGTAAGCGAATATGCTCGCTTTCGCTTATGCGATTGAAAGCCAGAACGGGAGCGCCTCTCCTTTCGGGGCCAAAGCTGGGGAAAGCCTGCGCGAACTTGCCTTCCTTTATTGCCGTCAGCGCCACAAGCTCAGCAGAGGTCACCGCACCCTGCCCCCCCCTGCCATGCCAGCGAATTGCGATAATGTTATTCATGACTCACTATATATTAAAGTACCCCTGAAGGGATTCGAACCCTTGCGCCTGGCTCCGGAGGCCAGTGCTCTATCCTCTGAGCTACAGGGGCAGCAATAGAAAAGCATTATAGCACAAGAATAAAATTTCCTGTCAACTATAACACGGCTGTTATTCCAAAAAAGTACTAACTTTATCTTTGAAAAGGTTTTTGAGCCAGGAGAAAAAGCTTCATCAGCAAGGCGAAGGAGGATACCATTCCTGCCTTACTAACCAAACAAACAGAGCTTGACAAATGATGACCAATGTTGTAAAGCAATGGCAGAGTCTATCAAGAGGACAACCATGGAAGAGAAGATAACCTTTACCACAAAGGAGCCTGCCAGATATCTCGGTATGAGTCAGTCTACCATCTATCGCATGGAGAAACAAGGGCTAATATCCTCGGCTAGGACGCCTGGAGGTCAAAGGCGTTTCCGCAGAGAAGATATTGCAAGATATTTGGAAGAAAGCCAGAATTTCAGCGCCCCTCAAAATCCCAGCAGATATAGATATAAGAAATCCGCTCTTATGGTAGAAGAACCCGAGGCAACTTATATCACAGAAGGCACAGAAGAAGACGAGCACACTGCACCTACTGAGATCTTTCAAATGGAAGAACCATACTTCCACAAGGAATCAATATGGATATACAACACTGACATCTTGAAAACAAACAGCGTCACAGACCGTTCTGTGGACTTAATAGTGACATCGCCTCCCTATAATGTAGACATTAAATATAACTCCCACGATGACACTATGTCTTACAAGGATTATCTCTCATTCACCCGAAAATGGCTTGCCAGGTGCCACACCTTACTCAAAGATGATGGAAGGTTCTGCCTCAATATCCCGCTGGACAAGAACAAGGGTGGCCAACAGAGTGTATGTGCTGATATCACAACTATTGCCAAGTCAGTCGGTTTCAGGTATCACTCAACAATTATCTGGAATGAGCAGAATATCTCACGAAGGACCGCCTGGGGGTCATGGCTATCTGCTACTGCACCCTATGTGATAGCTCCGGTTGAAGTCATCGTCATACTCTATAAAGAAAGATGGAAAAGGGCCAGCGGTAACAGAAAATCAGACATAACCAGGAAAGAGTTCATGGAATGGACAAACGGAGTATGGACATTCATGGGGGAAAGCAAGAAAAGGATTGGACATCCAGCTCCTTTCCCTGTTGAACTACCGCGGCGATGTATAAAACTCTTCAGCTTTGTCGGCGACACCATTCTTGACCCTTTTCTCGGCAGTGGCTCTACTTTGCTCGCATGCCTGCAAACAGAAAGAAAGGGAATAGGGATTGAGATAGATAGGAAATGCTGTAAACAGGCGGGAAAAGAGGTCACAGATGCCATGGATAACCTCAAAAGGGAAGGATATCCAGCGATGGGAGATAAAGCAATATGACAGAGAGGGAAATAAAGATAGAACTCAAGAAAATATACAGGGAAATGAAAAGTTGGCCCAGTATAAATGCAAGTTTGGGATATGCGATCCCAGAGCATGAAGTGAGGAGGAGAGAACTGATCTTGATAGGCCAGAAGGAACTCTATAAACTAGAAGATGCCAGGAAATTCAAAGATAAGCTAGCAAAGGATATGCATGAAGCTATCTGTAATTTGATAAAGAATACTTTAAACTTATGCTAGGAGGGAATTTCAACATAACGACTTCTCCAGTAAAAGAGATGCACGCTAAGCTCAGCAATGCCCTGTATTCCCCATTGGAAATAATCTCCGCCTTCAAGTCCCTGGAGATCAGCAAAGAATGGGCCTTCACAGAATACAGGCCAAGCGAGACTTCCAAGCTGACCCACTGCTATCATCGCTACCCGGCAAAGTTCATCCCCCAACTGGTCGAAAAGCTATTCGACGAATACTTGGGCGACATAAAAGAGCCCCATGTAAACGACCTCTTCATGGGCAGCGGTACAACTATCACATGTGGCATTGCGCGTGGGTACAAGGTAAGCGGAACCGATATTAATTACATCTCTGAGTTGATTACAAGGGTAAAAAGCACTCCCATCGACCCTGTCTTGCTCAGAGAAAAAATACAGGAGCTGGTTGCAGACCTATCGTTTTTAGAATTCAATACTCTGTCCTTTAATGCTCATACAACCCCGTACATACCAGAGGCCAACATAGAGAGAATAGATTACTGGTTCAAGCCAGAGATAAAAGAAGAACTAGGGTTTATCCTATCAAGAATTAGAGATGAATCTAATCCAACCTTACGGGATTTCTTCCTTGTCTGCTTCAGCCACATACTGAAAACTGTCTCTATCTGGCTCATGGGAAGCACGAAGCCCACGAGAGACTTCAATAAGAACATCCAAAAGCCCATTATCTGCTTTAAACGGCACCTAAGAAAGATGGAAAGAGCAAACAACGAATTCTGGAAGACCGTCCCTGACCAAGTGAAATGCAACTTGAACGAATACCTAAATATCAAGCAGGGAGATGCCAGAAGGCAGCCTGTGGATAACGAAACGGTAGATATTCAGATAACATCGAGCCCCTATGTTACAAGCTATGAATATGCTGACCTTCATCAACTCAGCACTCTCTGGCTTGAATGTACTCCCAACCTCACAGCATACCGTCGAGAATTTATCGGGACATCATATAAACAATATAGCGACAGGTCGCTAAAAAGCAATATCGCACAATCGATAGTGGACCAGATGTCTTTAAAAGATATGGCAATGGCTAAAGAAATCGAGGCTTTCTTCATCGATATGCAAGAGTGCTTTGATGAAACTTACAGGATACTAAGACCAGGTAGCAGGTGCTGTTATGTCATTGGTAACACAACATTAAAGCACGTGGACATCCTGAACGCTGAGGTATTTGCTGAGAGCATGCAGCTTTCAGGACTGGAGATAGATAGAATTATTAAGAGGGAAATACCCTCAAAGATCCTTCCCCAGAAGAGAGATGCGCAGACAGGAAGATTCGCTAAAAATGGAGAGGAGAATATTCATGCTTACCCGACGGAGTATATCGTAATTGGGAGGAAAGTATGACTTTCGACGACCTGGTGGAACTTTATGAAGAGAAGAGGAAAGAATTTGGAGCAGATGCCTACAAGCATGTGTCAGAGCTCTTGAAGGAAGCAAAGGAGATACACAAAAAGGACTGGCTTAGAAAGCCAACTCCAAATAACGACCACGAGCAATCATGGAAGGGGTTTAAAGGGAACAACCTTGAGAAACTCATCATCCACATTATCCGAGGAGAGATCAAGGGACTGGGATTGAAAATAGTAAGAGGGAATACATTAGAGCGCACTAAAGCAAAGAATCTCACTGAAGAACTAAGCAGAGTAAAAAGAGCAGTATCAGTCGATTATGGCGAATGGGGCTTACATCTCCCCGATGCGGATATAATCATTTACGACCCTGCTAGTCTAAAGATCGTAGCCATACTTTCAAGCAAATCCACACTACGCGAAAGGATCACAGAAACAGGCTACTGGAAAATAAAACTATCCCAAGACCAAGTCACCAAAGGCATCAAGGTGTTTTTTGTAACAACTGACGAAGATGGAACATTGACCATAATGAAACCAGCCAAAAAAGGGAGGGCAATAGTAGAAGTTGACACCGATGGAAGTTACGTGATGAGCGAGACTTTAATTGAAGAAAGCAACAGGGTAAAAATGTTTGATAAATTCATAGATGACCTAGAAAAGTTAATAGACAATGAAAGAGGCAAGGAAAAATAAGGCAACAGAACCAATCATAGAAACCACCACCCTCTGGGATTTCCCAACTCAAAATTATGGCAGTAAACCTCATGGCGATAACAAATTCAGCGGCGTAACGCCCGCCTTTATTATCTGGAACCTGCTGCAAAGATATACCGAACCTGGAGATTTCGTAGTTGACCCAATGTGTGGAAGCGGGACAACCATAGACGTGGCAAAGGAACTAGGCCGACAGGTCATCGGATATGATATTGCCCCATATAGGAGTGATATTGTTAAAAACGATGCTAGGCGGATACCACTAGAAGATAACTCCGCCGATTTCGTCTTTATAGATTCTCCCTACTCAAATAACGTAGTCTATTCAGATCATCCTGATTGCATCGGAAAAATTTCCTGTGAAAAAGAAGAGCTTTTTGCAGAGCTAGAGAAAGTTGCCAAAGAAATACATCGAATACTAAAACCTGATAAGGACATGGCATGGCTCATTGGAGACCACTGGAGGAAAAAGTCTGGTTTTATCCCTGTAGGATTCAAAATTTACGAGATGCTTTGCAGGTATTTCGAGACAATAGACATCATATGTATTACTAGGAGAAATCAGGCATCAAACACTGGCATATGGCATAAACGTGCAAGAGAATTTAACTTTTACCTGAGAGGATTCAAGTACCTTTTCATAATGAAGAAATCTTAGGAAACCTCATGCTGCCAGATCACACCATCCTCCATCATGCCCGTTCATGCAGCGCTCTATGGCGCACATGCACTGCGGCAGGGGAATAGCAGATGGAGTTGAGCTATGCATAGACCATATAAAACCAAAAGATAAAGGTGGTGACAACTCCATCGATAATGGACAGACTTTGCGTATGGAACACAAGATGTCACCCGTGTATAATATG
>JGI24025J20009_10003593_pt1 | contig 10479 bp, 9 predicted proteins | sample Cruoilmetagenom3_FD_20009 | JGI IMG/M metagenome (IMG submission 20009) | reverse complement strand
GCTGACAACATCAACGCAATCAGCAATGCCAGCACCTTCATAATGAATGGGACGCGATGGATCGGTTTCCCGTATCCAGGCTGCCATGGCATCGTGGTTTTGACCATACCCTGATTCGTTGCCCAAGGACCACATGATAATACTCGGGTGATTTTTATCCCTGTTAACCATACGCTTTGCACGATCAAGATAAGCCGCTTTCCAAATTGGGGCTTCTGAAAGTTCTGACCAATTTCCAGCGAGTTGAAAACCATGTGTTTCCAGGTCGGCTTCATTGATTAGATATAGGCCGAGTCGATCACAGAGGACATACCAGTAAGGATGGTTGATGTAGTGCGATGTTCGAACTGCGTTGAGATTAAATTGTTTCAACATCACAGCATCTTTTTCCATGGTAGCCCTGGAAATTACCCAGCCGCTGTTGGGGTCGAATTCATGTCGATTGACCCCTTTGATGGTGATGGGTTTGTCGTTGATCAAGAATTGCTGGTTGGATATTGTGATGCTCCTGAATCCAACATCGAATCCGATCACTTCGATTGTTTTTCCATTGTCATCCCGGGATTGGATGATCAACTGATACAGGTCAGGCGTTTCAGCTGTCCATGGTTTCACACCATTGACTTCTTCCTTAATAATATCTGATGACANAATTTTCTTCNAAAGGATCAATTCACCGTATGGATCCTTAAGCGTCAAAACAAGCGGCAACTTCTCATCATCTGAAGTAGTAAACCTGACTCGTAATTGCCCAGAAGACGAACCAGGGGTGGTATTAGCAGTGATGTCAATATCTTCCAAATACCTAACAGGTCTTGCTGTCAGGTAGACGTCACGGAAGATGCCGTGCAGGCGCCACATGTCCTGGTCTTCCAGGTATGCCCCATCACACCACTTATAGACAACGATCGTGATGATATTTTCCTGGTCCCACAGCAGATGCCTGGTTAAATCATATTCAGCTGCGAGATGGCTTCCTTTACTCGCTCCGATGAAGTTCTGGTTGAGATACACTTCGAAAGCAGAGCTGACCCCTAAAAATGTGAGAAATATTTTTTTATCAAACCACCCTATGGGGATTGAGAAACTCCGCTTGTAGATTCCGGTTGGATTTTCGATTGGGATATATGGTGGATTAACGGGAAATGGGTACATGTAATTGAGATACTGCGGCCGATCGAAACCGTGCAATTCCCAGCACCCTGGAACGGGGATTGTGCCTCCAGTTTCTTCTTTTGAAAAGGCGGCATTCGGCGGATTGGGAACTAGATGCGATGAAGGAAAAAACAGAAAATCCCAGTTTCCATTTAAGCAGATCAGTCTGGATGATTCTTCCGGATAAACCGGAATGTCAGCCTGTGGGTCTTCATAAGGTATAAACCAGGCATGGGGTTCCAGAATATTTATTCCCAGTTCTTCAGGTGACTCAAGGTTTAATTTCATTGGATCCTACATCTTATGAAGTTTTAGATGGTATCATACACTACTGGTGACAAAAAAATGATGGATCATCTTATTTTACATTGAAAATTTGATATGACGAACAAACACTTTGAAATGACCATCTGGCAGCATCTGGATGAGCTGCGCAAGCGTTTATTGTTTGCACTGATCACCCTGGTAATTGGTGTGGCAATCAGTATGGCTTTTGCCGATATACTGCTTGACCTGGTAGCCAGTCCTATTGGGGGGTTGGAAAACCTGCTTTCCATACAGGTGACAGAAAATTTTAGTGTTTATTTTCGCATTACGATGCTATCGGGCTTCATTATCTCGCTGCCTTTCACATTGATTCAGGTCTTTTTATTCCTCTCACCCGGGCTCACAAAACAGGAGCGCCGATGGGTTATTTATGCAGTCCCACTGGCAACCCTGTTGTTTTGTTCTGGCGCCGTGTTTGCTTATTTGATCATGCTCCCAGCAGCAATCCCCTTCCTGGTTGAATTTCCAGGGCCTGATGTGTTGCCTAAATGGAAGGATTATGTCAATTTTGTGACCAGTTTGATTTTCTGGATCGGACTAAGCTTTGAAACCCCATTAATTATGTATTTATTGGCAAGATTGGGCATCATCGACGCAAAAGGTCTGGCGAAACAATGGCGGATTGCAATTATTTTGATTGCAGTGATTGCCGCGGTTGCAACGCCAACACCTGATCCAATTAACATGGCTTTATTAATGGCACCTTTGTTGTTATTATATCTTTTAGGTATACTTTTAGCTGCATTAGCACGAAAAAATAAGGAGTAATCGATGTTAAAAGGCATTGGCTGGCCGGAAATGTTAGTTGTTTTGGTAATCGTTCTTCTCATTTTTGGCGTCGGCAGAATCAGTAAAATTGCTGGTGAACTGGGTTCTGGGATCCGATCATTTAAGGAGGGATTGTCCGGTAAGAAAGAGGACGAAACGTCGAATGACGAAGCAGACACATCTGATAAGGCTGATGAGTAAATAAATTTACGCATGAAATTTCTTAACATAGGCGTTCTTGAGTTTGTCTTCATCCTGCTGCTGGCGTTAATCGTCCTGGGTCCAAAAAAAGCCATTGAGGCAGCAGGGGAGGTAGGGCGCTGGATAAAAGGCTTAACACATTCAGAATTTTGGCGCGATATTGTTTCAGCCTCAAAAGAGATCAAAGACCTTCCCAAGAAAATGATGGACGAGGCAGAACTTCAAAAAACAGTAAATGAACTGGACAGGTCAACGTCTGAAATCAACCAATCTTTCAGGAGACGTTCAAGAGGTAAGACAAAAGATCAAATTGGTAATGAGAAAATATTAACAGAGGAAAATCATATTCATCCTGATCAAGTAATAAAAACTGATGAGTGAAATAGTAATATAAATGAATCAGCCTGGGACATTCCCAGGCCGATTTTTTGATTCTGTAAGAAAGACCTTTCAGGAGAAAAGACCTCTCAGTTCTGATGGCTTGTACTGTTTCCCTTCCTTGATAAGAGCCCTCCCCTGATCCACTTTTCCCCATAGATTCCAAAAGATCACACCTCTAATTCGGTCATCTTTGAGATAAAAAATCGTTCCTTTATTAAAGGGATCGATCCAATCCTCGATGATTTCATAGTTCTTATTTGTTTCTCCCACTGCTTCATAACCGAGATCAAAGAGATCAGAGTAAAAGAAGGGCATGTGATCATATACCGTTTTGTCACCAGTCATATTTCGCCCTGCAACCGCCCCCATTTTGTTGGCATTGTCTTNATGTTCAACACTCATCCGTTTGCCCAACGGTAAATTTAGAAAATAGGCATCATCACCCGCAGCAAAAATGTCTGGGTCGTCTGTCTGTAGATACTCGTTCACAACGATCCCATTCTCCACACTCAGTTTGGCTTCAACAGCAAGTTCAAGGTTTGGTTTGACGCCAATGCCAATAATGACCCCGTCAAAGCGCCTTTCTTCAATTTTATTAGCATTCACTGCTTTGTATTTGACGATGTAGCCGTCTCCTTGTTTGTGGATTGAATCAACGATGTAACCATTGAGAACCTCGACACCCTTTTCGAGATAATACTCATTTAAGAATTGTGACAGATCATCAGGAAACAACAAACCAGAGATGCCTCTTTCAGGAAAGATCATGGTGACATTTTTCCCCTGTTTATTCAAAGCAGCGGCGACCTCAGACCCGATGAAACTCCCACCAATGACTCAGAAATCCGATTTGATCTGCACCAGCTGATGAAGTTTCTCATAATCCGAGATTCTACGGTAATAAATGACTCCCTCAGGACTGTCAGGAAGATGGACCGGTGATCCTCCGGTGGCAATCAAAAGCTTTTCATATTGATAAGAACTTCCCTGTTGATCGGAAATGGTCTTTGCCTTTCGATTAATCTTTGTTATTGAACAATTGAGGTAGAGGGTGACATCATATTTTTCCACATTGCGGGTGATCTCACTGAGTTTTTTCCCGGTACAAAGTCCTTTTGTGAGCGGGGGGCGATTATATGGACCGAATTTCTCTTTCGAGAACATCGCAATTGATCCGTCTGTGTCGTGTTTTCGAATTTCCATAGCGGCAGAAGATCCTGTCATGCCGCCGCCAACGATGATGTATTTAAATTTCTTCATGTGTCACTCCTTTATATGTATGTTGCATTATTTTCTTTTCATACCATCGATGATTTTTAGTGATTTTGGAATGATCTGAATTTCAAATGGTGTTTTGCCGATTAAATCACCATCAGCCTGGATATTCATCGGTGAAGAAGATTCTATACGACAATAATCCCTAACCTGGAAAAATTTGACGACAGGATTAAGATTTCCTTTTTTAGCAAATACAGACAATAATAAACTGAGAATATCAACAATACTTGTCGCTCGAAAGACCAATAAATCTAATATACCGTCCGTTAATGAGATGTCTTCAGACCAAATCAGCGGATCGATACCAGCAATCTTGATATTGGTAAGGAGGACTTCTGAGGCCATGACTGTGGTTTTTTGACCGTCATAATCGATATGTACTTCGTGTAATTGTAAACCAAGGATTTGCTTGATAAATTTAACAAGGTAGGCAAAAACACCAAGCTGTTGTTTTTCATGAGCATCCGTCTCACGCATAATTTGGGGTGAAACACCAACACTCACATTGGATATATAGTGCCGATCATCCAGCCTGAATGTGTCGATCAAGCTGGTCGTTTGATGATTCGAAGTGATGCATTCCAGCGCTTTTTCAATGCGCTGCGGCAAACCCAGCTCCTGCGCAATCAGATTTCCAGTTCCCAGGGGAATGATCCCGAGCGGATAATCAGTGCCTACCAAACGATTACTGATCATTGAAACGGTGCCGTCTCCACCAGCAGCAATGAATAGGTTCGCACCTTCTACAATACCTTGTTGAATGATTCCATCAATCTCAGACTGTGGCTTGGGAACATCAAATATCAGCAGGTCAATGTTCTGCTGGTGAAAGTGTTTCTTAATGCTTTGCTTTTGACTATCACCTTTGCTATGACCAGCTTTTTTATTGTAAAAAAGGATTGCTTTTGAATATCTGGCCATGAGCCTCCCACTACGAAGATAGCATTTACTTAATCATACTGCGATCTCTGAAAAAAGTTATTTTTCGATTGTTATGTAAATCGAACATTATGATGTGTCAGATGATTAACTTGATTACTTATTGATTTTTCGCAAATTTAATCACGTCTTGAAGTTCAGCAGTTGCCAAACCTATCATACGGTCACCACCGGCATAATACAAGTGGACAGTTTGTCCTACAAGGGGGTTTGCGCAGGAGAACACGACGTTTGGTACATCACCTTTTCTTTCCCAAAGTTCTGTTGGTTCCATAAAAAACCCTTCAGAGCGGTGTAAAATTCTCCATGGAGCATCTAAATCCAATATACAGGCACCTAATCGATACACATGATTTGAGTCATAAGCATGATAAATGACCAGCCAGCCCTCCTGTGTTTCAATGGGAACACCGCCGGCACCGACACACAGGCTGTCCCAGGTATTTGGACGTGGGTTCAAAATTGCCCCCTTTAATTCCCACTGCACCAGGTCTTGTGAGATTGCATAACAAATAGCTGGGGGGCGCCGGTGAAATGCGAAATATTTCCCTTGAATTTTCTTGGGAAAAAGAACATGGTCCTTATTATCTTCTCCTCTGACCAAGTTACCCAATCGATGCCAACTGACCAGGTTTTTGGATTCAGCAAATCTGGGGGTGATTCCGAGATCTGAAAAGGCAGTGTAGGCCATGATGAAACGATTCTCATCAGATAAAAAGGTGATCCTTGGGTCTTCAATTCCGCGTGATTCATAGGCATCTTGTGGTGCAAGGATTGGGTCACGAAGCCGATTGAAGTGAACGCCATCCCGAGAGACAGCATAACCAATCCTGCTAACATAGTCCAGACCCTGTGCCCGATAAAGCATATGGAACAATCCATTGTGGAAAATAACACCAGGATTGAAGACATTTAATGCTTCCCAATGATTTAGTGGATCAGGCACCAGAATGGGATTTGCTGGATGACGAAGAAAAGGCATGATCGATCCTTTGCGTTATAATTTCGAAAATTATATCATCAGCTTGTCCAATCGATAAGGAATTTACCCATGAGGGATTACCATCACATCTTGAGGTTATTCAAAGATATTTATGGCGACCAGCTATCAGAAACATTCCGTAATGAGCTGACTAGTTTATTAGATTCTTTTGTCGAATTTTTGGACAAACATCCCGCTTCAGGTTTAACCGAACACGATTCCATTCTGATTACCTATGGTGATGCCATAAAAGCACGAAATATGTCACCTCTCCAGGCGTTGAACACATTTCTGACCAGTGAAGTAAAGAGTGTCATTGGCGCGATTCACCTTTTACCCTTCTTCCCCTATTCATCTGATGATGGATTTTCTGTCATAGATTATTATCAAGTCGACCCGGAGATCGGGAGTTGGGATGATATCGCTCAGTTAGCCAGGAATTATGATCTCATGTTTGATGCGGTAATCAATCACGTCTCAATTCAAAGCTCATGGTTTCAGAAATTCTTAACTGGCGATGACCTATTCTCGAAATATTTCATCACGGTAGATGGCGGGACGGATTTAAGTGAGGTCTTCCGACCACGGGCACTACCATTGTTAACCACTTTTCAAACAGTTCAGGGCCTCAAACAGGTGTGGACCACATTTAGTGAAGACCAGGTCGATCTTAATTTTCATCATCCTGAGGTTTTACTTGATATTCTTCAAATTTTATTGATGTTTGTTCAACGTAAGGCTCGCTTCATTCGGCTTGATGCGATTGCATATATCTGGAAGGAAGTTGGGACATCCTGCATCCATTTGGAAAATGCACACAGAATTGTTCAATTCTTCCGAGCTGTGTTCAATCAATTAGCTCCTTATGTGCAGATCATTACTGAGACGAATGTACCCCATAAGGACAACATCGCTTATTTTGGAAATGGCTCTAATGAAGCACAGCTGGTTTATAATTTTTCACTGCCTCCGCTTGTCCTGCATTCATTTCATCAAGAAACCACATCTGTCCTCACATATTGGGCGAAATCTCTTGAATTGCCCTCAAACCAAACAAGTTACTTCAATTTCCTGGCATCCCACGATGGGATTGGCATCACTCCAGCTAAGGGGTTGATTTCCGATCACGAGATCCATACGATGTGTGAACGAGTAACGCGTCTGGGCGGCTATGTGTCATATAAGGACAATCCGGATGGCACACACAGTCCTTATGAGCTAAATATTAATTATCTTGACGCGTTAGCGGATCCCGAAGTATATGAAGAGCCTACATCAATCATCGCAGATAGATTCCTAGCTTCCCAGTCGATCATGCTGGTGCTCAAAGGTGTGCCTGGGATTTATTATCATAGCCTTTTAGGGTCCAAAAGCTGGCGGGAAGGTGTGCGAAAAACTGGCCGTTCCAGGACAATCAACAGAGAAAAATTGGAATTAGACAATCTGCTGAATGAAATCCATCAGAAAGATTCACTGCGTCATATCATATTCAATGAATATATAAGTATGCTGAAAGCCAGAGCATCTGCCCTTTATCATGCCTTTTCACCCAGTGGTGCGCAGAAAGTTCTTGAGGTTCATGATAAATTATTTGTCATTCTAAGAACCGATCGGAACCAGGCTGCGAAAGTTTTGTGTGTAACAACCGTCAGCCATGAGCCTATCAGCGTGGAGATTGACAACCGGAATGCGGGTCTATTCGGATGGGAGTTCCACAAAGCACTTTATGCGAGAAATGCATCCTGCAAGGTTTTCCAGAATAAAACACAACTGCAGATGGGACCATATGGTGTCCTCTGGATATTGCTTGTAAATGATTAACTAAACCCAAACCAGGTTATCGATCAATTCCCCGAGCTTGAATTTCAATACGCTGTAAGAGAAGAATTTTAACGCCAACCCATAGTTATGATCTGTCATGTGACGTACTTCATCAGGGTTATCTAAAACGCGCTGCGTTGTTCTGACGGTTTCTTCTGTGATGTAATCATCAAATTCAATTACATTAAAACCCTTGGTGCGGATGTCAATATTATAAATGGTATAGTTGTTGACCACGATTGGTTTTCTGAAGTACACAGCCTCCAAGAAGGCGTTTCCAAACCCCTCAATTAAAGATGGATAAGTGACTAAATCCGCATGAGGATAAGCATCCCAAAGGCTGTACACTTTGCGTCCATCTGGTAAAATTTTTCGTTTTTCATCAAAGCGTTCAGATGCGAAAATCGTTGGGACATGCATCATATTGGCATATTCACGTAAGCGCTGTTCATATTCGTAACCCTCATCCCCTGATGCATGCGAGATAACCAGAACGGCATCCCTTTCCAGGCGTGAGACGAGTTCAATAGCATGCTCAATCCCTTTTCTTTGAACCACACGGGTGGGCTGCAGGACAAGCAGCTGGTCCTGAGAGATCCCAAGCATCTTTCTCAGGTCCGAATTGTAGTCATCGATGCCGGGTGCTGGTTTTTCAAAACACATGACGTTTGGGATGATCACTGAAACCACTCCTTTGCGCCTGGCTAATTGATGACGGGCAGATGAATTTATTGTGACATGTTGGATGGCGTGCAGCGTGGGTGGAAATGCCATGCTGAGGTAGTCCCAGACATTACTGACCAGAAAACGCTTCCGCTCCCAGCTAAAATCATGATGATGAGCGATGGTTGGAATGTGTGTTTCCGCTATAAATTCTGTGATGGCTAGTCCGAAGGGGATATGTAGTGGGATGGCCAGGACATTCTCCGGGATAAGGACTTCAATATTAAATTTTTCACGAAATTCATAAAGTTTTTTCTTTAAGAAGTTGGTCGTTTCATGAATCCATCGAGTATCCTCACGGGATCGTGTTTCGAGACCGAAAAAATGTTTGTGTTTTTCTTCAATTTCTGGATGGCGGTAGTGTGCTTTAGACACCACCATTGAGATCTCAGGACTCCGATCACATTCACCTGCAAAATAGAAGCTGTGGTGACCGAAATCGTCCAAAACCTCAGCCCATTTTTCGGTTTCTAGAGACACGCCATCAGTTCCTGCAAAGCGAGTTGAAATGAAACCAATGTTATATTTTTGGGGTTGAAAGGGAAGGCTCAGCATATGATTTCCTCAATTTGCTTTGTTTGCTTAGATTATAATCGATTAGGAAAAGCGATACATACCAACATCGTATATTGAGCGAAAGGAAAGGTTGATTGTTGCAGTTATGGAAAACTGGATGATTTTGGAAGAAAAATTCCCCTCAGATAACTTCAATCACAAAGAAACAGTGTTCACTATTGGCAATGGCTACTTATCCACTCGGGGAAGCTTCGAGGAAGGATTTTCTGGGGAAAATGCAGCAACCTTTGTCCACGGTGTTTTCAACGATGTCCCCACTTATAACACTGAGATCGTGAATTTTCCGAATATTTTTCGACTGCAGATCTTTTTTGAAGATGAAGAATTTAATTTAGAGACAGGGAAAGTACTGGATTATCGTCGTGAGTTGCATATGAACACGGGATTGCTTAGACGCGATGTATCCTGGGAAAGTCCCCTGGGGAAAACGGCACGATTGACTTTCGAACGGTTTACCAATATGGACGATATTCATCATGCTGCGGTTCGACTGACCATTCAGGAAGTCAACTTCAATGGAAAAATAAGTATTCAAGCACCAATTAATGGTTTTGTATCCAATCAACATTATCGCCATTGGGATTATGTTCATCAAGGTATTCTTGATGCGGATGCCTGTTATCTTCACCTTTCCACATCAGCCACTAGGATACAAGCAGCAATTGCAGAGAAAATTGAGGTGATTGAAGGAAAATTAAGTTCCAGCCATTTCTACAATGTCCGCTGGTCACCAACCTTGTGGTATGAATTTGAGGCGGATCCTTGTGGGGAGATTGTGATCGAGAAACATGTCCAGGTCTATACCAGCCGAGAGGTCTCGCAGTCAACGGCGGTGGCTGTAGAACGACTTCATCAAGCAGCGGAAAAGGGATTTGATTCTACCCTGGGAGAAAGTGAAGACATTTGGAACGACCTGTGGAGCCGCTCGAATGTTAAGATTGAAGGGGATGATCTTGCAGATCGTTCCCTCCGCTTCAATTTATTTCAGGTATTGATCGCCGCGCCGCGCCACGATGATCACGTCAGCATTGGAGCAAAAACCCTCAGCGGATATGGTTACCGGGGACATGTGTTTTGGGATACAGAAATATTCCTGCTGCCTTTCTTGATTTTTACACAGCCGAAGATCGCAAGAAATATATTGATGTATCGATACCATACCCTGGCCGGTGCAAGGGAAAAAGCAAGACAGCAAGGTTACAAAGGGGCGATGTTCGCCTGGGAAAGCGCAGCCACCGGAGAAGAAGTGACTCCCGCGTGGGTCATCGGTTCAGACCAGGAATTGGTCCGGATTTGGTGCGGAGAAATTGAACAACATATCACTGCGG
>JGI24025J20009_10003591_pt1 | contig 10480 bp, 8 predicted proteins | sample Cruoilmetagenom3_FD_20009 | JGI IMG/M metagenome (IMG submission 20009) | reverse complement strand
AGGGCGAGCCCCAGCTCCGTCATCCTGATGAATGTCTCAGCTCTCCTCATGTCATGCCCTCTGCGCGAGCAGAGCCTGCGCGAAGCTCTGCGTCCTCGGGTTCCAGGATATCACGTCGCCCCGAGCCTCCTCAGGGCAGCGTAGACCGGTCGGTTGTGGAACTCCAGCACCTCCGCGGCCATCTCCTCCTCCTGGCTCTGGGCAGCGACGCTGTAGCCGCGGACGTTGAAGACGATGATGGAGGGGCGACGCCTCCTGCGGCCCGAGTACCTGTGGAGCTCCCTGATGCCGTCGAGCAGCCCCCTTGTCTTCGATGCCTCGATCATGGTGATGATGATGAAGAGGGGACTCGTCCCGATGATGTGCCCCCTGCAGCTGTGGATCGCCTCCTTGAGGGATTCGTCGCTGTACCTCACCTCGATCTTGAGCATCTCCCTCATGATCTTGAACTGCTGTCTCCTGCCCATGTCCGGGAAGATGACCCGACTCCTGACCTGGGATCTCGCGCCAGGGACAGCGGCCTCCATCGTATTAACCGGTTCCTCCATCTGCTCCAGCGGGTAAAGGGCCTGCGTCAGTTCGGGGGTCGAAGCCGTGCGCTGGAAGGACCCCTCCCACTGGTAGGCGTCGTAGTCGTAGACGCACAGCCCGACGCGGCACTCCCTGCTGAGGTAGAAGTGGGTGAGGCCCAGCGTCGCCTGGACGGCGTACTCAAGGGTATTCTTCACGGTGGTGCCGAGGGCCATGTGGGATGCGCTGTCGAGGAAGATCCAGACCACCTTCTTCCCCTCCCTCTCGTACTCGTTGACCTGGAGCGGCCGCGGCGAGGCGGACATCATCCTGGCGGTCGCCTTCCAGTTGATCATCCTGTACGAGTCCCCGCTCACGTAGTCCCTGATCTCCAGGAAGTCGGTGGTGGGGACGCCGAACTTGATCTTGGCCTCCATCGGCATAGGGATCCGGGTAAGCGCCTTCCTCTGCCTCAGCCGCCTTATGAAGAGGGGCCTGGGCTGTACGATGTACGTCCTCGGCGCCGGGCAGTCGCCCAGCCCGTTCTGGGTGATCCCCAGCGGATGGCGTGCCTCCCACGCGACGGAGTCGAGCTTGTAGAACCCCCTCTTGGCACAGGTCGCCCTGTAGCTGATGGTCGCCTCCCGGTCCCCCATCCCCTTCCAGAGCGCCTTGAAGTTTGTCCCCTCGTCGAGCCTGAAGGACTTTGGGAGGCGGTCTCCGACGGTCACCAGCCCCACCCCGCCCCTGACCGAGACCGTCAGCGTATCCCCGACCTCTCCATCGACCCAGACCTTCTGATCCTCTCCCCCGCGGCGGACCTCGACATCCCCTGGCTGGCCCAGGAGCAGGGCGAGGGAGAGGAAGATGAGGGGAAAGAGACCGAGGATGACCAGGATGAGGTTGCCGAGGAACATGCCCATGACTAGGAACGCGAAGGCGCTGACGACGGGCTCCAGCACGTCTCTGGTGAGCACCCGTTCCCTCACCTGCGCATGAACTGCTTCGGGACCTCGACCTTGCCGAGTATGTCTGCAAGGATCGCGTCGGCGGTGAAGGTTCCCTCGATGGCGTACTCCATCTTCATGATCATCCTGTGGCCGAGGGCATCGACGACGAACATCTTCACGTCATCCGGCGTCACGAACTCCCTCCCCGAGACGGCGGCGTGGGCCCGGGCGGCCTTCATCAGGGCCAGGCCCCCCCTCGGGCTCGCGCCGACCTCGACGACGGGGTGCTCCCTTGTGAGGCGGACGATCTCCGTGATGTAGTCGATGATCTGCTCGTCCACGTACATCTCCTCCTCGATGAACCGCTGCATCTCAACGAAGGTCTCCTGGTCGGTAACGGACTCTATCATGTCCATGGGGTCGTCCTTCCTCCACGCGATGCGGCGCTTGAGGATGAGGCTCTCCTCCTCATGGGTGTCCACGTAGCCCATGGAGAGCTTCAGCAGGAAACGGTCCATCTGCGCCTCCGGCAGGGGATAGGTCCCCTCAAGCTCTATGGGGTTCTGAGTGGCGATGGTGAAGAACGGGGCGCTGAGCTTATGCGTCTCGCCCTCGATGGTGACCTGCCGCTCCTCCATCGCCTCCAGCAGAGCCGACTGGGTCTTGGGCGGCGACCTGTTGATCTCGTCGGCTAGGAGGATGTTGGTGAAGACGGGACCGCGCTCTAGGACGAACTTGGACTCCCTCATCCTCCACACCCTGGTGCCCAGGATGTCGGCGGGCATGAGGTCCGGCGTGAACTGGATCCGCTTCCACCCGCACCCCGTCACCCTGGCGAAGGTCTTCGCGAGGAGCGTCTTCCCCAACCCGGGGTAGTCCTCGAAGAGGATGTGGCCGTTCGCGAGGCCCGCCGCCAGAAGCTTCCTCAGCATCAGCCTGTTGCCGACGAAGAAGCTACTCACGGTGTCTAGGATATTCGACGATATCTCCTGAACCTTCTCAACCTTCATTTCGTGTACCTTCCATCTTCGTGTTCGTACTTGAAACTGAACCGGCTGCGCGCTCCTGGTTCACGTTCGGGGCGACCGTCAGCAGATCCGCCCCCTCATCATCGATTCCCCTCAGCCCCGCCGATCCGCCGAGGCTAATGGGCAGGATCCTGTTTATCGTGCTCCAGAGGACCTCCCTCCGCCGCTCCTCATTCCCCTCCTCGATGGCGGCGATCCTCCCCCTGATTGAGAAGATAGGCCGCCTCTCGTCCTCGTAGTTGATGAGTTCCGATAGGAGCTGAGAGGCCTCCTCATCTCCCATCCCGGTATCCTGGAGGAACATGGTGAGCCTGACGAGGAGCCTGTCCCGCCTCCCCCCCTCTATGAAGTCGTCTATCATCTCTATGAACCCGACGAAGCGGTCTCCCTTGTACGTGCTGACATCCTGCACGTGCCTCATCCAGTCGCCCAGCTGGGCCTTCGCCGTCATAGAGGTCTGCATCCCCTTGCGCGTCCTCGTGAAGACCAGGGCGGCGACGATGCAGATCGCCGTCCACTCGATGTATGGGGAGAGGTTGGCGATGCCGGGCGAGATCGTCGTCAGCCTGCCCCGGAAGTAGTTGAAGTAGAGGGAGCCGCCGAGGCTGGCGGAGACGATGAGTAGGTAGTGGGACGCGATGCCGCCCACGACCGATAGGAGGGCGTTCCGGGATGCCTTGAGGACGGAGAGGAGNCATACCNCAGCCGCTACGGTGAACCCGAGGTTGAGCATCTCGTTCAGGGCGNCGGCCAGCTCNGGCAGGGATGCCCCGCTGTCGCCGATGAGCAGGGCGAGGAGCCGTATGGCGATCTGCCCCACGGCGTAGATGGTGCCGCTCGCGGCCACGGCCTTGAGCGCGTGGACCTTCCAGACCCTTGAGAGGGTAGAGAGGGAGTTGTAGACGAGCAGGACGGCGAAGGCAGCCAGGAAGAGGTAACCTGTCGAGCTGAGCATCCCCGATCCCGAGTAGATGAGGAAGAGGGCGAAGAAGACGGCGAAGCCCGCCGCGTAGAGGCTGCCTACGAGCAGCTCGTTGAAGGGTCCCTCGAAGGCAGCGCTAAAGATGCTCGCCGCGTAGAAGACGGAGACCGATGCGAGGAGGGGGATGAGGAGAACGGAGACGCTCAACGAGGCCAGCTGCTCGGGAAGGGGGGGCAGGAAGCCCCCCAGGTCCCCCATGGTGAGATCGTTGAAGTAGATCAGCCAGAGGAGGAGGACGGCGAAGGACCCGTACAGGGCCGAGTTGCGCAGGATCCCTATCCTCGTCCCCCTATCCATCTTCCATCAGCCCCCTCAGCACCTCCACCACTTCTCGGCATCGGTCGTAGTCCTCCTCGGAGGGTCTGGCCTCGCTGTAGTTGGCGATCTCGAACGTCGTCACCAGCTCCTCCAGCGCGCGAGCCCCATCCGGGATCTTCCCCAACAGCACCCCCTGGAACTCCCGCGGCGTCAGGGAGTCCCTGACCTCGTCGTACCTACGCTGAGTGGAGGCGTAGAACCTGTTGAAAAGCTTCACGATCCCCTCCTTATAGCTCTCGAACTCCAGGGGGGCCTCCTCCTCTATCAGCTCGGCTGCCGGCCTCCTCTCCTCGACCTCAGGGCGCCTTCTGCGCAGGGCGAGGACGACCGCGCCTATGGAGGCGGCGGACGCTGCCGCCAACATCAGGTTGTAGGGAAAGACGGTCAGGATGGAGAGGATGCCCCACGGGGGAGGCTCCTTGACCTCGATGCCGACGATGCCGCTCGATCCCAGGTAGTAATCCGTCTCCGGCGCGCTCATGGCTACCGTCTCGTTCCCCTCGGCGTCGAAGGCGTGGACCAGGGAGACGGCGCCATCGCCGTCGGTGACAAGGGTGAAGGTCTCGTTGCCGACCGCCATGACGACGGTCAGGTTCGCGATTCCCTCGCCGTTTGATCTGTCGATGACCCTCCCCGCCAGGGTCACGTTCTCGCCGACGTGGACGCGGCCCGGGGCCTCGATGAAGACCTCGGTCTCGGCCACGATCCTGATCGGCGGGTCGCTCCACGACTCCTCGTAGAGGGCATTGCCGAGGGCGTGGGCGACCAGCATGTAATCGCCTACCTCCAGGTCCGCGGCGGCATCGCAGGTGATGTTGAAGAAGCCCTCCACCACCTCGCCCTGGCCGCAGGGGACGCCGGTCTCGTTCTTCCACGCCGTCAGGAGGACCTGGACCTGGAGGCCATCGACCGCCGAGCCGTTGAGGGTGGTGACGGTGCCGTGGACCTTGAAGGTGCTGCCCTTGACGCCCCTGGCATCGTTTCCGGTTATGTTGGTCACCGTCGGGGTCCTCGGCAGCGGCTGTGGTCTCTCCTCCGTCCTCTCGGGCGTGGCGTCGAAGGTGATCCACCCCAGGTCCTCGAACGGGACCTCGGCGTAGACGTGGGCATGGTTTGGCATCACCCTCTGGGTCTCCGCCTCGGCATCAACGAGATAGCCGTCCACGACCCTGGCGGGGATGCCGATGGACCGGGCAAGGAGGACGAATGCCGAGTTGAAGTGGGTGCAGACTCCGTGCGTCGTGTTGAACAGGAACCACTCGACCGGGTCAACGTTTGGGGGCGCGGGCTCGTAATCCTCGTCGTAGGCGTAGTTCTCCTTCAGGTATCCCTCCAGGGCCTTCAGCTGATCCCAAGGCGCCTGCGCGTCTCCGACGATCTCCCAGGCCATGGTCCCGAGGCGGTCGGAGAGTTCCTCGGGCACGCCGAGGCGGTTGGCGGGTTTATCGAGCTCAGCGGTCCGGAGGGTCGCCTCCGAGAACTCGTAATGGTCGTAGGAGATCCAGTATGTGACGGGGATGGGGGCCGGGGAGTAATACGTCTCCAGGGTGGGGTACCTGGTGAGGTTTGCCAGAAACTTGATTTGGCGGATTGAAAGCGTTGCGGGGACGAAGCCGCTGATGTTGGTGAGGGGGGTTATGGAGAAGGAGACGAGGTCAACAGAGTCGTAGCCCGAGATGTCCGGCTCCAGATCCTCCCCCTGGTAGGGAACCGACTCAGCTCCCTCGGGCATCATCCATACGCCGCCGTCGTAGATCTCGCCAACCGATCGCCTCAGGTACCTAGTCCGGGGCGGATCGTAGATCTCGAAGAGGGGGAGGGACCCTCCCCTCGGGCGGCTATCGACCCTCACCGTTTCTCCTTCGACCCGCGTCGAGGTCCCCGTTCCAGCGGGCTTGGTCTTGCCGTGCTGCTCCTCGCTGAGATCGATGTCTGAGATGTCGCCCAGGATGTCTATGGCAGCAGAGATCAGGCTGACCGAGAGCAGGAGGACGACGATGAAGACGGCTGCTTTCCAGTAATCCCTCATGCGGCATGGATATTCTCTTTAGCTGGTTTATCTTTTTTATGTACTAGGACACGTTAGAATCCTTCCATCAATCCAAGCGAGCCGTGGAATTTCAATGAAAGTGTAGATATCAGATCCAATGTCTTCCTCTGTTTAGGCATATCTGTTATGGCGAGCCTCCACGCCCGCGTTGTTCACACGCTTCCCAGCCCCCTCCCCTTTTAACGCCTGCAAATCCTTTTAGCGTCTCGAATGCTCTCCATCTCCATGTGGACCGTTAAGTCCGAGTCGGGAACGCTCCACGCCGTTCTCGTTCAGGAGTCCATCGAGGGGTTCTGGGAGGGGCGGCTTCCCTTCACCGGTATAGAGTCACATCACCTCTACCTGCCCCGATGCCCCCACGCCGAATACGAGGAGGGCCGCGGCCAGTGGAGGCAGCTCCCCAAGTACCTGATTGAGGAGGGGGTGCAGGTCTTCGAGGTCATCTCCATCCTAAGGAGGGCGCTGGAGGGCGCGACCGTCGAGGAGCGCCGCCGGATCGTGGAGGAGGTGTGGAGGGGGATGTCCAACGCCCCGGACCCCGAGGAGCTGACGGTCGATCACCTCGTCTGGGGATACCCGTCTAAGCCCTCCTACGACCCGCAGGCCGATAGGGTGGTGCTGCCGGACTTTCGTCGGGTCGCCTGGCCCTACACGAGGGACACCTCGTTCACCACCCAGGTCGGCACGGTGATCTGCAACATGAGGCGCTACAGCAGGCGGTTCGAGCCGTGCGTCGTCAAGCTCGCCTACGAGCTCGACCCCGTGCTGAGCGAGAGGGCGGAGGTGGTCTGGGACGCGAACGAGGCGGAGAGCCTCACCACGGAGCCGCCCTGCATCGAGGGGGGCGATGTCCAGATCATCGACGAGGAGACCGTCGCCATCGGCGTCGGGCAGAGGTCCACCTTCACCGGCTTCATGGAGACCGCCAGGAGGCTGTTCGAGCGCGACAGGGATGGGGAACTCAGGTACGTCTGCGCCGTGAGGAACGCCGATCTCCCCGCCGCCGACTACATGCATCTCGACGTGGTCATCAACTACCCCGACGCTGGCAAGGCCCTGGTGATGCCGTATTACTTCGACAGCGAGGTCGTCCGGGATATGCCTCCGAAGGGGCTGCTACTGAAGACCCTGGAGGCGGTCAGGGCCCAGAGCGAGGCTGACGACAGGCCCATGACCCCACTGGTCCACCCGGATGACTTCAGGGAGGCGGGGCGATGCGCCGTCTACGAGAAGGGAAACGGCGAGCCGCGGCTCGTCAGGAGGGAGCTGAGCCTCGTCGATTTCCTTGTGAAGGAGGGGAAGCTGGACGCGGACGGCATCATCTACGTCGGCGGACACCCCGAGGTCGAGAACGATGTGGAGCATATGATGGCGGCGCTGATGGAGCAGGCGAGGGGCGCCTCGAACATCGTCGCCATCAAGCCCGGTACGGTCGTTGCCTACAGGCGGAACAGGAGAACCAACGAGGCGCTGAGGGAGCACGGCATCAGGGTGAGGGAGTGGGACGACAGCTACCTGGACATGCTCGGCGGCCCCCACTGCTCGACAAGCCCGCTGTGGAGGAGCGGAAGCTGAGCCCTGTAGCGCTCTCGGTCAGAAGTGCCTGAAGCACCGCTCGTCTGTGAAGGCCATCGCGATGCCGTGCTCGTCACAGGCCCTGATGACGGCTTTGTCCTTAATTGAGCCGCCGGGCTGGACGCAGGCGGAAACGCCGTACTCGGCCATCAGCTCTATCGAGTCGGGGAAGGGGAAGAACCCGTCCGATGCCAGGACCGCCCCCTTGAGGTCGTCGCCATGACCTCGGGCAACCGCCTTCTCAAGCGCGAGCCTGACCGCGGTCACCCGGTCCTGCTGGCCGGTGCCGACGCCGAGGGTGGTCCTGCTCTTGGAGACGACGACGCCATTTGACCTGACGTTCATGCAGACATACCAGGAGAAGACGAGGTCAGCGACCTCCCGCGGCGTAGGCGCCCTCTCCGTGACCGTCCTCAGGTCCTCCGGTTCCCTTACCTTTGTGAGGAGCGGCGTCGAGAGGATGAGGGAGCCATCCATCAGCGTTGAGATGGTGTAGGGGCGGGGCTCGTCGCCGACGAACCTGCTCGCCCCCCCGAGGTTCTCGACCTGGATGACGCGGAGGCCCTTCTTCCTCTGGAAGGCGGCTATCGCCTCCTCCTCAAAGGAGGGGGCGGCGACTCCCTCGACGAAGGTCGAGAGCACCTCCTCGGCCGTCTCCCCATCCACACGCGTGTTGAAGCCTACGACGCTGCCGAAGGCGGCGAGGCCATCGCAGTCCCGTGCCCTGATGTAGATCGATCTCAGGTTGTCCTCGGGGCCGCGGTAGGCTGCGACCCCCGACGGGTTGAGGTGCTTCATGACCGCGCACGCCGGTCCGTCGAAGTACTTGAGGATGCTGAGGGCGTGATTCACGTCCTCGACGTTCGTCTGGCTGAGGCCGCCCTTCCCCGTCTTCAGTTCCCTCATGCCACCCGACGGTCAGCCGCCCCTCCTTCGGCCTGTAGAGGGCCGCGGGCTGGTGCGGGTTCGCTCCGTACCTAAGGCTGAGTGCCTTCTCGTAGGCCATCTCCTCCCCCCCTAGGACCACCCTTATCTCCTCGGGGAAGTGCTCCTCCAGCCTCGTCCTGTACCTCTTCCTTATCGACTTGACCAAATGCTTCACCCCTCCTGCCCCTCTAGATAACGGCAGATGGCGGCGTCGTACTCCGCCGTCCTCCTGAACGCCTCCTCCGCCAGCCTCCTCCTGAGCGGCGCGGGGACGACCCCGTCGTTATCCCTGAGCGCCTCCACGACCTCCCCGTACTGGGAGGGATCGATGACGACGGCGACCCTGTCGTAGAGAAGTGCTGCCTTCGCCCCTGCCCTGATCATCGTGGGTCCGCCGATGTCGATCTCCTCCGCCGCCTCCCTGAGGCAAGCGCCGCGCTCGGCAGCGGCCTCGAAGGGGTAGAGGTTGACGACAACGAGGTCGAAGGGCTTGATGCCGTGCCGCTCCATGTACGCCCTGTGCGCCGGGTCGTCGCGGTCGAGGAGGATGCCGCCGTGGATCTTGGGGTGGAGGGTCTTCAGCAGCCCCCCGGGGCTCTCGGGGTAGCCGGTGTATGCAGAGACCTCCTTCACGCACCCGTACCCCAGCTCCCTTATCCTGGCCGCGGTGCCCGATGAGGCCACGATCTCGATGCCCCACCGGCTCAGCTCCTCGACGAGCCGCTCCAGCCCGTCCTTCTTCGAGACGCTTATCAGGGCTCTCTCTATCATCTCGCCATCAACCGGTCGGTTCACTGAACGACGTAATAAGCCTATGCCACGCCAATAATTAGCTTTCCCCCCAAGTCCGCTCCTGACGAGAATATATCATGAGGGAAAGGGCGGCTCCTCATCTATCTCCTACGAGTGATCCTATCCCTCGCACTCGACTATCCCCCTCTTATTCTCTGTTGATGATACGTAGCAATAAACAAATACGTGGAGATGAACCTGCTACACGGAGGAAGGATATGTCACGTCTGCTTCATGTAGGGGCTGCGCAGGTTGGGCCCCTATACAAGGATGAACCTCGTGAGGAGATCGTGGAGCGATTGATCGCTCTGCTGGAAGAGGCGGCCAGGCGCAAGGTCGAACTGGTGTGCTATCCNGAGTGTGCCTTATCGACGTTTTTCCCTAGATGGTTGTTGGATGGGGGTGANGTTGACAAGTACTTTGATAGGTCGATGCCCAACCCCTCAGTGCAACCTCTGTTTGACCGGGCGAAGGAATTGGGGATCGGCTTCTACCTGGGATATTCGGAGCTGGATGGCGACAAACACTATAATTCATCGATTTTAGTCGGTAAAGACGGCAAAATAATTGGGAAATATCGTAAATCTCACATCCCCGGAACTTACGATCCCATACCAGGACAAAAATTTCAGCACCTAGAGCGACGCTATTACCTGAAAGGGGATACGGGCTTCAAGGTCTGGCCTACTTTCGGCGGGTATGTCGGTATGGCTATCTGCAACGATCGACGTTGGCCGGAAACTTGGCGCGTTCTGGGGATGCAGGGCGTGGAGCTGGTCATTGTGGGCTGGAATACGCCCTCCAAGCATTACCGGCGCGCGCGCTCCTACAGTCGGTTAGGAGCGTTCCACAACCGGCTTTCGCTACAAGCGGGCTGCTATCAGAACGGGACCTGGGCCGTTGGCGTTGCCCATTGCGGAGAGGAGGAGCCGGGCTATCTCTTGATGGGTCAGAGCATGGTCGTCTCGCCCTTGGGCGAGGTGGTTGCGATGTCGTACACGCTACATGATGAACTGATCGATGTCACAATCGATCTAGATCTGGGCAAAGAGATCAAAGAGGGCGTATTTAACTTCGAGATGTACCGCCGACCTGAGCTATACAAGGTGATATCAGAGCGCAAAGGCGTCGTACTCCCGACCTAACGCGCTACCCATTGTACACACTTCCATTTTTTGAACCACGAAGGCACTCGTTCGCCTCCTCTATTCGATAAATCCTGAACGATGGGTCTCACGCGCTCGATATCAAGATCGGAGATTTTGGATGAAACCCTCGATCTGACATGAGCGCGCGCTCCGAAGGCTTATCGGCCTCTCTTTGATCCGGGGAGGAGCACATCGTGGGG
>JGI24025J20009_10003590_pt1 | contig 10481 bp, 8 predicted proteins | sample Cruoilmetagenom3_FD_20009 | JGI IMG/M metagenome (IMG submission 20009) | reverse complement strand
AGACAACAACATCCCTTCAGGAGTGCGCGCTCATGTCCAAGGTCATAGATTTTCAGACCGATCCGTCGAAATACCGTCACTGGCGGGTCGAATATGATGGCGAGGTGGCCAATCTGTTTATGGATGTGGACGAAGATGGCGGACTGTTTGACGGATATAAGCTGAAGCTGAATTCGTATGATCTAAGCGTCGATATTGAGCTGGCCGATGTGGTGCAGCGGATGCGGTTCGAGCACCCGGAGGTCAAGGTTGTGGTTATGCAATCGGGCAAAGACAAGGTGTTCTGCGCCGGGGCCAATATCCGGATGCTGGGCGGGGCGAGCCACGCGCATAAGGTGAATTTCTGCAAATTCACCAACGAAACCCGCAACACGTTTGAGGCCGCCGAAGCCGATAGCGATCAGAAATACATCTGTGCCGTGCGTGGCGCCTGTGCGGGGGGCGGGTATGAACTNGCGCTGGCGTGCAATTACATCATGCTGACCAATGACANCGCGTCATCGGTGGCCCTGCCCGAGGTGCCGTTGCTGGCAGTGTTGCCNGGCACCGGCGGCCTGACACGGGTGACAGACAAGCGCAAAGTGCGGCGCGATCTGGCGGATGTGTTCTGTTCCACCGAAGAAGGTGTGAAAGGCCAGCGCGCCGTCGATTGGCGGCTGGTGGACGAGGTGGTCGCAAATTCGAAATTTGACGACGCCGTGCGGGACCGGGCCCAGGAATTTGCCAAGGCATCGGGCAAGGCGTCGGGCCTGACAGGGATTGAATTGAAACCGCTCAGCCGGTCCATCGCCGACGACGGATCGCTGGCCTATTCGCTGGTTGACGTGGCCGTGGACCGCAAAGCCGGACAGGTGACGATTACCCTCGCCGGACCTGACGCGGATGCGCCGGGGTCGATGGACGAGGTTCAGGCGCAAGGGTCNGACGCCTATCTGCTGCGGCTGGCCCGAGAATTAGACGATGCCATTTTGCACCTGCGCCTNAATGAACGCGAGATTGGGCTGGTGATTTTCCGTACCCAGGGGGATGGCGAAAAGCTGGCGGCGCATGAGGCGTTGCTGCTGGACAATGCCGATCACTGGCTGGCCAATGAGACCCTGAAATACTGGAAACGCGTGTTGAAACGGGTTGATATGACGTCGCGGTCGCTGGTGGCTCTGGTCGAGCACGGGTCCTGCTTTACCGGGGTTCTGGCGGAATTGCTGTGGTCAGTGGATCGCAGCTATATGATGCTGGACGAATTTGATGGCGACAATCGCCCGGTAGCGGCAATCACCCTGACGGCCAGCAATTTCGGCACCTTCCCGATGAGCAATGACCTGACGCGCCTGGAAACCCGGTTTCTGGGGGAAACAGATGCCGTAGGGGCGCTGAAGCAGCGGGTTGGTGAGACGCTGGAGGCTGCGGATGCGGAAACGCTGGGGCTGGTGACCTATGCGTTTGACGATATTGACTGGGAAGACGAGGTGCGGATTTTCCTGGAAGAACGCGCCAGTTTCTCGCCCGATGCGATGACCGGGATGGAGGCGAACCTGCGCTTTGCGGGCCCTGAAACCATGGAGACGCGGATATTTGGCCGCCTGACCGCCTGGCAGAACTGGATTTTCCAGCGCCCCAACGCGGTTGGACCCGAAGGTGCGTTGCAGCGCTATGGCACCGGCATTCGCGGCAAATACAATATGGAACGTGTGTGAAACCAAGGTGCGTAAAATGCACAGCCTACCTCAAAGGCCAGATTTAGGAGAACCAGAATGCTCGATCTAATCAATGTCAGCTATGACACGCAGATCCCCAATAATGTGGGCTTGTCCTCAGACAAACGTGTTCTGAAGGCGCTGGAAAAATGGCACCCGGGTTACATCAACTGGTGGAGCGACCTGATCCCGCAGAACTTTCAGGAAAGCCTGATCTATCTGCGCACCGCCGTCAGCGTGGACCCCAAAGGCTGGGCCAAGTTCGACTATGTGAAGATGCCGGAATACCGCTGGGGCGTGTTGCTGGCCCCCCAGGTCGAAGACCGGCGCATCCCCTGTGGCGAGCATTTCGGCGAACCCGCCTGGCAGGAGGTTCCCGGCGAATATCGGTCATTGCTGCGCCGTTTGATCGTGATCCAGGGCGATACCGAGCCTGCAAGTGTTGAACAACAGCGGTTCCTGGGCCTGACCGCCCCGTCGCTTTATGATATGCGCAACCTGTTTCAGGTGAATGTCGAAGAGGGCCGTCACCTGTGGGCCATGGTTTACCTGCTACACAAATATTTTGGCCGCGACGGGCGCGAAGAGGCGGATGACCTGCTGCGCCGCTCGTCAGGCAGCGAAGAAGCCCCGCGGATGCTGGGTGCGTTCAACGAAGAAACGCCGGACTGGCTGTCTTTCTTCATGTTCACCTATTTCACCGATCGTGACGGCAAGATGCAGCTGGAAAGCCTGGCGCAATCAGGGTTTGACCCGCTGTCACGTACCTGCCGGTTCATGCTGACCGAAGAAGCACATCACATGTTTGTTGGCGAGACCGGTGTGGGCCGTACCATTCAGCGCACCTGCGAGGCGATGAATGCCGCCGGGATCACCGACCCCTATGACATCGACAAGATCCGCGATCTGGGGGTTATCGACCTGCCACTGATCCAGAAAAAGCTGAACATGCATTACACGCTGTCGCTGGATCTGTTCGGGCAAGAGGTATCGACCAACGCCGCCAATGCGTTCAATTCCGGCATCAAGGGCCGCTATATGGAGCAGCGGATTGACGATGATCACAAGCTGGAAGGCGACACCTATAAAGTCTGGGATATGGTTGACGGCAAGATGGTGCAACACGAGGTGCCGGCCCTGACCGCCATCAACATGCGCCTGCGTGATGACTATTCCCGCGATGCCGCCGGTGGTGTTGGCCGCTGGAACAAAATCATCGCAAAGCTGGGGGTCCAGTTTGAGATGACGCTGCCGCATGAATCCTTTAACCGCAAGATCGGCGTGTTTGCTGACAAGCTGTTTGACCCTACAGGCAACCTGCTTAGCGGTGCGGAATATGACGCAGGTGAAGCAAACTGGTTGCCGACCCATGCGGATGGGGATTTTATCCAGTCACTGATGAAACCCTGCACAGAGCCGGGCAAATACGCAGGCTGGATCGCGCCGCCCAAGGTTGGGATTGACAACAAGCCGGGCGATTTCGAATACGTCAAGCTACACATGGCGTGATATCGGATCAGGCATGATATTGGGCCGGGGGCTGGTGCCCCCGGCTTTTGTTTAGGGAAAGGAAGCGGGTATGACCAAACCGCTGAAACAGCATCTGATCGACCCCGAGATTTGCATTCGCTGTTACACCTGCGAAATGACCTGTGCGCTGGGGGCCATCGAACATGACGACAACAATGTCGTTGTGGACGCCAGCAAATGTAACTTTTGCATGGATTGCATCCCCGTCTGCCCCACCGGGTCAATCGACGAATGGCGCGTGGTGACGGACCCTTATTCGGTCGAAGATCAATTTGGCTGGGACGAACTGCCCGACCAGCAAGAGATCGGTGAAACCGAAGCCGATACCGGGCTGGAGGCAATAGACGAGACCATGGCAGCCCTGCTGGCCGAGGCCCACAAAGGTGCAGGCGGCAAGGCAAAGGCCCCGGCGTCAGCGTCCAAGCCGACGATCAACATGTATAATCTGGGCAAACCGGCCCAGGCCACAGTGCAGGGCAATTATCGCCTGACGGATGAAACCAGCGACAGTGACGTACGCCATATCATCCTGAATTTCGCCAACCTGCCTTTTCCGGTGCTCGAAGGTCAAAGCATCGGCATCATCCCCCCCGGCACAGATGCGGATGGCAAGCCACATCTGCCCCGGCTTTATTCGGTGTCCAGCCCGCGCGACGGCGAGCGGGCGAATTTCAACAACCTGTCTCTGACCGTCAAACGCGAAGACCGCGGGGTGTGTTCCAACTATATCTGCGACCTGAAACAGGGCGACACTGTGCAGGTGACCGGCCCGTTTGGCGCAACATTCCTGCTGCCGTCGGACCCCGACGCGCATCTGCTGATGATCTGCACCGGCACTGGTTCGGCCCCCTTCCGGGGCTTTACCATGCGTCGCCAGCGGGAAAATCCATCGCTGACCGGCTCGCTGACGCTGGCCTTTGGTGCCCGCCGCCAAGGCGAATTGCCCTATTTCGGACCGCTGAAAAAAGTCCCGGAAAGCTTTATGAAAAAGCTGTTTGCCTTTAGCCGACGGGAAGACGGCCCCAAACAATATGTGCAGGACAAACTGCGCGAAGAGGCCGCGCAGGTGGCGACCCTGTTGCAGGATCCCGGCGGGTATATCTATATCTGCGGCCTCAAGGCGATGGAGCAAGGCGTCGAAGAGGCCTTGTCAGACATTGCGCGCAGCGTCGGGTTGGACTGGACCAGCTTGCGCGATACCATGCGCGAAGATGGCCGCTATCACGTGGAAACCTACTGATCATGACGGACAAAACACCCGGGGCTGACCAGCCCGTGTTTCAGCACGAAATTCGCGTCAGTTGGGGCGATTGCGACCCGGCGCGCATCGCCTATACCGGGCGTATCCCGCTGTTTGCGCTGGAAGCGATCAATGCCTGGTGGGAACAGAATCTGGGCGGCGATGGCTGGTACCAGATGGAACTGGACCGCAATGTCGGCACGCCGTTTGTGCATCTAAGCCTGGATTTCAGCAGCCCGATCACCCCGCGTCATCGGCTGATTTGCGACGTCTGGCCGTCACGCCTGGGCACCTCATCTATCGAGTTTCGGGTGCAGGGCCGACAGAATGGTGTATTGTGCTTTGAGGGGCGATTTGTCTGTGTGTTCACCATCGCGGACAAACTAAAATCGCAACCCGCCCCGCAGGACATTCGCCAGATTGTCGAGGCGCATTTACGCCCTTAAGCGCAAGATAATGCAGTTTTTGGCCTGATCCCGAGGGAAATTATTTGATCGTCCGGGGTCCTCGGCGTAGATTTGTGCAATATTGTTCACACATGGCGGGTCGAATGACCGAAATTACCAACTTTCGCGGCGAGGTCACATCGCAATCGCAGGCCTCGCAGGTTGATGCGGCGGTTTCGGACCTGATCACGCGTGTGGGCGAACGGGTGCGCAAGGCGCGCGAACGCAAGGGCATCCCGCGCCGGGTGCTGTCGGAAATGTCCGGGGTGTCGCCGCGTTACCTGGCCCAGCTAGAGGCGGGCGAGGGTAATATTTCCATCGGATTGCTGCAACGGGTGGCGATTGCGCTGGATCACCGGATCGACTGGCTGACCGGCGAAGAAGACCCGTGGGCGTCCGATGCATTGCGCGTGGCCGAACTGTTTCGCAGCGCCAATTCGGATGTGCAACAGGCCGTGTTGCGCACGCTTAGCCCGGAACCGGTGGAAACCCGGCGGGCGCACCGCATTTGTCTGATCGGGTTGCGCGGGGCGGGCAAATCCACGCTGGGCACGCTGGCCGGACAGGCGCTGGACCTGCCCTTTGTTGAATTGAACCGCGAGATCGAAGAACAAAGCGGCATGCCGGTGGACGAGGTGATGGCGCTTTATGGTCAGGAAGGCTATCGCAAGCTAGAGGCGCAGGCGATTGGCCGGGTAATTGCCACCCATGACGGGATGATCATGGCGGTTGCGGGCGGCATCGTGGCCGAACCCGATACGTATAACCTGCTGCTGGATCATTTCCACACCATCTGGCTGCGCACCACTCCGGATGAACACATGATGCGGGTGCGCGACCAGGGCGACGAACGGCCAATGGCCGACAACCCCGAAGCGATGGACCAGTTGCGATCCATCCTGACCAGCCGCGAGGCGTTATATGCCAAGGCGCTGGCACAGTTGGAAACCTCGGCACGCACGGTGGATACCTCGCTGGCGCAACTGCTGGCGCTGATCCGCGACCGGCAGTTTCTGGGTTGATCGGCGCGATATGACCCGCAATGTGGTGATTCTGGGGGGCGGTCCGGCGGGGGTGAATCTGGCGCTGGCGCTGATGCAGCCGGGGTTTTGCACGACACTTATCGAACCAGATGCAGATGCGGCGGACCGCGCGGCGTTCTTTCTGGAACGCTTATCTGGGGCAGATCGGAATTTCCCGCAGGTATCGCCGGATATTGGAAATCTGACGCAAACAGACATCGTGTTTGATGCACAAGGCGATGGCGTTCCCGATCTGCCGGACCAGGCGCTGTTGATCCGGGTTGACCCGGTGGGTCCGCAAGCGCCCCCGCAAAGCATCGCCATTCACCTTTACGCCCCAATCCAGCTGCGCCGATTGGTCGAGGTTACCCCCAGCCCGGACACCCCTGCCGAAAGGACCAAGATCGTTTTCGATCTGATCCGCGATATTGGTCGGGTGCCAGTTCTGGCCCCTCACAACCCGTCGATTGGTACGCGGCTGACCCAGTGCCTTTCTGAAACCGCAGACCACTTGCTGCTGCACGGCGCTATCCCGCACGAGCTGGACGAAGCGATGGTGGATATGGGCTGTGACATGGGCGTGTACGAAGCGCAGGACCTGATCGGGTTGGATGTGGTCCATGCTGATCGCAACCGCCACAATGCCCCGGTGTGCGCCCATGCGCTGATTGCGGACCGGATGCTCGCCGAGGGGCGGTTGGGCAAAAAGGTTGGCGTTGGTTGGTATCGTTATCCCGGCGGCGGCGGCGCGGTGATTGACCCGCTGATTGAGGATCTGATCCGCGAAGAGGCCCGGTTTGCCGGTATCCATCCGCGCATCTTCACCGCCGCTGACCTTCAGGCGCAACTGGTACAAGCCCTAAGGGACGAAGCCAGGGCTATATTGGCCGACGGAGCTGCGGCGAGCGGTGAGAGTATAAACCAGGTCTTGCGCTATGGTTTGGGATTTCCGGACGGGGTGGTTGTTGTGTAAGCTCAGACCGGATCGCGCAGCCAATCGGGCGCAAACACGACCCTGTCCAACCCGGCAAACCGCACCACGCGGGCCAGTTCGGATTCAAGCCGCGCGGTCCGCGCCGGTGACCAGCGCACCCCGCGTTCGGGCCACATCGCGGTAACATTCAGCGCGCCACTGTCGCGCTGCGCCTTCATGTCGATACGCCCGATCAGTCGGTCGCCTTCCATCAACGGGAAAACATAATAGCCATAGATGCGTTTGGGCGCCGGAACAAACACCTCGATCCGGTAATGGAACCCAAACAGGCGCTCGGCCCGCGCGCGATCGCGCAAAGCCGGGTCAAACGGGCTAAGCACCCTGATCCGTCCCGGTGGTGATGCGATGTCACCCGCCTGTTCCAGAACCTCAGGCCGTGCAAAACACCGCCGGGTTGATCCGTCGTGGTTGGTGATATCGACCTCGGTGATATCGCCCCGCGCCACGGCGGTTGCACACCACACCTTGACCTCTGCCGGGGTGATATTGGCCCAGAACGCCGCCAACTCTCCCGATGTGGCGAATCCCAGACGGTCCAACGCCGCATTGCAACACCAGTCAATGGTCTCATCCGCATGCGGATGGTTGTCTTTGTCTAGCAAGCTGGTCTCAATCACCCGTTCGGTCAGGTCATAGCGTTTCTGAAACCCCTCCCGCCCGGTCACGGTTAACGCCCCGCAGCGCCACAGGTATTCCAACGCGGTTTTGGACGGGTGCCAGTCCCACCAGCCGCCGCTGCCCTTCTTTTCGCCCTTGCCCACATCGGACGAACTGACCGCCCCGTGATCGCGGACATGTTTCAGCACCGTTTCAAGCTGGTCTTCAAACCCGTCACGCCGCCAGATGCCCCATTGGGTTTTCAGCTTTTCCGCATCGCGCCGGAACCGCAGTTGCCAATGCGGGTAGAAATCCATCGGGATCACCGCCGCGTCATGGGTCCAGTGTTCGAACAGGGCCTTGTCAGTCTCGTAAAGGCGGCGCAGGTTTTTGGGCCGATATGTGGGGCGGCGCGCAAACAGGATCATGTCATGCGCGCGCGCGACGGTGTTGATGCTGTCCAGCTGCACAAAGCCCAGACGGTGGATCAGCGCGTGCAGATCTGCGCCCTTGGCCGGGCCTGAGGGCTGCTCCACCAGCGCGTGGCGGTCCAGAAACAGCCGCCGCGCGGTCTTATTGTCCAGCTGCAGGACGGACAAAACCCTAACGCCGCTTCAGCGTGTCGCCGAATGAAATCTTGGGGGACAGGATGACGGTTTTCTCGCCCTCTTCGGGTGGTTCTGCCATCCGGGCCGCGATAATCTCGGCTGCCTTGCGCCCGATTTCCAGCCGACAGGCATCCATCGTGGCCAATTGCCGTGGCAGCCCTTGCAGCAGTTCAACACCGTTGAACCCGGCCAACCCGATCTGCCCAGGCACATCTATCCCCTGATCCAACAGGTATAACAGCCCCCCTGCCCCGATCATATCGTTGGAATAATAGAGAAAATCCAGCTCTGGCGAGCGTTCCAGCATCGCTTGCGTCATCTCGCGCCCCTTGGCCAGCGCCGACCCGCCGGAATAAAAATCGCGGTCTTCAATCTCGACCCCGCCTTTGGCCAATGCCTCGGTAAAGCCTTCAAACCGTTTGCGGGCGCGGTGATCCAGCGGCATCTTGGTGCCCATGAATCCGATATGACGATACCCGGCCTTCAGGATCGCCTTGGCCATTTCGCTGCCCGCGCGACGGTGCGAAATACCCACCATCGCATCCACCGGTTTGCCATCGGTATCCATGATTTCAACCACCGGAATACCGGCAGCCTTCAGCATGGCGCGCGCCGCGTCAGAATGCTCCAGCCCGGCAATGATCACCCCGGAAGGACGCCAGGACAGCATTTCGTACAACACCCGCTCTTCTTTTTCCGGCAGATAGTCGGTGACGCCGACAACGGGCTGCAATTCAGTGTCTTCCAGCACTTGATTGATGCCTGTCAAAACCTCGGGAAACACCATGTTGGACAGGGACGGAATGATCACCGCCACCAGATTCACCCGATTCGATGCCAGTGCCCCCGCGATCTTGTTGGGCACATACCCCAGGTCCTTGGCGGCGGCCAATACCCGGGTACGGGTGGCATCCGACACGTCGCCGCGATTGCGCAACACGCGGCTGACCGTCATTTCGGATACACCCGACGCCTCAGAGACATCGCGCAGGGTGAGGGGGCGTTTATTTTCAAGGGCCAAGGCGAATATCCATATTGGGTTATGATGATGCTACCGCAACCGTATGAACTTATTCAACCGAAACGCAAAAGCGATGACAATGGTGGATTTCCCGGCTAAGACTCAGCTTAAGTGGTCCCGTGGCTCAACTGGATAGAGCAGCCCCCTCCTAAGGGGCAGGTTACAGGTTCGAATCCTGTCGGGATCACCAAAAATACCTGAAAAATATGAATTATTTACAGCCGCTTGTGCAGATGCCTGCAAAAAGTCCCGTGAGCTTTCGCGCCGAATTCGGCGGAACCGGCCCAATTCCCATACACAACCTGTACGAAATTTGCGGGGTTTTACGCGATTTGAGGCCTTCCAATAAGCTGGCGCGTCGCGAATGAATGCGTCGAACGCCAGTTCGGCAGTGAATCGCCCCAAGTTTGTCAGAGACCATCAACTTTCGTGCTGGCCGTAAAGCTTGTTCTTCGGTTGTTGTGCCAGCGCACTGGTTCACCAGCCCGACCATTTCCACAATGCACACCTACAACGTGCCTTACGCATCCGCTTGAATTGGCGGGCATGGGCATAGCGCCCAACCTGGCCGACCGGCCGAGGCGCGAGGCGGTTGTAATTCTGCCGCAGTCAGTCGGGGCTTGTCAGCTTCACCAGTTTGTGGCGCATGTCGATCATTTCGACCAATCGGGCGCGCAAAAGATGATCTTGGTCCACAGGTGATTTTCTTGGCCTCATATCGTGGCTCAAAAGCGCGGGGTTCCTGCTTGGGTTTCAATAACGCCTTTACAAAACTCCCAACATAGCCGGTCGCTTATAAACAAAAATCAGTTACCTGCGGGCTGTTCAGACCGGGCTGACTAGCACGGCCACCCTTACCGGTGAACTTTTTCATAACGCCTATAATTCCCCCTGATAATTGTCCCCCTCCTGGTTGCCTTTTTTGTGGTGTTGATAATACCATTGCGTAGGATTGTTCGTTTCGTCGAGGGAGGCCAATATGACCGAAAGATCACGTTCTGTTCAGGCCGCCGATGTGAAGCAAATCAAGGACTGGCTGGATCGCAATGAAATCCTGCTGGTCGATGTGCGTGAAACCTCGGAATATGAAGCAGAACATATCGCCGGGGCGCTATTGCTGCCTCTGTCCAGCTTTGACGCGGAATTCTTCCCGACTCTGCCGGGCAAAAAGATCGTGCTGCACTGCGCGGTGGGCAAACGGTCCGAGGCGGCGGGAAAAATGCTATTGAACGAAGGCCATGCAGAAATCATCCATATGACCGGCGGCATGGATGCCTGGAAGGCGGCGGGCTATGCCACCGAAATTCAGTTGCTGCCGCCTGCAGAGGC
>JGI24025J20009_10003588_pt1 | contig 10487 bp, 9 predicted proteins | sample Cruoilmetagenom3_FD_20009 | JGI IMG/M metagenome (IMG submission 20009) | reverse complement strand
GGCAGAGGCTGAACCCCCTGACGCATGGATTGTTTCCATAATAACGGCTGCCGCACGCAATGGTAGGCCAACACCGCCGTATTCTTCAGGAATCAAGGCTGATAAAAAACCCGACTCAGTTAGGGCATTAACAAACGCTTCAGGGTAAGCACTTTCCGCATCTAGTTTACGCCAATACTCGCCAGGAAAGTCCTCGCATATTTTATTAACGGCATCACGAATATCTGCGTAATCATTACCTAATGGAATAGAAATCTCTTTCATTATTTATCTCGGTTATTTTTTATAAGTGGCATTATCAGCACCTAACGCAGGTGCTTCATTATGTAGCGGTGGTCGTTGGCCATTAAATTTAATCGGTAAGCCAACCAGTTTCATCGCATTTTCAACAGACTCTTGAACAATACCTAATGATTGGGTTTGTGGATCGTTTAACACCTCATCAACCAACTGAATGGGCGAATTGGGAATACCCACATCATCTAGCTTTTTCTGCCAATGTGACCTTGGTTGCTGTATTAAAACCTCAGTCATTCGGCGGTTTAGCTCTACCTTGTTTTCAAAGCGCTTTGGGTTTGTCTCAAAGTGAGCTTCATCAGCCCAGGCCGGGTTACCCATAACGCCTTTAAGCAAATCAAATAGCTTGTTATTGGGGGCAGCAACAACCAAGTATCCATCTGAACACTCATAAGCTTGATAAGGTGATATACCTTGCACGCCAGAGCCTTGTGGTGTTGGCAGGTTTCCAGTCGCATGATACCCCGCCATATGATAAGTCATCCAACTAAGCGCCGTTTCATACAATGCCGTATCAACGATACAACCTTTCCCTGTTTTTTGACGGCTAAACAAGGCTGAAATAATAGCGATAGAACACACATGCCTGTTCCCATATCGATGGCTGATGTCCCTATTCTTACTGGAGGCCTGCCTTCTTCACCGTTTAAACTCATTAAGCCACTATAGGCTTGCATCAGTGGGTCATAACCCGCCTTATCAGCCATCGGGCCGGTTTCGCCAAACGCCCAAATATTGCAATACACCAGTTTGCTATTTTCTTTACACATCTCTTCCGCGCCAAGGCCAAGGCTAGAGACTTTACCGGGGCGCATATTTTGTAACACCACATCTGCTTTGGAGACTATTTCATTACGAAGCCAAGCCTTGTCTTTCGGGTCTTTTAGATCGACCGTTACAGACTTTTTATCTCTATTTAATGCTTGAAACATGGCTGAGGTTCCATTCCAAAACGGAGGCCCCCAATGACGGCAATCATCGCCGCGCCCATCAGGTTCTACTTTAATCACTTCTGCGCCCAATGCTGCGAGTATCCAAGTACCAAATGGAGCCGCTACGCTTGTTCCTATTTCATATACACGAATACCGCTCAGTGGCCATTCGTTTTCTTGCTTGTCCGGCATCTTATTCCTAGTATGTATTGAAGAACCATAATTCTATGGTTGAAAAAAAAAGAGGCCTAAAGCCTCACTTTTGAGCAGCATAATATGCCACCTAACAGGCGTTATAATACAATAAATTTAGATATTATAAAAACAAATAATCCGTCGGTATAAATATTAAAACGCCAAGTCGCTTGGTTAGATGATGAAATCGGTTAGCCAAGAGAGGCACTCTCTTCGCATTGGCAACTTTTTAAATATTTATTGATAAAAGGTATTGTTCTTATGATAGTACTAACGACTCCAAACAAACTGCTTTGAATTTACCGCCATGAGTAGAACGTTCAGTTGCTACAAAGATTCTCTTAACAACTTATGTAACTGGGGAATATGAAGAGGCTTAGTGAGGTAATCGTCGAACAGGCCTTCGGCTGATTGAATGTCATGTTTCATTGCGGCCGCCGAGAGAGCAACAATAGGTACGTTTTTATAATGCTCATGCTTTCTTAATTGTTTAGTAACTTCTTTACCATCTATTCCTGGTAGGTGAATATCCATTAGGATTAAATCGAAATTCTGCTCCAAGGCGATCTGCAGTGCTAATTCGCCTGTTTCAGCTATCGTTAGAGTATGTGTTTTTCGATCAAAAATAGCTTTCATTAATTGTCTATTCGTTGGATTATCTTCAACATATAAAACCTGCTTATTTTTTTTATTTTCTGCTTCTCTTTTTTCTTCTTTTTCAAGCAAAGGTGAAACCGTGTCGTTTGTTAACAACTGTTTTTCTGCCAACGGTAACTCAATCCAAAAAGTTGACCCTTGCCCTTCTGTGCTTTCAAAACCTATTTTCCCATTCATCGCCTCAACTAAGTTTTTAGTCACTACAAGGCCTATCCCTGTTCCCTCAATAGTAGACGTTTCTTGTCCTAGGCGATTAAACGCGCCAAAGACTTTGTTTTTCTGTTTTTCAGGAATGCCAATACCCGTATCAATAACAGTTAATTTAACGGTGTTTTGCTGTGTTTTCGTCCAATTAATATCCACACGACCATTTGCTTTATTGTATTTAATGGCATTATTGATGAGGTTAATAAGTGCTTGCTTGAGCTTAATGTGATCAGCCTGCACATCAAAACACGCACCTAATTGAATATTCATCTGAATATTCGCCTTCCCTGCTATTGGTGCCATTAATGTTTTTATATCGTCCAGTAATTTATTAACGTGTATAGCCTCAATAGACACCTCCAACTTGTTTGATTCAATAGCAGAAAGCTCTAACACGTCATTAATAAGGTTTAAGAGGTGTTCTCCACTGGAGAGTATATGACTCACCTTTGCTTTTTGATCACCCGATAATGGGCAATCCGTGTCATAGTCTAATAACTGAGCAAAACCTAAAATCGCATTCAGCGGCGTTCTTAACTCATGACTCATTGAGGATAAAAAGTCTGTCTTAGCTTGGTTAGCTTTATCTGCTTTTCTTTTTTCTTTTTCGCTTTGCTCCTTTTCAATAACTAGCAATCGATTTATTTCCTTTTGATCAGCCTCCAGCTTTTTTAAGTGAGTAAAGTCTGTACGAATAGAAATATATTGCTCAGGCTTCCCCTCTTCATCAAGCTTAGGTGCAATTGTAGTTGACACCCAGTAAAGACCCCCACCTTTTGCTCGATTACATATTTCACCATGCCATGTCTTTCCACTACTTATAGTGCTCCACATCTCCTTAAAAAATGAGTGTGAGTGATGACCAGAGTTTAATATATTGTGGTTTCTCCCTATCAGCTCTTGTGCTGAGTAGAGGCTTATTTCTTCAAACTTCTTATTTGCATAAGTAATCAAACCTTTAGCATCGGTAATGCTAACGATGGTGTGTTCATCAATTGATGTTCTATGGAATTCAAATTGCTTTGTCCGTTCAGTAACAAGCCTTTCAAGGTCAAATTTGTGCTTACTTAATTCATCACGATTTTGATTTAGCAATTTAAGTGCTTTTTTATGCTTTTCAACTTCATTCGTTAATGTTTGATATTTAGATAAGCTAGGCTGGGCCTTCTCTAACCGTAATATGATCTGAGCTGGTATTGATGCCGCAGCAGGTGTAAATAAAAACCCATCGGTTACTAAGCACGCCTGATTTGAAAGTTTTATTCCTAATGGAGTAGGTGTACGGCTACCAGCACAGAGCTTTAATCTCGCAACTATCTCTTGTTCAGCTAAATCGCTAATGAGACTAAGGCTTTGATTATTTAATTGTTGCTTGGTCAGCTTTAAAAGCTGAACTGCCTTACGGTTAATAGCTAAGATTTCGCCCTGACTGGATACCAATATCATTCCATCAGGAAGCTTATCAGCAAAACTTATAAAATCCTTAGAATCCATGAGGTGCTGGGAATCAGTGTTGATAATATTCACGGCCTTCAGCAACCATTGATTCATCATTTTCTGTTAAATACACAACTATTTGACAACTCGGTGCACCTGACGCAATAGTCTTTTCCAAAGACACTTTTGCATAGCCTAAATTATCAGCACTAATGGTACCAAAGACATTAGAGGTCATCATGCAGAGGCTCGGACGATCTATCACTTTATCGCCGAAAGGACATGACGCCCCTTTGATAACTAATTTATTATCATCTTCAGACACAATCGTAAAATCGCCTTGAATACGTTGTTTTAAATCTACCAATACCGATGATAATTGCTCACGATTAAGTTTTTTTACCTGGAGGGCTGCACGGTAATCATTGTTAATGGACTCACCAATTTTTTGCCCAACGATACTAACAAATCCCTCTGCTTCATTTAATCCAACAAGGTCCTGTAAGGTACCTGACAATTGCCTTAATAGTTCGCGTAAGAAGACATCTCGTTCAAGGTCCAGTGATAAATTAGTGATATCTTTATTCATAATCAAACTCTACATAGGTGGGTGATTTTTTTAAGTTTAGCACCGATATGAATCTTTGCAAGAAGCCCCATATCGAGCAACTAATCTATATAATTCCTATGTTAATAATCTCTCATGCGGTTTTAATTCTATGGGGTCATGCGTCAAGATATCAAATGATAGGGACACTCCCACAAGCCCCCCTTACCTTTTGCCCACACATATCAACGGGGCTTTTGCTCCCTTACTTAAAGGGCCGGAAAACTATTAGTGCGCTTACAAAAATAATTCGAATATCGTAATCGTGTTTTAATGAGCACGATCATGTCTTCATAAGAATCGACTCACAGAGGCAATATGTTTCAAATTTTCACCGATTTTGCTAACTGGCTAACCTATCAAGTTTTTAGTTTACCCATTGAAACTAAGCTAGCTGATGCGACACACTTTTTTATAGAAGATGTCAGTAAAATTTTCTTCTTACTGATCATTATGATTTATCTAATTGCTCTTATGCGGGCCTCCCTCAATGTTGAAAAGGTACGAGATTACCTACAGAAAAAACACCGGGGTGCTGGCTATTTCATGGGATCAAGCTTTGGTGCCATCACCCCTTTTTGCTCATGCTCAAGCATTCCTGTCTTTCTCGGTTTTACATCGGCGGGCATACCCGTCGGCATTACCATGGCATTCTTAATAACGTCTCCATTAATTAACGAAGTCGCAATCCTTTTACTCATGGCGCTGCTCGGGTGGAAGTTTACGATACTTTATATAGTTGTCGGTATGAGCATTGGTATATTAGGCGGCTTATTTTTGGACACCATAAAAGCAGAGCGTTGGCTACTATCATTCGCCGCCGATGCCCTGAGTAGAGGGCAAGAGCAGCTTAAAAGCCAGGTATCAACATCCTTAGAAGCTAAAAAATTACCCTTAAAAGAACGACACCAGTTTGCAAAAACAGAAGCCATCGATATTTTTAGACGTGTTTGGAAGTGGGTTATTATTGGCGTTGGTTTAGGTGCAGCTTTACACGGCTTTGTGCCCGAGGGCTGGATAGAGGAGCACCTAGGCGATGGTCAATGGTGGTCTGTGCCAGCAGCTGTATTCTTAGGCATACCACTCTATTCCAATGCAACGGGTGTTATTCCCATTATGGAAAGCTTGATTACCAAGGGTCTACCCGTTGGGACCACCCTCGCATTCTGCATGAGTACCGTAGCGGCTAGTTTCCCCGAATTTATTTTACTAAAGCAAGTTATGCAGTGGCGCTTGCTCGCTCTTTTATTCGCTATGCTACTGATTGCTTTTACTTGTGTTGGCTGGATATTTAATGCCTTCACACCTTTTTTATAACCCACATATAAGGAATAAATGAAAACTATTAAAGTATTGGGCAGCGGCTGCTCTAAGTGCAAAAATACCCTATCGCTAATCACTCAGGTTGCAGAACAGCTGAGCGTTGCCATCAAGCTAGAAAAAATTGAGGACCCCGCTCAAATTATGGCCTATGGCATCATGAGCACGCCAGCGGTGATCGTTGATGAGGTTATTGTGCACAAAGGCGGCCTTCCATCTAAAGAAGACATTGCTGGTTGGTTAAATAACACCTAATTAATGAAGGAAAACCACACCAACATAAGGCGTTTATTATATGACCTTAGCTAACACACCTCTTTTATCTATCATTGTTCCTTCTATACAAACAGGTTAAGCTTATATTTGAGCATCATCAATATAAAAAAATAATAAACCATAACAACTAGATTAAACCGCTGTCAGCCCCTTCTAATTGGGCTAACCTAAGTTTAACGGATACCCTTAAATATGCCTCACAGACTCTTCTTTCGATTAACAAAGCGCCTTTCATTTACCTGTCTTTTTCTATTTACCAGTTACAGCTTAGCTGATTCATCTCATGCATATGCCAACGCGGTATTAGATGCCTTGCAAAAAAAGGGGCTTTTAAGCCAGCAGGATGTTAGCGACATTAAACAACAAGCCGAGTTAGCAGCCACTAAACCGACAACAACTCAAACAGGTGGCGTTAAAACAGCCGTTAACCAGCTAGTTTCTGCTACCAAAAAAACTGTTAACAAGGCCAGCCCAAATATTCAGTTTTGGGGGCAACTACAACCACGCTATACGTTTGTTCCTTCTAAAAACGGCCTGCAAGGGACCAATAGCTTCACCTTACGACGTGCTCGTGTTGGCTTTAAAGGCTTCGCAAGTGATAATGTTGCTTTTCGATTCCAGTACGATGCAGCCAGCGAAGTACCTGGCTTGTCAAATGCTCAACGGTTATTAGATGCTTGGATTAGCTTTAAACACTTTGATGATAGCATCGGCAGCGTTACAGTCGGGCAGCAGTTTGCACTAGGTTATACACGACGGCCGCATAAAACTGCCAGTGTAGAGCGTAAATATACTGAAGTACTATCGCCAGGTGCCGTTGGTAGATTACGTGGAATAACCGTAAGAAAAGGCAACATGGGGCTACCTGAGACTTACTCTAAGGGGTATTTTGGCAACCGCTTACATTACGCCCTTGGTTTATATAATGGCCCCGATTTATCATTAAATAACGATAATAATGACCTGCTTTTTTCAGCGGCCATTTCACTGCGTCCAACCGGCGTCTCACCCAGTGATGATGAATACCAGTTTAAAGATAGACCGTTGGCATACAGTATTGGTGCCGCTTATAGTACCTCCTTAGACTCTGTAACGCTTGACACAAAGTTTCAACCCAACGGGGTTGACCTTGATAATGAGTGGCTTAGTGCACATGTCGATGTTCAAGCTCATCATTGGTGGCTATGGGCTTCTTGGGCGCAATTTAAATCTGATGCTCAAGGTGGTTTAGCTCTCGATTCACAAGGTAACAATACAGACACACTCAGCTCTAACGCATTTACGCTAGGACTCAGTCGTGCTTATTTACTAGACTCTGAAGATATGGGCTGGGCATGGGCACTGCAGTACCAACACGTCAACAATGAGCACCCTTCTAGAACAGGCTTCTTTAGACCTCTAACGGGCAAGTCTAGCGACGAAATTGCACGCGGCATGGACCAAGGCAGCGTATACCAAGCAATGCTAACTTGGCAGTTTGATGAAAACTTAAGACTGATTAATGAGCTGTCTTACTACAAGCCTACGGATGATAATTTTAGTTACCCAGCTTTTATCAGTCAATTACAGCTTACCTTCTAATTTAGGAGTTAATGACAGCATATGAAGCAGGAACATTTTATTCAAGCAGCAGAGCGTCGCCTCCGAATACATCAAATAGGTGATATAACCGCTAACACCCCTACCTTAGTGTTCCTACATGGCGCTATAGACTGCATAGAAATGTGGCGTGACTTCCCTAATCAAGTACACCAATCGACAGGGCTCGCCGTTATCGTTTATGACCGTTGGGGGCATGGGCAGTCTGAGCCACTAACGGCATTCCGTGATGGTGATACGCGTGCCGAAGAAGCTGACAAGCCCTTAATGGATGTTTTTAGACACTTTGATTTAACCAACGTCATTTTAGTCGGTCATAGTTATGGTGGTGTCATTTCTCTTATTGCCGCCAGCCTCCATAAAAATATCATCCGTGGCGTTGTTTCGCTTGTGCCACAAATGCTTGTTCACCCACTTTGCGTGGCCGGGGCTGAGGCCGCTAAAGAAAGCTTTGAAACAGGCAGCCTACGTAAAAAGCTATTAAAATTTCACGGTGATGGGCTAGATAATCTATTTTATGACTGGATTAACCGCGTTCATAGTAAAGAATTTGAAGCTGAAGATTGTTCAAGCTACTTACAACAAATAACCTGCCCTGTTTTACAAATTTATGGAGAAAGTGATGAATTTGGCTACAAGCCAAACCTTGAGCTATCAAAAAGAAACATCGCCAGCAACCTAACCATAAATATTATAGCTAATGCAGGGCACTACGCCCACTTAGAGGCTCAAGATGACGTGGCGGATGCTATCAGTACCTTTTCGCTATCCCTATGACAAACAGGTAAATCAGTCAGCTAATAGGTGGGCTTAGCTTAGTGTTAAGCAACCCATTTTTTGATCATTACAAACAGCCTCCACGATTGACAGGCTGTTTATTGCCATTTATAACAAACACTTTATGATCAAGAAGCTCTCTGATATTTAGCGATGACCTCTATTCAACGTAAAATAATCCATATCGATATGGATGCATTTTTTGCCTCAGTTGAACAACGTGACCAACCTGAATTAAAAGGTAAGCCCGTTATTGTAGGGGGGCAACCCGATAGTCGTGGCGTGGTTGCGGCCTGTAGCTATGAGGCACGCAAATTTGGCATTCATTCTGCCATGCCCAGTTCACGTGCATACAAGCTTTGCCCCCAAGCTATATTTGTTCCACCTCGATTCGAGGCATATAAAGAAGCATCAGTAAAAATACATGACGTATTCTGGCAATATGCCTCAGATGTAGAACCCTTATCACTTGATGAAGCTTACCTTGACGTTAGTCACAGTAGTGAGTTTGCAGGGTCGGCAACACGTATCGCCGATGCCATTAAAAAAGACATTAGAAAAGCAACTCAGCTGGTTGCATCGGCAGGTGTTTCATACAATAAGTTTTTAGCAAAAGTAGCCTCTGATATGGATAAACCCAATGGTTTATATGTTATCAGACCGGAGCAAGGTGAAGCATTTGTGGCCACCTTACCTATCGGTAAGTTTTACGGTGTTGGCCCAGCAACGGAAACCAAAATGAATAAGCTAGGTATTAAAAACGGCCATGACTTACGCTCAAAAAGCACCTTTGATTTAGCTAAGAGTTTTGGTAAGTCAGCCGAGTACTTCTACCAGATAGCACGTGGAATTGATCTTCGTCCAGTGCGCAGTACGCGTATACGAAAATCACTGGGTAAAGAAACAACATTCAAAGGTGATATTTACGATAAAACCAAACTCATTGAAAAACTCAACCAATTAGCACAAAAGGTATTTGATAATTTAGACTCTCAACAGTTCATGGCTAAAACCATCACTTTAAAAATAAAATATGCTAATTTTAAAACGGTGACCCGCTCATACACAGATAGCAAAACCCATGTTCACCTATCACAAACACCCACCTTACTTGCCGACTTATTATCTCGTACCGATGCTGGCCAACAAGGGGTTAGATTAGTTGGCATAAGTGCCAGTAACTTACAAAAAATAGGCTCGCCAGCCATAGAACTTGGGCAACAGAATCAACTTGAGTTTGACTCAATCTAACACTTAACCTTTATCTTAATATACGTATTTTTTGCTACTCAGGAATCAAGCTGCTCTTTTTTTGATACCAAGCTCAGATTGTAATCCCTCTCTAAATAAGTGGAATGGACTCAACCGGCCACAGCAATAGGTCAATAAAACCACAATAAAGGGATTTTGAGATACCAGGCTTAGTGAGTGAATGAACAAAATAACGCTATTATTTGGGAACTTTGAAAAAGGGTTCCTCGATAATGACGAATAAGGAATAAAGTTTTCCATAATAACGGTTGTTCATCAAAACAATTTTCTATACTGCTTTGCCTTATGAGGCAATTTGTTTTAAACTCAGCGCAAAAAAAACTGTTTTAAAACTTATATTTCAAGGCATTAACGCCTTACAGAAACCGCTAATTCTTTTTCAAAAGAACCTCAACGTCACCTGCTGATAGTGGCCTACTGTATAGGTAACCCTGATAGACATCACAGCCTTGCTGCTGTATAAAATCCAACTGTTCCAGTGTTTCAACACCTTCTGCGACTATTTTCAGCCCTAAGCTTTTAGCGAGTGAAATAATGGCCATACAAATAGCAGCGTCATCGGAGTTATGCGCGCACTCATTGATAAATGAACGGTCAATTTTCAATACATCAATCGGAAACTTCTTCAAGTAGCTTAACGATGAATACCCCGTACCAAAGTCATCCACCGATAATTTAATATCAAGCTCCTTTAACTTCTTCATCGTTGCAATACTATTATCTGTATCACCCGTTAAAGCATTCTCGGTTATTTCCACCTCTAATAGCCCTGGATTAAGTCCATGCTCCTGAGTCAACTTCTTTATAAAGTGTGACAATGATTTATCATGTAAATGGAAACCTGAAATATTGACAGCTATCGGCAATAATTCATAGCCTGCCTCACGCCAAGCCACTAACTGCCGTGCAAC